>Ga0194049_1000601_pt1 | contig 12171 bp, 15 predicted proteins | sample JunL2225m_MetaG_FD_148665 | JGI IMG/M metagenome (GOLD analysis project Ga0194049, IMG submission 148665) | Anoxic zone freshwater microbial communities from boreal shield lake in IISD Experimental Lakes Area, Ontario, Canada - Jun2016-L224-25m | ecosystem: Environmental > Aquatic > Freshwater >... | reverse complement strand
GGGGAGCCGGGCGCCAAAGGGATCGGTGCGGTCTATGTCGAAGCGGGCATGCCGGGCCTGTCGTTTGGCACCCCGGAGGCGCTGATGGGCTTTCGCGGCATCCCCTCCGCCGATCTGTACTTTGAAAATGTACGCGTCCCGCTCGACCACATCGTGGTACCCGCCGGGGGCTTTAAAAAACTGATGGAAGCGTTTGATCTGGAGCGTTGCGGCAATGCCACCATGGCGCTCGGGGGCAAGCCGCCGGCTCGCTGGAGGACGTATTGCGCTATGTGCAGGAACGGCAGCAATTCGGCCGCCCCCTCGTGGACTTCCAGGCCGTGCAGGTCAAATTAGCGGAAATGCAGATGCGCGTGGACGCCTCCCGCCTGCTGATCCACCGCGCCGCCTGCAACGCCGAGCAAGGCATGCCCAGCATTATCGACTCGTCGATTGCCAAGTGTTTCGCCAACGAAATGTCGCGCGAAGTGTGCGGCAATGCGATGCAACTCATGGGCGCCTATGGTTACTCCAAGGCCTACCCGATGGAGCGCCGCCTGCGCGACGCCTGGGGCTGGGGTATTGCCGGCGGTGCCATCGATATCCAAAAGGTCAACATCACCGCGGCCATGGTCGGCCGGCGCTTCGATCAACGCCGGTGAGTCGCTACTACGGCCCCACCTTGCAAAACGGCTACGTCGTGCGTGACTGGCGCGCGACTGCCGAACACGGGGGGCCGCCGTGCATGGCGTCGGCCCTTTTTTCGTCATGGAGCACATTGAGTTCGCTGCCTGTCGCTATCGGGGCGTACCCGTAGTCATCGACATGAGTGTGGCCATCGCTTATTCCGGCGAGTTGCAAATCGAACTGGTGCAGCAACACAACGACAGTCCCTCCATCTACCAGGATCATTTGGCCCGTTACGGCGAGGGGCTGCAGCATGTGGGGGCGCTCGTCGACGATCTCGATGCGGTTCTTGATGCCCAACACTGGCGCAGCAAAATCATTCAGGACGGGGCCACGACGGTCGGACAGCGCTTTGCCTACCTCGATATCGGCACCCATGCCGGCGCCATGCTGGAACTGATTGAGGCCACTCCAGCGGCGCGGGCAGCCTTCGAGTACATGCCCCCGACTGCCCAAGCGCCCCTAGCGCGCCGCAGACCGCTTAGGGCGCGAGCGCCACCTCGATCCAGCCGTCCACCAGACGCGTGGCATAGGCGCGTTGCGGGTCGCGCGCTGGCAACGCCAGCACCGCACCCGAACGACAATCAAACGACGCCCCATGCAGCGGACAGATCACCCGCACGCCGCGCAGTCGCCCCTCAGACAAACGCGCCGCACCGTGGGTGCATTGGTTATCGAGCGCGTACAGGCCCTCCTTGGTGCGCACGAGCAGCAAGTCGTGACCCTCGAGCGCAAGACCGCGCATCTGTCCTTCAACAAGGTCCGCCTCTGGCAAGACGCGGTGAAAAGTGGGCATCCGTCCTTCCTCTGCGGCAGCGGGCACTGTGGGCCCGCGGGCAGCGCATGGTACGCGCGCAAATAAGAAACAGTCACGCCTGTTTATTTTAAATCCGCCGGTCGATAGTATCGACAGCATCGCGAGCGGCCAATTCGGCCCGTCGACGTAGAGGGGAATTGGGCATGGCCACCAGCAAGACAGTGCAGAAGTCCGTCCAGAAGGGTGCCCGCGCACCCCACGGCAAACCCGCCAAAGCTCCCCGCTGGCGCCCGGAAAAGGAAGATCTCGCCGCGATCCGTAAAAATCGTCTTCCCCGATCAAAAAATCAGTTATGGCGAACTGGCGGCGCGGGCGATCGAGCGCGCCCGCGGTCTGCAGGCAATAGGCGTCACGCCACGCAGCCACGTCGGCCTGCTCTTGCCGACGTGCCTGGAATTTGTCGAATACTTCTTCGCCATTGCTCTCTGCGGCGCTGTCGCAGTCCCCGTCAATGCCCGTTACCGGGCGCATGAACTGCGCTACGTGGTGGAGAACGGCGACCTGGTCACTCTCATCACGACCAGCGAAGTACCCGAGCAAGTCAATTTCATCGAACGACTGATCACCGCCATGCCCTCGCTGGCCGGCCAGTCCGACCCGCTGCAACTGCACGTGCCCGAGGCACCTAAACTGCGCAACATCGTGGTGCTGGGCAAAGCCGGTCCCGCCTCGTTCCTCACCGCCAAGGCCTTTCTCAAACTGGCCAAGAGCGTCAAGCCCGATGCGGTCCACCGCGCGCGACTGGGCGTGCGCGTGCGCGACGTCGGCCTGATGCTCTACACCTCGGGCACCACCGCCAATCCCAAGGGCTGTTTGATCTCGCACGAAGCGATGGTCCGCAACTCGATCGCACTGGGCCGTCACCGCTACCAGTTACGCTACGGGGATCGCTTCTGGTCGCCGCTGCCGCTGTTCCATATCGCCGGCATCCTGCCGATGCTCGCCACCTTCGACGTCGGCGCCGCTTATCTCACCATGGCCTTCTTCGAGGCCGGCAAAGCGCTGCGCATGCTGGCCGATGAACGGGTCAGCGCCACGTATCCGTGTTTTGTGACCATCATGTCGGATCTGATCTATCACCCGGATTTCCAGAAGACGGACCTCTCCCGCATCCGCCTGATGAATTCCAACTTTGCGGTCCAGCCTGCGGGCATCCGCGACGCGATGCTCAAAGCCATGCCCAACGCCATCCAAGTGGGCACCTTCGGGATGACCGAAACCGCCGGCACCGTGACCACCAGCATGCTGACCGACCCGCTCGGGCAACGCACCGGGCCGGGCAACGCACCGGGCGCCTCGGCAAGCCCCTGCCGGGTATTGAGGTGCGCATCGTCGACCATGACACCGGTCTGAACGTACCCCCGGGTGCGCGCGGCGAAGTACTGGTGCGCGGCTACAGCACACTCGAGGGCTATTACAAGGATCCGGAAAAGACCGCTGCGGCCATCGATGCAGAGGGCTGGTACCACACCGGTGACGTCGGCTCGATCGATCCGGCCGGCACCATGATGTTCCACGGGCGCACCAAGGACATGCTGAAGGTGGGCGGTGAGAACGTCGCAGCCGCCGAGATTGAGGCCAGCCTACAGCGCCATGATGCGGTCAAACTGGCCCAGGTCGTCGGTATTCCAGACGCCCGTTACGCCGAGGTCCCCGCTGCGTTCATTGAATTGAAGCCTCAAGGAACTGGATCTGGGCTGAGCGACACCCGCCGCCTGGGCGCGGTCGCGCGGTCGCGCGGGACCGCGCGGCTCAGAGCGTCGCGGGCTGACTGAGTCGTTGCGCCAGCGTATCGAGGAAAGCCGCGCCCGCGGCGCCATCGATGACCCGATGGTCTGCTGCGAGGGTCAGCGTGCACACCGTACCGGCCACGACCGCGCCATCCCGCACTACAGGGGCTGCGCGCACCGCGCCGACGGCAAGGATCGCCACCTGCGGCGGGTTGATGATCGCATCGAACCGATCGAGTCCGTACATCCCCAGATTCGACACCGTAAACGTACCGCCCTCAATCTCCGTCCGCAGCAGTTTGCCGGCGCGTGCCCGCAGCGCCAGGTCGCGGGAAGCGGCCCCAATCGCGGCCACGGATTGGGTCTCCACCGCACGCAAGACCGGCGTCAGCAAACCCGCAGGCGTGGCCACTGCAATGGCCACATCCGCCGCAGCGTAGCGTCCGCCGCAGCGTAGCGCACCACTTCATCACCGACCAAATGGGCGTTCAGCATCGGATGCGCAACGAGACTGAGCCCCACTGCGCGCACGATCAGATCGTTGACCGACGCCTTGGCGCCGCCTGCGGCATGCACAGCCGCGCGATGTGCCAGTAGGGCCGACATCTCCACCGTGCGCTCCAGCCGGTAGTGCGGAATGCCCTGCTTAGACTCGACCAAGCGCCGCGCGATCGTCTGGCGCATGGGCGTCAGGCGTTCACGGATCGCGGCATTGACGTGCACGGGCGTCGTGCCCGCGATCGCTGCCGCCACCTGCTCCACGTCCTCCTTGGAGATGCGCCCATTCGGGCCGGTGCCCTTGATCGATGCCAAATCAATACCGAGTTTTAGTGCGAGCCGTCGCGCCATCGGACTGACCCGCCCTTCACCCTCCGCGCTCTCGGGCATGGCGGCAGCCATGGGCGCGACCGGCGCTGCCACGGCAACCGCAGGGGCTTCGGCACCGCCTGGCTCAAAACTGGTGGCGGCCGGCTTGAAAGCGGCGATGAACGCATCGATCTGGGCCTCACTGACCGACGCATCCGCATAGACCGCGAGCAACGCGCCCACTGCATAGGCGGAGCCGGCTTGCGCCAAAATGCGCCGCAGCGTACCGGCGAAGGGCGACTCCACGGCATTGACGATCTTGTCGGTCTCGACATCGAGCAACGGCTCCCCGATGGCCAAGGTATCGCCCACCTGCGCGGTCCAACCCGTGATCAAGCCTTCCTGCATTTCGATGCCCCACTTGGGCATCGTGATGGCGCGCACGTTCGACATCGTCTTTACTCCTGCATGACTTTGCGGATCGCCGCTTCGATGCGCTGTGGACTTGGCACATAAGCGCGCTCGAGTTCGCGCGCAAAGGGCACCGGCGTATGCGGTGCCGTCACGAGGCCAATCGGCGCCTTGAGGAAGCGGAAACCCTGCGAGGCGACCTGCGCGGCAATATCGGCCGCCACACTGCAGCGCGGCGGCGACTCATCCACGATCACCAATCGACCCGTGTTCTCTACACTTTCCAAAATCGTATCTAGGTCCAACGGAGACGTTGTACGCGGATCGATCAAATCACAGGTGATGCCATCCTTGTGCACTGCATCGATAGCTTTTTCGGCGAACACCACCATGCGCGCGATCGCCACGACCGTCACGTGCTCGCCTTCACGCACCAGCGCGGCTTCACCAAAGGGAATCGTGTAATCCCCGTCTGGCACCTCGCCCTTACGGGGATAGAGTGCTTTGTGTTCGAAGAACATGACCGGATCATCGCCACGCAGCGCCGTCAGCATGAGCCCCTTCGCATCGTAGGCATTGGAAGGAATGACGACCTTGAGGCCCGGCACCGAGGTCAATAACGGATAGATCGTCTGGGAGTGCTGCGCGCCCATGTTCATGCCCGCGCCCATCGCCAAGCGGACCACGGCAGGACAGGTCGTACGGCCACCAAACATGTAGCGAAACTTCGCCATCTGATTAAACAGTTGATCGAGACTGACGCCGACGAAATCGGCGAACATTAGTTCCGCCACCGGGCGCAGCCCGGCGAGCGCAGCCCCGGCCGCCGCGCCGATGATCGCGGACTCGGAGATCGGCGTATCAATCACCCGATGCTCACCAAACTTGGGCAACAAGCCTTTGGTGACACCGAAGATGCCACCGGAGGCTTCGCGCTGGCCGGAGGTGCCACCGGCACCGCCGGACACGTCCTCGCCGAGCACGATGATATTGGGGTTACGCGCCATCTCCAGATGCAAAGCATCGTTGATGGCATCCCGCATGGTTTTCTGGGTCATGATGGCCTCAGTACGCGACGTAGACGTCGGTGGTCAATTCAGACTCCGCCGGCGGCGGTGCCTGGCGGGCCTCAGTCACGGATCGCTCGATCAGGTCCAACACCTCGGCGTCGATCGCATCCAGGGCCGCGTCGCTGAGTCCGTGCGCAGCCGCTGTGCGCCGGAAGATCGATAAGCAATCCATGCTTTCGCGCTGGCGCTTGACCTCGTCCTTGGCCCGATACAACTGTGGATCGCCTTCAAAGTGGCCGTAAAACCGCGTCGCCACGGCTTCAATGGCAAAGGGGCCGTGTCCGGCCCGGGCGTGCACCAGGGCCCGACCCATCGCCGCATAGACGGCGTGGAAATCCGTGCCATCGACCTTCTCGACCGGCATGCCGAACGCGGCTGCGCGGCCAGCGATGTCTTTTGAGCCGACCGCGTAGTCCACGCCGGTGTGCTCGCTATAGCCGTTGTTCTCATAGATGAAAATGGTGGGCACCTTGAGCACCACCGCCAGATTCATCGCCTCGAATACGGTGCCCTGATTACAACTGCCGTCACCGGCAAAGGCCACTGCAACGGTGCCATCACCGCGATGGCGACAGGCAATGGCCGCGCCGACCGCGATCGGTGGGCCGCCGCCAACGATCGCGTTGGCGCCCAGCATGCCCTTGCTAAAGTCCGCAATGTGCATCGAGCCACCCTTGCCTTTGCACAAGCCGGCGGCGCGGCCGTAGATCTCGTGCATCATCGCCGGCACATCGCAGCCCTTGGCGATGCAATGGCCGTGACCGCGGTGGGTGCTGACAATATAGTCCGTCACCCCGAGGTGTGCACACACACCCACGGCAATCGCCTCTTGGCCGGAGTACAAATGCGTGAAACCGGGAATTTCGCCGGTCTGGATCTCGACATGCAGACGTTCCTCGAATTCGCGGATGGTGCGCATCTTGCGATACGCCGCCAACAGTTGATCCGAAGACAGTGACGAGGCGACGGTCTCAGTGCTCAAAGCGCGCTCCCCAGAGAAAATAGTCGACGGCAGCGAGGCGCAAGGGCCCCGGCGTGGCGCTACTCTAAGCGCGCCACGTAAAACATTCAATTCTGACGGTAACAAACAGGCCTGATTTTTTTAAGTCGCGCACGCACCGCGCCACACGGACGCAAAGGGTTGACTCAGGTCCGCGATTCATTGCGGCAAAGCGCAATTGCCCGGTGCGGCGACGCCAATCCATTTCTCGACCCCACGGCCTAGTTCGATGTCCCCGCACTGCCTCGTGCCAGCTCGGCAAGAAAGGTCGCGAACGGCCTTATATCACCATCCACACTGGCGCGTTCCAGCGCGGCCATGTAATCGGCGCGACGTTCGAGCGGCACGATAGTCCACGGATATCCGCCCGAGGCGAGCATGAGATTCATCATGAACCGTCCTATACGCCCATTACCGTCCATGTAGGGATGGATGTAGACGAACATGAAGTGACCGAGAACGACGCGAACGGAGGCCTCCGCTTCCTGCTCCAACAGTGCAAAGAGCGCGGGCATGAGTTCCCGCACCGCCTCGATGCTCGGCGGCGTGTGCATCGAACGCCGGATGTAGACCGGGGCGTTACGGTATCCGGCAAGATCGGCGGGGCGCAGAATGCCCGCCGTTACGCTCGGGCCGAACAATTCGCGATACCAAGTGGAGTGGTCGCGGTCCGCGACACTTCCGGCGTTCTCGCCGCCCAACACCTTCTTGATGCTCTGCTCGACCGACTGAAACGCCTGCCAGTAGCCGCGCGCCGCGAGCGCGTTGCGGTCGTCCTGATCGGCCTTGTTAGAGTCGGGATTCCAGTTTCCGCTGCGGACCTTCTCGATAAGGGCCGCGCCAACCTTGTAACCTTCAATGGACAGAGAATTATAGGCATCGTCGACGTAAATTTCTTCCACCTGTTTCAGGTACGCAGCCGCGCTTGCGGGACGGCCCGGAGCTGCCGGAAAGATGCTGAGGACCTCTTCCCGCATCCGCACCCAGTCCATGCGCATGCGGTTCACGTAAGGCGAGGTTTCGCGAGCCCCGAATGTGACAAGAGAGTGATCCTCAAACGGGTCGCTTTCGCTGATTGTGTAACCAGCAGCCTGCATCGTTTCGGTAATATTATCGGCGATCCGAGGCCGCCCGATGTTTCTAAAGGCAGCGGCCCGTCCGATGTTTCTAAAGGCAGCGGCCAGCCGTCCGGCGATGGTGCTGTGGCCGCCCTCTAGTAATCGGCTGAGAAGATCAGAGGCATCTTGGACCATGGCCAGTGCCGCACGCATTTCGGTGGGACAGGCAGCGAAATGCGCCTGCGAGCAACCGAGCAGGGCGGCTCCCAGTTTATAAACCCGGACACCGTCTTTGACCTCGCAGTCGCCAGCGGGCGGCAAATCCAGCCGAATGTCGAATATCGACGTGTCGTGAATAAGCCCAGTCGGTTTGTTATTCCCGCGCGGAGCGCGCACGAGCAGCTGGCGCGGCACGGTCCAATTGCCGGTGTGCAGGCTGATGGATTGCTGGGGGCTAACGCACCAATCATCCGCAAATCGGGATTCAAGATAGGACGAGCAAAAGGCCCAGAATGAGGCATACCAGGATGTACTCTCCCCAGCCGGTTCGTCTGGCCGCGAAGGGATGTACCAGCCCTTCATCACCTCCTTGAGGAATCCTGCTTTAACCAGTCGCTCGCGGTGCGTGCGGGTCATGTCGCTAGCGCGGAGCGCAACGCGGCCAGCGTCCTGAAGGTCTTTCAAGACGGCCAAGGATTCAGCCAGTTTGTCGGCGGGCGTCGCCATTTTCGATGGTCCTAATTCTAGGTTTTCGCGTCGTGCGATTTCTAGGCTTTTAAGTTATACAGTTTCTAGGTTTTAGCGTCAAGTTATTTCTAGGTTATTGCGTAAACGCGCATCCAACCCGCGCAGGGTTGGTCGAGGGTGCGCGGGGCGCGAAAGCCCCTGCTCGTGGGGTCCGGGGCGGCGCGAAAGCCCGCATCAAGCCAAACGCGGGCGAGTCATCTTCAGACAGAGTTGATTGCCCTTGAGAAGCAGATCGAGCAGTTTCTTGATCGGCTCGTCGATGCCGACGGGGATTCCGTAATCAAGGCTTACGAGCGCCGCATCAAGAAATTGGAAAATCAGAAAATCGTTTTGAAAGAAAAAATCGAGTCGAGCGGTCGCCCGTTGACGACCTTTGACGATTCACTTAGAACCGCAATTGAATTTCTCGCAAACCCTTGGAAACTCTGGGAATCCGGAGAGTTGGAGCATCGCAGAATGGTCCTAAAGCCCGCTTTTGGTCAACCGCTCGCCTATGTACGAAATGAGGGGTTTAGAACCGCCAATTTTGCTTGGCCTTTCAGAGCCTTTTCTCAGTTCGCACAAGACGAATTCAGTATGGTGGTGGAGTTTAACACCCCGCCATACGCTCATCCCACGGAAAACGACCTGACCAGCGCACCTGGAAGTGCTCGGTCGTACCCACTCACCCCTTCTGCAAGTTTGCTCTATTCCTCACATTTCCCGACAGCAGTCCGACGATGCCCGCGGACTTGGCTAGTCGCGGAAATTCGACCTGAATGCAGGCTCCCTTCACAACCAGGAGCACTGTCATGCAGAAGATCGCCATCAACGAATTCGAACTCGCCAATTCGAACTCGCCCAACGCTGGGGAATCAGTCCCAAGACCCTACAGCGATGGCGTACCGAGGGTCGAGGCCCCCGGTACTTCAAGCTTTCGAAGCGGGTCTGCTACCCCATAGACCAGATCTTGGCTTTTGAGAACGGGGCGCTTTACGAGTCGACCTCGGAACGGTGCACTCCCCGCGATTCTCTCGATGCGAAACTGGTGTCGGCAAGAGAGGCTGCGGCGGCCATCAACGTGCCGATGTACCTGCTCACGCATCCCAAGGTTCGTCAGTCTATGGGAGTGCCCTTCGTATATGTCGGGAAGTTGGTGCGCTTCAACCTCGAGGAGGTGATGGAGTGGGCGCGCCGCTGCGCCAGCGAAGAGGATGATCGAGGGCTCGACGCCCTGCAGAACTTCGAGACAGACAGCGGGACGCAGGTTCAGACCATCGCCAAGTTGCTGGCATAGGTTTGGCACCGGCGCTGGGCCGCGATGGTCTGCGGTTCGATTCCCAAACGCGGAATCGAACTGGCACGTCGGCTTGACGTCAAGCCGCATCCCATCCCGCGCCCGCGCGCCACTGGCGGTCGAAACCTTCGCCTGCCGCGAGAGCGACCAGCACGGGCAGCACGAATTCGCGCAGTGCCTCGATCACCGTCGTCAGCGGCATGGGCTCCAAGGTGTTCTTGCGCAGGAACGCCTGCCACTGCTTTGTCTTCTGCTCGTCCAGGCCGAACTCATCGGTGAGACCCAGCGGCGCGCCGGGCGGGATGGCCGTACCCCTACGCTCGAACGTGGCGCGAATGGCCGTGGCCACCACCGCGCCGTCGAAGTCGGAATGTCCGGCGAGAACCCAGAGGTCGAAGTAGTCCTTCATCCGACTGTTGAGGATGCCGAGCTTGACCATCGCTTCGAGCTTTTCGGCGACCACGGTGTAGCGGGGATAGACCCGCAGTTGCGGCTGCGGCATGGCGTCGAGGATGACCGGGTACTGCACGTTGTCCGGGCCGGGCGTCACGGCGTCGCCGAAGCCGATGTCGATCTGCACCGAACAGCGCGCGCCATCGAGCAGGCCGATCATCGTCACGCGGACGCCCGCGTAGTTGGCTTCCTTGCGGATTTCGGCGGCCTTCACGCTGTCGGCCTGAAACACGATGCCGTCATCGCAGGCGATCTGGCTGATCTGGCGGAACAGGTTTTCCAGATGCGGGATTTCGGTGGAGCCGAAGCCCAGCAGGTCGGCATCGTGCGTCGGGCGATGCGGTACGTCGAACCAGATGTCGAACAGCAACGCACCTTTGAGCAAGAATTGATCGTGCTGCTCCGAAACGCTCAGGCGGTACAGGACGCGCTCCAGCGCGTAGCGGGTCAGCAGCAGGTTGAAGTCGAGTTTATCGGCCCCCGGGCCTTGTTGAGCAGCCGGGCGCGAACCGACGCGGCGACATTGCGCCTGGTCTTGTCGGGTTCGTTCATGCCAGGCTCTCCAGATAGGGGCGCATCACGTTGGCGACGCGGTCGATCTTGGCGTAGTGCCAGATCTCGTCGCTGGTCATGCGCTTGGCGTTCCACGCCTCGCGCAGCGATTCCAGCGCCACGTCGATGCCGATCTTGTTGCGGTACTTGAAGCAGTCGGCCACGGTCTTGGCGACGCTGGTCACGTGGACGGTCACACCATCGACGACGTGTTCCTCGACGCCCTCGCTCAGCGCTGCGCCGGAGAAGCGCACGAGGCGTAGCGGCGGGTAGTCCAGCTTCGGGGCAGCGGCCTTGTTGTCGATGGCGAGCCAAACCTGGAACGGGGCCTGGGTCGTCAGGTCGTGGACGCGCAGCGCCGACAGCAGGCAGACCACGCCCTTGGGCACGCGGCGCGCGACTTCGGCCAGCGTGCCGTGGGCTGACACCGGACGCGCCACGAGGCCGTACAGGCCGCGCCCGACGCGCTCCAGTTGCCCGCGCCGAACGGCCCGCGTCAGGGCCACCCGTGGGATGCCCAGTGGGGCCAGATCGCGCGGGCGCAGCAGTCCCTGCGTGCGCACCAGCTCCAGCAGCTTGTCGGCGGTCGTGTCCATGATCCGGCATATTGTTCCATAAAATTGGCAAATATCAATAACAACCGATGGATAGGAACCGCGCCACTGGGCGCACTGTCGCCGGAGATGATCTATCGATCAGGCACGCGTATCCGGCCGGGCGCGACCCCGGAACTAGCGGTCGCAGCAGATCCCTGGACGCCCGTGCACGGGCCGTTCTCGGCCGACTTCGGATGGGTGACGTTGGATGCTGGACCCATGGACCGATCCGGTGCACGGACGGTCAGGCGGCCGTCTTCCGCGCCCTGTGGTCGTTCAAGGGCGCCGAGGTGGATGGCGAGCGGATCATGACCCGCGCTGGCCAGACGAGCGACAAGCCGATCGACCTGTTCAAGGTAAAGACTGCGAACAAGGGGAGAAGCCGGAGTACGAGGGTCCTCTGCACGCCTACCGAGCACTCGTGATGTCCAACCGGCGGCAAGGTGTGTACTGGATGCCTTGCGCAGCCCCGAACTTCGTTTCGGCCTGACGGTTTGCCCATCCAAGCCGGTCGGCGAACTCAAGAAACCGACACAAGCAGAAGTCGTTGTCACGCAAGGCGATGTGCGTGCGCTACGGCGAAAAAGTTGGCGGAGATTTCCAGAGAACAGAGGGCAGAAAAGGGTCGAACCAGCCACCACGGGCACGGGGTTCTGACCACCCCCTGGCACACGCAGAATGCGCGTGAACCCCGCGTACCGTGTGGGGTCTGGAAGTGAAAACTCCCAACCGAGAACGGTTGGGCGTCAATTGGTGGTGGCCCGGGGCGGAATCGAACCACCGACACAAGGATTTTCAATCCGCTGATCTACCAATAACTATTGGTCTTAAGCGGCGCGCCTCTTCGTTGCAACCGCGAGATCGTAGGTCGACTGTAAATTCATCCAAATCCGAGCGGACGTGCCAAGTGCGCCTGCCAAATCGAGCGCCGCGTCGGCAGTGACGCCGCGCTTCCCTTTAATTAATTCATTCAACCGCGCACGAGTCC
>Ga0194049_1000599_pt1 | contig 12235 bp, 10 predicted proteins | sample JunL2225m_MetaG_FD_148665 | JGI IMG/M metagenome (GOLD analysis project Ga0194049, IMG submission 148665) | Anoxic zone freshwater microbial communities from boreal shield lake in IISD Experimental Lakes Area, Ontario, Canada - Jun2016-L224-25m | ecosystem: Environmental > Aquatic > Freshwater >... | reverse complement strand
CGCTGGCCCTTGCCGATTGGACTCAGCAGGTCGACGATCCGGGCCGTGAGGTTAGCGTCGTCGCCCTGTCGTTCGAGGACCAGCTTCTCGTCCGGGAACAAGGGGGTCAGGTCCTCGAACCGACGACGCCCACGAGCCTCCTCGGTGTTCAGACCGGCAACCGTGTCGATCCGGATGAGCGCCGGGTACTTCTCGTTACTGCCGGCTGGCCGGAATGCACCCTCGATGGCATCGCCCTTGCGAAGTGAGAACTTCCGGGCCTGGCTGATCGAGACGTAGACATCCTTGTTTGACGGGAGGTAGCCCTCGCAGCGCAGGAATCCGTAGCCCTCGTCGCGAAGGTCGAGCAGGCCACTGCACTCGATGAGATCGCCCTGGTACGGGGCATCGGCGCCACCTTGAAGGTCGCGCTCGCTGTTGCCACCGCCTCCATTGCTATTGCCATTGCCGCCCCCACGAACATCGCGATCACGGCCACGGCGACGATTGCGGTTGCGGCGGTTGCCGGGCTCACCAGGACCACCACCCTGGCCCTGGTTTTGGTTCTGACGATCCCGGTTCTGACCACCACCCTGGTTCTGTCGGCGCTCGCCGCCCTCGCGTCCACCCTCGCTAGCCGGCGCCTCAGTCGGGGTCTCAGTCGGGGCCTCAGGCGCGTCGCCGCCCGTGTCGGACGAGTCATCGTCGGTTGCCGCATTCTGCTGCGCCCTCGGCGCGCGGGGCGGCCGGGCTGGCTTCTCCTCGGCCGGGGCGGACGGAGACTCCGACACACCAGCAGCCTCGAGGATGCCCGAGATGAGGTCAGCCTTCTTCATGCGACTTGTCGTCTTGACGCTGAGCTGCTCGGCAATCGTCTGAAGCTCGGTGCGCTCCTTGGACTCGAGGACCGACCGTCCCAGTTGAACATCGGAAGTCATGTCTTCCAGTCTCCTCTCTTCCGTCCTTGGGGCGATGCCCGAAAGGGTTGGGAAGAAGATCAGGGGCAGAGATCAGCGGTTCGCTGGGCTCTGTACAACGTGCTCCTCGGCAACCGCTGGAGTCGTCCAGACGGCCCTCATCAAGCAGTGCGCTCGACGTCCCCCGAGGGAGTACAACCGAGACTCTAGCGGCCTCAGCCCACCTTGCGCAACGCGTTCATACCTTGAGCGCCGAGAGGATCGCACCCATCTCGGGTTCGACGGTCACGGGAACCTCAATCTGGCTGATGGCCCGATCAGGATCCTTGAGCCCATTGCCGGTCAGCACGCACACGACGGTCGAGCCCTCCGGGACTCCCACCTTGAGCATTCCGGCGACCGAAGCTGCCGACGCTGGCTCACAGAAGACTGACTCCTCGGTGGCCAACATCCGGTAGGCAGCGAGGATCTCTTCGTCGGTCACCATATCGATGGCGCCGCCCGAGTCCGTGGCCGCCTCGATGGCCGACTCCCAGCTCGCCGGGTTACCGATGCGGATGGCAGTGGCGATAGTCTCTGGCCGCTCAACCACGTGCCCCAGGACGATAGGGGCTGACCCAGCCGCCTGAAATCCGCGCATCTGGGGCAATTTCGACGAGCGTCCGGCAGCGTGATACTCCCGATAGCCCTTCCAGTACGCCGTGACGTTTCCTGCGTTGCCCACCGGGATGAAATGCTGATCAGGAGCATCACCGAGGGCATCGACGATCTCGAAGGCCCCGGTCTTCTGGCCCTCGATCCGATACGGGTTAATCGAGTTCACGACGGTGATGGGTGCATGGTTCGGGAGGTCCCGCACGATGTCGAGTGCTTGGTCAAAGTTCCCGCGGATCTGAATCACCTTTGCCCCGTGGATCAGCGCCTGGGCCAGTTTGCCCAGCGCGATCGCTCCGTCAGGAATCAAGACGGCCGAGGTCATCCCCGCACGCGCTGCATACGCCGCCGCCGAGGCGGAGGTGTTCCCCGTCGAGGCACAGACCACGGCCTTGGCTCCCTCTTCGTGGGCCTTGGTGATCGCCATGGTCATCCCGCGGTCCTTGAAGGATCCGGTCGGGTTCGCCCCTTCGATCTTGAGCAGGACTCGGGCTCCGACGCGCTTCGAGATTCGAGGCGCCTCGAGCAGAGGAGTGTCGCCCTCGAGGAGCGTGATGACCTGAGTGCTCGCGCTGACAGGGAGATGCTCCCGGTACTCCTCGATCAATCCTCGCCAGGCCATCAGTTCCCCTCTTCTTCGCCGTCTATCACCCGGAGTACACCGCCGATCGCATCCACTACATCCAGGGTTTCGAGCGAAGCCAGGGTGGCGGCCATGTCGCGCTCGGTGGCGGTGTGGGTCAAAAAGATGAGTCGTGCCTCGTCACCAAGGCCAACCTGCTCCATCGATCGGATCGAGATGTGATTGTCTCCGAACGCCGTGGCCACCGCCGCCAGCACACCTGGTCGGTCAGCTACATCGATCGACAGGTAGAAGGCGCTCCGCAGTTCATCGAGCCCGACCGGCGAGCAATCGATCGATGAGGTCGGAGCTGGTGAATGGGAGCCCGCGAGACGATGGCGTGCCGCATCGATGACATCACCAAGGACTGCCGAAGCAGTTGGCAGCCCACCAGCACCTTGCCCATAGAGCATGACGGGTCCCGAGGCTCTCCCCTCGATGAACACGGCGTTGAAGGCCCCACCCACCGAGGCCAGTGGGTGATCGAGCGGGACCATCGTCGGGTGGACCCGAGCGGAGATCTCGCCGTCACCTACCTGCTCTGCGATTGCCAGAAGCTTCACCGCGAAGCCCAGGTGGCGAGCAAAGGACACGTCGACTCCCCGGACTCCGGTGATGCCCTCGCGGTAGACCGATTCAATCGGCACAGGGCAACCGAAGGCCAGTCGAGCAAGGATCGCCGCCTTGGCGGCGGCGTCGTAGCCCTCGACATCGGCGGTGGGATCAGCCTCGGCGTAACCCAGCGCTTGGGCCTCTGCCAGGACGTCGTCATAAGACGAGCCCTGATCCGCCATCGTCGACAAGATGAAGTTGGTCGTGCCGTTCACGATTCCCATCACCCTGGTGATGGACTCACCGGCGAAGGACTCGCGCAGCGTCCGGATCACCGGCACGACACCGCCGACCGCCGCCTCGAAGCCGAGGTCCGTTCCGTGCGTCTGCGCGAGGACACCGAGCTCGAGCCCGCGGTCGGCCAGCAGGGCCTTGTTGCCGGTCACTACCGGGATTCCACGCGTGAGAACCGAGGCGACCAGAGAACCTGCTGGCTCGAGTCCGCCCATGAGCTCTACCACCAGATCGAGGTCATCTCGGGCCACGAGGCCAGCGGCGTCCTCAGTCAGCAGAGCCACCGGGAGGTGCGGTGCCGACGGCCGGGCCTTGCTGGCATCGGCCACCGCCACGCCAACCACCTCGAGCCGGGCACCGGCCCGACGGGCGAGGTCAGCCGCACCGGCTGGGTCAAGCAGGAGCTCTACCAGTGACGCGCCGACGTTGCCACAGCCGAGGATGGCAATCCTGATGACGGGAAGGGGTGACTCCGGCACACTGCGAGGCTACCTTGCCTCACCCGGGCGTCCCCTCCGCCTACTGGTCGAGGCTGGCGAGGTCCTCATAGGTCTCACGACGGACCACGACGCGTGCCACGCCATCAGCCACGAAGAGCACCGCCGGCCGAGGCACCTTGTTGTACGTCGAGGCCATGGCGTAGCCGTAGGCGCCAGTGACTGGCGTGGCGAGCAGGCTCCCCACGCCGATCGAGGCCGGGATCCGAGCCTCCGGCAGGATCACATCTCCGCTCTCGCAATGCTTGCCGACCACTCGAGTGACTTCCGTGCGATCAGCCGACACTGCGGCAGGATCGAAGGCCTCATACCCACTGCCGTAGAGAACCGGACGAGGATTATCGCTCATCCCGCCGTCCACGGCGAGGTAGGTCCGGATGCCCGCCACCTCCTTGATGGTGCCGACCCGGTACACCGTGACCGCAGCCTGGGCGACGATAGAGCGGCCCGGCTCGGCGGTGATCGACACCGAGTCCGCAATGCCCCGGGCGCGGAGCGCTGCGATGGTGCTCGCCGCCCACTCCGTGAGCGTCGGTGCCTCTTCGCCGACGACATAGGCCACGCCCAGACCACCTCCGACGCACAACTCCTCAAGACCAAGCGGCAGGAAGAAGTCCGCCAGGACCTCGGCCGCCCGAGCGAACGAACCGGTGTCGAAGACCTGGCTGCCGATGTGGGCATGGATCCCCTTGAGGTCGATCGCCGGCGAGGCCGAGAGCCGTTCGAGAGCAGCCGAGGCAGCCCCCGAGGCGATAGAGAGCCCAAACTTCGAGTCCTCCTGTCCGGTCTGGACGTACTCATGGGTGTGCACTTCGACTCCCGGGGTCACCCGCAGCAGAACCGGCACCCGTTGTCCAGGAGAGACAATCGCCTCGATCCGGTCGATCTCGTCGTTCGAATCGACCACCACGCGTCGAATGCCCGCGGCGATAGCCATGGCGAGCTCATCGTGAGACTTGTTGTTGCCGTGGAGCACAACCCGGTCGGCTGGCACCCCGGCCGCTAGGACGGTGGCGAGTTCTCCGCCGCTCGCCACATCGAGACACATGCCCTCTTCGTGGACGAGCCGAGCCATGGCCTTGCACAAAAAGGCCTTGGATGCATAGGCCACACCGTCGCCGAACGCCGTCACGGCCTCACGGCAGCGAAGCCGAAGATGTGCCTCGTCATAGACGAACAGGGGCGTCCCGAACTCCTCGGCAAGCGCGACCACATCGCAGCCCCCGATCTCGAGATGGCCATCCCCCCGCACCGCTGCAGTCTGGGGGAGCAGCGATACCGGGATCGGAGCGAAGGGATCCACGGGGATCGAAGAGTCGTCCATGGGTCGAAGCGTAGAGGCTCGGCTGTTGACCGAACGGTACGATCGATCCGTGGCAGCACACCCGGCGGAGACCCTTGCCCCCGGCGCCTCTCGGCTCCGAGACCCTCGATCCCGTCGCTGGGTGATGGCCTGCGTGGTCGTCTACCTGGTCCTCGCCACCGTGGCCGACCTCCACGCCTGGACCGCTGGGGCCGCCTCCCATCTCCAGTCCGGTGGCGGCATGGGCGATGTCGGTCAGAGCGTGTGGTCACTGGGCTTCACTCCGAGCTCGCTGCTCCACGGACGCGGCATCCTCGCCACCGACTGGCTCAATGCCCCTTGGGGCTACAACCAGATGGCCAACACTTCAATCATCCTGCCTGCACTCCTCCTCGGACCGGTGACCCTGACGCTCGGCCCCGTCGTCGCCTTCAATCTCGCAGTGGTCCTCGCCTTCGCAGGCTCCGCCACGGTGACCATGCTGGTCATACGGCGCTACATCACGTGGCTTCCCGCAGCGTTCGTCGGTGGTCTCCTCGCTGGCTTCTCGCCCGCCATGGCCGCTCAGGGCAGCGTGCATCTCCACTTGATCATCGAGGTCATCCCACCATTGATCTGGCTTGCCCTCGATGAGATCCTGATCCGCCAACGTCGCAACCCCTGGTTGCTCGGTGTCGGCCTCGGTCTTCTCGGTGCAGCACAACTGTTGATCTCGGCGGAAGTCTTGGTGACCACCGTGCTGTTGGCGGTGGTGGGGATCATCGCGCTCGGCCTCGTGCGCCGACACGACGTGGCGGCACACCTTTCGGCAGCCTGGCGATCGCTGGTCGCCGCCGGCTCCACCTTCGTCCTCGTGGCCGGCTACCCGATGTGGGTCCTGCTGCGGGGGCCGTGGAGCGTCACTGGGCCCGTCCAGTCCCCGAGCTACTCCCGCCAGCTCGCCTCTGACCTTCTGAGTTTCGTGCTCCCCACCTCCGATCAGCTGATCGCTCCACATCGAGCCACACGGATCACCGACCGGTTGCTGGCGGGAAACCTGGGCGAAAACGGCTCCTATCTGGGAATCGTCCTCATAGGTTTGCTCGCCGTCATCGCCTGGCAGTGGCGACGGCAACTCATCATCCAGATCGCAGTCATCGTCGGAAGTGCCGCTGCCGTGCTCTCACTCGGAGCGTCACTGCACCTACGCGGCCACCCTCTCCACCTTCCGCTCCCCTTCGCCCTCGTGGCCCGGACCCCGCTCCTCGACAGCGCAAGCGCCTCGCGATTCGCCATCCCCGTCGGCCTCGCTGCCGGCATCGTCCTCGCCGTCGGTCTCGACCGCCTCCGAGCCGAGGGCTTCTCCTCCCGCCTCGCTCCTGGACCATCTGCCGGCAGGTTCGGCCTCGTCCTCGCAGCAGCCTCGCTGATGTGGCTGCTGCCCGCCTGGCCCTACCCGAGCGCAGCAACCGCCATTCCGGCCTACTTCACCAATGGTGCCTCGGCATCCATCCCACCCGGGTCGACCGTGCTCACGTATCCCACCCCACAGGTCAAGACCCCGCACGACCAGGCGATGGTGTGGCAGGTCATCGATCACGTCGATTGGAGGCTCGTCGGCTCCTATGGGCACACGCCCGGGCCGAATGGGCGAGCCGACAACGGGACCGCCCCGCATCTCATCCCGGCCCTGCTCGACTTCTGCACGACCGGCGCCAGTCCTCCCGTTGTCACCGGGCTCCGAGCCCGGCAAATCCGGGCCCAGCTCATGGACTGGAACGTGGCGACCATCGTCCTGACCGATCGGTCTCCCGGTCTGGCCTGCGCCGAGTCAATCTTCCACGCAGCGCTTGGCCGGCCTCCGGCGCACATCGACGACGTCCTCGTCTACCGGCACCTCCAGGCGGACCTCGCTCGCTGAACGCCGATCCGACCCCAGCAGGGGTCAGGTACGATGAGGGGGCTACGCCTCAGTAGCTCAGTGGATAGAGCACTGGCTTCCGGAGCCAGGTGTCGGGGGTTCGAATCCCTCCTGGGGCACGGTTCGATGCCGCGCTCGATCAGCGATGATCGCCTCGCTGGGGGCCCCGTCCGCTTCCTGAGACCCTGACGGTGGAAGACTGAGCACATGATCCGTCGCCTTCTCCCGCTCGCCGCCGTGGCTCTCGCCGTCAGCGCTGCTGCCTGCAGCTCGTCCACGTCGTCCACGTCGTCGACGACGTCAGTGGTGTCGACGACCGCCGCCAAGGTGACCACCACCACGGCCAAGGCGACCACCACCACGGCCCCAGGCCCGACCCGATGCACCAACTCGGCTATCTCGGTGACCGCCGGGCCGTCGAGCGGGTCGGCTGGTCACGCCAACACCCCGGTGATCTTCACCAATACCTCAAGCTCACCGTGCACGATCTTCGGCTACCCCGGCGTCGCCGCGCTCGACAGTGCGGGCAGCCAGACGGCTCAAGCCACCCGGACGGGAACCCCTCAGCCGACTCACCTCATCCTCACCCCCGGCAACACGGCGTCTGCACTCGTGATCAACACCAGCGTCCCCTCCGGCAACGAGACCTCATGCCCATCGTGGTCCGGCCTCCTCGTGACACCTCCGAACGACACCAAGTCAACCAAGCTCATCCTTCAGCTTCCTGGCTGCAACGGCTTCACGGTCAGCGCCGTCGTGGCCGGCCCGAACGGTATCTGAGACCGCAACGGCCCGAAGAGGGCCGAAGGTCTCTAGTCAGGACGCCCGCCACCTGCCACGCTGCCTTGCATGGTGGCATCGACATGAGCGCAGCAACCGACCTTGCCGTCAACCAAGAGCCGCTCGATCGAGCAGAATGCCTCAGCCTGCTGGCCCAAGCCTCCTTCGGTCGGCTCCTGCTTTCCGTGGACTGCCTTCCTGCCGCCCAGCCCGTCTTCATCGCCCTGTTCGATGATGAGATCTTGGCCCTCCTCGGACCGGGCCCGGAGCGAGAGGCTGCAGAGCGAGGCGACGTGGTCGCTCTTCAGGTCGACGGGACGGAGATCGATGGTCACGCCGCGTGGTCAGTTCGCGTCACCGGCGAGGCCGCCATCGTCCTGCTGACCCGGTCGCTGCGCCAGCGACTGTCCACTACCAAGCTCTCATCGGCACTGAGCGAAGCCAGTGCCCTCCTGCGGCTCCCTCTTGATGTTGTGGCCGGAGAGCGGACCCGCTGGACCAGCCAATGATCGAGCGGACCACCTCACTAGGCTGCAGTGGTGCCGTACCATCGGATCAGTGAGCCCGAGCGGCTTCATGCGGTCATCGATGCCATCTTGACCATCGAGGTTGATGCCGATCTCAATCACCTCCTGTCCACCATCGTGGAGCAGGCAACTGGGCTCGTCGGCGCCCGCTATGGGGCACTCGGCGTCCTCACGGATGACGGCAAGAACCTGTCGGAATTCATCACCGTGGGCATGACCGCCCAAGAGCGCGCCGCCATCGGACGATTTCCGGTCGGTCACGGCATCCTCGGCGCGGTGATCTCGGACCCGACCCCGCTGCGGGCCGATGTCATCGCCGACAGGCCATCGACGTCGGGCTTCCCGGACCACCATCCGGCGATGACCACCTTCCTCGGCGTTCCCGTCCGCCTCGAGGGCGGCCTGGTCTTCGGGAACCTCTACCTCTGCGACCGGCTTGACGGACAGCCATTCGACGAGGATGACGAGGCACTGGTGGATACGCTCGGCCGAGCTGCGGGCCTCGTCATCGATCGTGCCCGCCTCCGAATGCTGGCCGAGGAGGTCACCTTGTCGCTCGAGCGCCAGCGCATGGCGCGGGACCTCCACGACACCGTGATTCAGCGGCTGTTCGCCGTCGGTCTCTCGCTCCAGGGGCTCTCCTCGGTCGAGCTTCCCGTGGTATCGCAATCCCGAATCGATCGCGCCATCGACGATCTTGACGAGACCATCCGTCAGATCCGGACGACCATCTTCGCCATCACCCGGCCCGATGGTCCCGCTGCCTCCTCGCTGCGTCGCGACGTTCTCGAGATCTGCGACGAGGTGTCGAGTCGCCTCGGCCTCGACGTCACGGCCGGGCTGAGCGGACCGATCGACCAGCACGTGAGCCAACGGACGGGTGACAGCGTGCTCGCCGCACTCCGTGAGGTACTCACCAATATCGTGCGTCACGCCGGCGCCAAGACCGCACAGGTCTCTCTCAGCGTGAGAAGCGGCGAGCTCACCTTGACGGTGACAGATGACGGGTGTGGGATCGATCCCATGCAGCGACGCGATGGGAGTGGTCTCGCCAACCTGGCGGCTCGAGCCCAAGATCTCGGCGGTTGGTTCGAGGCGGTGCCCGGATTGTCCGGCGGCACCGTGGTCCGATGGCACATCACCCAGTTGAGCGGAGAGGGAGAGCGATGATCGAGCTGCTGTTGGTCGATGACCATGAAGTGGTCCGACGGGGATTGCGGGACCTCTTCGAGGCCGAGGAGGACCTCATCGTGGTGGCCGAAGCCGGGACGGTGGCGGAGGCGGAGGCCCTTGTGCTTCCCCCGGGGATCGTGGGCGTGCTCGACGTCCGGCTGGCCGACGGAAGTGGCGTTGAGATCTGCCGGACATTGCGCCAGCGCGACCCTTCGGCGAACTGCATCATGTTGACCTCCTTCGCTGACGATGAGGCTCTCTTCGCCGCCATCATGGCCGGAGCCTCGGGCTATGTCTTGAAAGAGGTCCGCTCCACCGAGTTGGTGTCCTCAGTCCGCACGGTCGCCGGCGGGGGCAGCCTGCTCGATCCAGACCTCGTCCGGCAGGTGCGCCAGCGCCTCCGACTTCGCGCAGCCGAGGAACAGCGGATTGATCGGCTCTCGCCTCAGGAACGTCGCATCCTCGACCTGATCGCTGATGGCAAGACCAACCGCCAGATCGCCGAGGAGATGTTTCTCGCCGAGAAGACCGTCAAGAACTACGTCTCGAACCTCCTCGCCAAGCTGGGGTTCTCTCGTCGAACCGAGGCGGCAGTCTTCGCCGCTCGTCTCGAGAACGAGCGCGAGCGCTGACCTGCCGGGATCGTTCATCCCTAGGATGAGGCCGTGCTCACCTCGCTGACACCACCGCCGTCGGCGCTCAATGATGTGCTGCCGACGAAACGCCTCCTCCCGAACGGGATGCTCCGCCCCGAGCTCCGTCGACCCCTCCGCCGCATCCCGAACCTGCGCAACGCTCTGAGTGTCGCACTGCTGTGGGCCAGCGTGGCCGTACTCATCGCTGCCGCCACCCACCTCCACCGGTGGTGGATCGTGCTCATCGTCTTCGTGCTCATGGGCCCAGTCCACGTCAGGCTCGCCATCCTCATGCACGAGGCGGCTCATCGGCTCCTCTTCACCTCGAAATCGATCAACGACCGGGTCGGAACCTGGCTCATCGCCTCTCCGGCCCTCGTCCCACTCTCGCTCTACCGGCGGAGCCACATGGCGCACCACCGGGAGGAGTTCGGGCCCGACGAGCCAGACATCGCGTTCTACAGCGGCTATCCGGGCCCCGCTGCGGCATTGCGGCGTCGGCTGCTGCGCGACGCCGCTGGCATCTCGGGCTGGAAGAACCTCAAGGTGCTGCTCACGGCGCTCGGCAGCACGAGCGGCCGCAAGATTGCCGTCCCCATCGTGAGCATTCAACTCGGGCTCTGGGCCCTGATGTGGGTCCTGTCTGGAGCATGGTGGGCCTATCCCCTGCTCTGGCTCCTGCCCTGGATGACCCAGTGGCGCGTGCTCAACCGACTCCGGGCCCTTGGTGAACACGGAGGGATGATCGCCGCCGATGACCGTCGGCTGACCACCCACAATGTGGCCCAGCACCCTCTCGCCCGCTTCTGGTTCGTCCCCTACAACACGGGCTGGCACCTCGCCCACCACGTCGACATGGGGCTTCCCTTTCGGCAGCTCCCGAGGTTCCACGCCGAGCTCGAGGCCGCCGGCTACGTGAACGCCGACATGACCTTCTCGAGCTACCGAGCCCTGTGGCGAGCCTGCGTCATCCCGGGGATCTGATCACGAGGTGGTCATGCCACCATCAATGCTGAGCGCGGCTCCCGTCGCCCCGCTGGCTGCTTCAGAGGCCAACCAGGCCACAAGAGCAGCCGGCTCCGCCGGTCGCAGGATCCGACCGAGCAGCTGGTGCTCAGCAAACTCCTCGATGCTGGAGAGGCCGTAGAGGTCAGCCGAGGCCGCCAAGATGGGCGTATCGGTCGATCCCGGGCAGACGGCATTGGCGGTGATCCCCGTCCCGGCCAGATCACACGCCAGGCCCTTGACGAGCCCGATCACCCCATGCTTGGCCGCTGCATAGGCGCTCAGGTGGCGAAGTCCCACCAATCCTGCGGCCGAGGCCACGGCGATGACCCGACCATGGCGGGGCTCGGCCTGGCGGAGCAGGTGTGGGATGCCGGCGTCGAAGAGTCGTCGGGTGCCGTGGAGGTTGATGTCGATGACGGCGTCATAGGTGGTGTCCGCCATCTCCCAGAGCGGCACCCCACCCGCGATCACCCCAGCCGCTGCTACCAGCACGTCGACACGTCCAAAGTGTTCAACTGCGGTCTCAACGGCGAGGCGCATGTCTGACGCTGACCGGACATCGCCGACGAGGCTCAGGGCGTGCTCCCCATGACGGCTGACCACGGTGTCAAGATCCTTCCGGGTAGCCAGCGCATAGGGGACTGCTGCATCATCTCGACAGCGATCGACGGCGACCACCGACAATCCTTGGGCAACGAGCGCGTCGACGACCGCTGCTCCGATTCCCCGGCCCGCACCGGTGACGACCGCCACGCGCCTCATCGAGGGAACCGCTCGTCGATAGAACCGAGGAGCCGATCAACCGCCCCGGCGAGCAGGACCTCGCCCTCTTGCGCACTTGCCCCCGCCGGATCACCCAGCACCCCGGTGGGGCTCACCGCTCGAACCCCTCCATGGCGAAGGTCGTGGGCGATCTCAGACAGCGGTGCAGTGTTGCCGGCCATGGCCTCATCTTGGCGCACCAGCGAGGGTGCGAGTGCCAGCAGCAGCGAAGTCTCGGTCCGACCGGCATGGGCATCAGCCTCAGGGAAGTGCGCTGAGAGCACGAGCAGGTCGTCGCCATCGGTTGATGCTGTGGCCGACGCGCTCCTCAGAGCCTCAGCATTACCCCCATGGGCATTGACCACCACCACCCCCGCAACCGATCCCCTCGCCGAGCGGACCAGCTCAGTGATCACACGAGCCAGGACTTCGGTCCCGATCGACAACGTGCCGGCGAAACCCTGGTGCTCGCCGCTGGCACCGAACGCCAGCGTCGGCGCCAGCACGAGATCCGGTCGACGATCGGCCAGCCGGCTGCAGAGAGCCTCGGCCACCATCGAGTCGGTGGAGAGCGGCAGATGTGGACCGTGCTGCTCGGTCGAGCCGAGCGGGAGCATCAGGAGGACTGGACC
>Ga0194049_1000598_pt1 | contig 12273 bp, 9 predicted proteins | sample JunL2225m_MetaG_FD_148665 | JGI IMG/M metagenome (GOLD analysis project Ga0194049, IMG submission 148665) | Anoxic zone freshwater microbial communities from boreal shield lake in IISD Experimental Lakes Area, Ontario, Canada - Jun2016-L224-25m | ecosystem: Environmental > Aquatic > Freshwater >... | reverse complement strand
AAAAACTTCGCCAACGAGCACCTCGCCGGTCTTGCTGAAAGCCACCACGCTGGGGGTGGTGCGTGCGCCCTCGGCGTTGGCGATCACAACTGGTTCGCCCGCCTCGAGGAAGGCAACGACGCTGTTGGTGGTACCGAGGTCGATTCCGACTGCCTTGGCCATGATGGTGTACTCCTGTGTTCAGTAGTGCTGAAAGTCGTGCGTAATTGGGGGGAGTTCTGAGCAATGCTGAGTGAACTCCACGCAAGATTACCGGCGCATCGTTTGCGCACACAACCTACGTTCACAAAACTTGAGTCGATGTGACTCAAGTTTCATGCCTACTGTTTTGGTGAGGCGTGGCCAGGCTTCCAGAACCCGGGGAGCGGTTCGTCGGCGTGACCACCGCGGGCATAGGCGCCCAGCCGCGCCAAGGCATCGGCAGCGGTGAGATCGATCACGTCGTACACCGTTGACGGCCCCGCCGACCGCAATGCCAAGTCGCCCGGGGTACCGTCGCGGGCTAACGCCGTGGTGAGCACCACGAAGGGGCCATCGAGATGAGCGACCACGGCTGCGGCTCGACCCAATGTGCGCCACACAACATCGGTCTTGACGAGACCACCGCGATGGCTCGTGGCTCCGCCTGCAACGTCGAAGTACCAACGCGCGCCGCGTGCATCGGCGGCCATCAGACTGACTGCCACCCCGGTGCGACGCACGCGATGTCCCACGGCAACATCATGAAATCCTGCGGCCAACAACAACTCTTCAGCAAGCTTGACTGCGCCGATGCCCGACCCCACGTCGGTGAGGTCTGAAGTGCTCGACTCACGCGACTCTGACAGCACACGCTCGCGAGCAATCTCGACATACGCAGGATCGAGGTCGTAGCCCACATAACGCCGGCCAAGGTGTTCGGCGGCCACCATCGTGCTGCCGCTGCCCATAAATGGGTCGAGCACAAGATCGTCGCGATACGTGAACAGGCTGATCAGCTTCTCGGGTAGCTCCACCGGAAACGGCGCCGGATGGTTCACGCGCCGAGCGCTCTCGGGCGGAATATCCCACAGGTCGAGAGTGAGCTCCATGAACTCGTCGGTGGCTAGATCGTTCTGCCACGGCAGACCTTCGGCTCGGCGAGCCTTGGTGCTTCGCGCCCGATCGAAACGACCCTTGCTGGCCACGATGACCCGCTCGGTGACATCACGGAACACCGGATTCGTTGGACTACGAAATGAGCCCCACGCGCATGACCCGCTAGCACCTTCGGCTTTGCGCCACACGATCTCACCGCGCAGCAGCAGCCCGAGCTGGTCCTGCAAGATATGCACGATGTCGGCCGACAGACTTCGAAATGGTTTGCGACCAAGGTTGGCAACGTTTACCGCAATGCGTCCGCCAGGCTCGAGCGTGCGCACACACTCGGCGAACACCTCGCGCAGCAGTTCGAGGTACTCGATGTACGAACTTGGAATGCCCTCTTTGTCGAGTTCTTCTTCGTACGCCTTGCCTGCGAAGTAGGGAGGCGACGTGACCACCAGAGCAACTGAACCATCGGCCACGGTGCTCATGTCACGTGCGTCGCCGCAAACAAACGGCTGAGCTATTGGGGTGGGTTGCAACACGGTGTCGTCGTCAGACACCACAGGCGCCGCGAATCGCGCATAGAAGCCCGACGCATCGTGGCTCTCGCGTCGGCTCACTCCGAAGTTCGACGTGGTGGTGCGGCGCTTGTCTTCCATGGTCAACGCGCACGTTACAAGAGCCCGCGCGTCGAGGGTGGTTTAGGCGACGATCTGCTCTTCGGGGGGACGAATGTTGCGGAACATTGAGAGCAGCAACAAGTCGTATGTGGCCTTCAGTGTTCCGGCAATAATGAGCGGCCAACCAAAGGTGCTGTGATCGAGCATCCACCCCGCAGCCAACGGCGGCAGAGCCGATGCAAGGCTGCGCGGCACATTGGTAACGCTTGCTGCAGCGGCGCGCTCGGGGGGAGACACCACGGCCATCACATACGAGTTACGCGCCGGCACGTCCATTGCCGAGAGCAGGCTGCGAGCAATGAGGCACGCCACCGCCAGACCCAGATTGGGGACGAGCGCAGCGCTGATCAACAACAGTTGCGCGGGTAGGTGCGTGAACACCATCGTGCGAATCAGCCCAATGCGCTTAGCGATGCGAGCCGACACAAACGCAGAGAACGCAGAACACACACCAGTCCAAAACAGCAACGCGCCAGCAACCGTGACCGACAGATTGAACCGCTCGAACAACCACAACGCGAGCAGCGACTGCACCACGAAGCCACCGCCGAGCGCATCGAGGCTGAACACCGCAGCGAGCCGATACACAATTGTTCGCGACTCACCGAGCGGCGCAGCCTGCTTTGAACCAGCCGGTTCAATGGCTGGCGACAACGAGCGATAGATCGCGAACGTAATGACGCCAGCAATTGCATACGCAGCAAACACGCCGCGAAGCGCCGTGGCCCGATCGATTGAGGTGTGACGCACGAGCCAGTCGGGAAGGCCTGCAGCAAGCGAGCCGACTGCACCACAAAAACTGCCGATAAACGCGTACCGAGCGAACATCGCGGTGCGGTGATCGTCGGCCACTGTTGAGGGAAGCAGCGACTGCTCCATCGGCAGGAACACACTGACATCGCCACTCGACGGGTTCATCGTTCCAATGGTTCCGACCACGACGAGAGCAACGAACACCGTGGTCGTTGCGTAGGTAACACCAGTGACGAACATGAGCGCTGAGCCGCTGAGCAAGATGGCCCGCCGCGAGAACCGATGGCCGTACAGACCGGTCAGCAATGTGAGCGCGGCCGAGCCGAGCAGCATCATTGCGACCACAACTCCGATGCGAAAGTTGCTGTAGCCGAGCAACTTCAAATACGCGGCAAGGACCACCGAAACGGTGCCATCGACAAACCCGCGAATGCCGCGTGTCGCAGTAAGGCGCACACCATCTGCAGTTGTGGTGCGCTCAGTAGCCATCAACCGACAGCGACCACAGCACGTTGAACGGTGCCGGCGCGTTGATGGCTCGCTGTAGCCACGATGTCGGTGACATCGGTAGTGCGCACAAGCCAACGCGCCAAGGCGCGGTCGGGCGTGCCATCGTTACGAGACCCACCATCAACACGGAATCCACTGCGACCCTCGAGTTGGCCAAGCTGAACGCGGTTGATGCCCCCCACGATCTCGGCGCCTGCGGGCAACGCAAGCTCGGCAACTACCGGCAGCACAAGTCGGTTCTTGGTGGCATGAGCACTGATCTGGGTTGGAAGCCAACCCGTGTTCGCGATGGCGACATCTACCTGCCACACATCGTTGGAAAGAGGCTTCGCAGATGCACTGATGATGTCGAGACACGGAGATGCCAACGCTTGAAACACGGCGAAGTCGGCGTGCGGCTTGATCTCATCGACCAGCAAGTGCAGCGGCGGATTGGCCATCACGTTGAACCAGTCCATGCCACCAATCTCAACAGGCCCCAGTTGTGGATGATCGAACGCTTCCCACGGCATGTAGTGGCCGCCGTTGCTGTCGCACCAACGCGCGATCGCGAGCTCGTCGGACACCGATGGCCCGATGTACCAAATATCGGTGCTACTGCGAACGCCCGTGGCTGCGAACACCACGTCCCAAAACTCGGTGGTCCAGCCGAACAAGCCGAGATGTTCGTATGCCCAATCGTCGGCAGCGCCACTCATTGTTTCGGTCTTATCCCATGTGAAGTCTTCGTACACCGAGTGCACCGGAAACGAGGTGAGCGCCGTGCCCCGCGCACCAAGTTCTTTCCAGACCCACACATCGGTTGACGGCAAGCTTGAGTCACTGTGCGTGCTTGAGGGTCGCAGCAATACCCCACCGCTGGTGTGAAACGCGTTGTAGCCACACACGTTGGGGCGGGCCACGATGGCGCGCACGAGCGCATCGATCTCGGGCTCGCTCAACGGATGATCGCCAGCGCCTCGTGTAGTGGAACCCCATCCGGCAGGGAAGTTGCGGTTCATGTCGAGCGCCTCAGGCGCCCGAGGCCGAGGCACGGTGAATCCGTCGTAGGCCTCGATGGATCCTTCGGCCAGCAGGCGGTAGCGCTGCACACCCGGCGCCACGACTCCATCAACCGGAACCGGCACCATCACGCGCTGGTCGTCGGCATGAGGCATCCAGGCGCCGTTTGCATCGGCGATGCGCATCGTGAGCACACGACCATCGCCGTTGATGTCGTGCTCAACAAGACCCGGCCACTGATGGCGATCTCGCCACGGCCACGGCCGCATGCTGCTGCGGCGATACACGGGGGAATCGGCCAGCGCCGCCTCGACCCCATCGGGGTTCACGCGCGGCACCACATAGAACGTGCGAGTGCGAAGCGCTTCGAGCGCTGCCACATCGTTGCGCTCGCTTGCGTTGGCGAGATGATGCAACAGATACAGCGCCGCTACACCGCCCGTGACCTCGACAGCATGAATGTTGGCGTCGACCCAATAGGCAGGCTTGGTGTGCGGCTCACCTGTAGCTGCATCGGTCATTGCAACGAGCCACAACGGGCGACCCTCGTACGAGGTGCCGTATTGCTCGAGCGTGACGAGGTGAGCATGCTCGGCAGCGAACGCTTGCAACGCCGCTGTGAGTTCGTCGAAGCGAACGTAACGATCAAAGGGCAAGACCATGGCGCGACCCTAGCGGTCGTCCGCCTCTGCGTGCTCGGGACTACGCTGCCCGACATGACTGGCTCGCTTGTGATGCTTCGCCATGGGCAAAGCGAATGGAACAAACTCAACCTCTTTACAGGCTGGCACGACGTAGACCTCACCGAGCAGGGCCGCGCCGAAGCCACCGCCGCCGGTGTCACTATGGCGGCCGAGGGGCTGTCGTTCGATGTCGCCCACACCTCGCTGCAGACCCGCGCTGTGCTCACGTGTCACCTCGCCCTCGAGGCAATGAACATGGTGTGGCTACCAGTGCAGCGCAACTGGCGGCTCAACGAACGTCATTACGGCGCGCTGCAAGGGCTCGACAAGAAAGCCACCACCGAGCAGTACGGCGCCGAGCAGACCAAGTTGTGGCGCCGCAGCTACGACATTCCACCGCCACCGGTAGATCTGTCGAGTAATGAGCACCCCATCCACGATGCGCGCTACCGACTGCTGCCTCCCGATGTATTGCCCGCCAGCGAGTGTCTCAAAGACGTTGTCGCACGCGTATTGCCCTATTGGTACGACATCGTGACCCCACAGTTGCGGGCTGGACTCGACGTGTTGATCACGGCCCATGGCAACTCGCTGCGGGCACTCGTGATGCATCTCGAAAACATCTCGCAAGCCGATATCTCCGAACTCAATATCCCCACCGGAGCCCCGCGGCGCTACACCTTCGACAACAACTTGCGCGTCACCAGCTCGGCCTATCTTGGCGACGCCGCCGCTATCGCTGCAGCAGCCGCAGCCGTGGCCAACCAAGCTGGCGCGTAACACCGGCCCTGAGCTGGGCTCGATAGTCACATACGCACGTGCCAACGTCGTATAGTCGCGATCATGCCGTCCAAAAAAGCTTCTCTTGAGCACCTCCGCAAAGTTCAACTGTTCTCGTCGTGCTCGACCAAAGATCTCGAACGCATTGCGAAGGCTGGCGACGAGCTGCCGTTCAAGGCAGGCACCACCATCGTCGATCAAGGACAGACCGGTAAAGAGGCGTTCATTGTTCTCGACGGCACGGTCACCGTGCGCCGCAACGGTAAGAAGGTCGCCACGCTCGGCAGCGGCACCGTGGTGGGCGAGTTGTCGTTGCTCGATCACGGCCCACGCACCGCCACGGTCATTTGCGAAACCGACTGCACCCTGCTGCTCATCACCCAGCGCCACTTCTTGGCCGTTGTCGACGATGTTCCAGCACTCGCTCACAAGCTTCTTGGGTCGCTGGCAAGCCGCATTCGCGATCTCGACCGTCAGTACTACGGCTGATTTCTTCGCCCGGCGCTGACACCAATCGCGCCATCAACATGGGCGCGCAGCACATTGCCAACTAGTCTTGGCTCGCTATGAGCACGCACGCGTCCTCCCCAGCGCCGGCATCAACACCGAAGCGCTTCAAACCACACCAGCTTGTCCTTGCAATGGGCATCTTCATGGCTGTCTTCACCGTGGTCTCGGGCATCATCCCGCTGATCACGAAGTGGCACAGCAAGAAGGCTGTTATCCGCGAACCGTTCGAGGGAATCCCCGGGCCGTTACAAATCGCGTTCTACACGGTGGTGCCTGCACTCATTGTGTGGGGAGCCTTTGCGTTCGCAGATCGCGTGAAGAACTGGGAGCGTGGCGGACCAGATCGTCGCCGCACCACACCAAAGAACGCAAAGCGTCGTCTCGCCGATTTCCGCGCCGGTGTGTACATGCGCACCCTGTTGCGCGACTCAGCCGCTGGCCTCATGCACAGCATGATCTACTTCGGTTTCCTCGGCCTGCTCGGTGTGACCACCGTGCTCGAGGTCGATCACCAGTTGCCACCATCGCTCAAGTTCCTGCACGGCCACGTGTACATGGCCTACTCATTCTTCGGTGACTTCGCCGGCACCGTGTTCGTGGGCGGCATCTTGTGGGCCATCGCCCGTCGCTACATCCAGCAGCCATATCGCATCCGCATCAAGACCAAGCCCGAGCACGCGCTGATCTTGGGTGTGTTCTTGTCGATCGGTCTCACCGGATTCCTGGCCGAAGCCTTCCGCATCGCTGAGATCCGTCAGCCCAGCTACGAAAAGTGGAGCTTCATTGGCTATCCACTGAGCAAGTTGTTCGACGGCATGTCGGCGCACAACCTCGACCTGTGGCACCAGATTTCATGGGGCGGCCACGTCATCAGCTTCATCGCCTTCTTGGCCATCTTGCCGGTGACCATGCTGCGTCACATGTTCACGTCGCCGCTGAACATGTACCTCAAAGATCGTGAGCGTCCCAAGGGCGCAATGAAGGCAATGCCCAACCTCACCGAGACCTCGCTCGAGAGCTTCGGCGCTGCGGTTGTCGAAGACTTCACCTGGAAGCAGCTGCTCGACCTCGACGCGTGCACCATGTGTGGTCGCTGCACCAGCGTGTGTCCTGCGCATGCAACCGGTAAGCCACTCGACCCGCGCGAGATCGTGCTCAAGACCGGCGAAGTCATGGCTGCCACCGCAGCACACGCAGCCGGCGGCCGCGTGTCACCCCCCATCGGCACCGACTCGGCCATCACCATCAGCAGCAACTCGCTGTTCGAGCGCATCACCGCCGAAGAGCTGTGGTCATGCACCACTTGCCGTGCCTGCGATGAGATTTGTCCGGTCAACATCGAGATCCTCGACAAGATCCTCGACATGCGCCGCTACCTCTCACTGATGGAGAGCAACTTCCCCGCCGAGCTTGGCAACGCCTACCGCGCCATGGAGAACCAGGGCAACCCGTGGGGCATGAACCAAGGCGAGCGCGGCGACTGGGCCAAAGACCTCGACGTGACCATCGTCGATCCGGGCGAGCCACTGCAGAGCGAATACCTCTACTGGGTTGGTTGCGCCGGTTCGTTCGACGACAAGAACAAAAAGGTCACCCAAGCAATGGCCAAGCTGTTGCGCCGTGCCGGAATCAGCGTGGCCATCCTTGGCCCATCCGAAATGTGCACCGGCGACTCAGCCCGCCGCAGCGGTAACGAGTACCTGTTCCAGATGTTGGCAATGCCCAACGTCGAGATGCTCAACGGCATGGGCGTGAAGAAGATCATCACCCAGTGCCCACACTGCTTCAACACACTCAAGAACGAGTACCCACAGCTGGGTGGCAACTACGAGCTCGTGCACCACACGCAACTGCTCGAGCAGCTCATCGAGAGCGGTCAGCTCGATGTCAGCCAGGCCACGCTCGAAGAGCGCATCACCTATCACGACAGCTGCTACCTCGGTCGCCACAACGATGTGTACCTCGCACCTCGCAAGGTCGTTGCCTCGATCAAGGGCATCGAAGTGGTCGAGATGCAGCGCAACGGCACCAAGGGCATGTGCTGTGGCGCCGGTGGCGCTCGCATGTGGATGGAAGAGACCATCGGCACCAAGGTGAACGACGAGCGTGCAGTCGAGGCAATCTCAACCGGCGCAAGCCGCGTGGCCACTGCTTGCCCGTTCTGCTACGTGATGCTCGACGACGGCGTGAAGGCTGCTGGCAAGGACGAGTCCGAGGTCAAGGTGGCAGACATCGCCATCCACCTCCTCGAGGCCATCGAGAACGGCGAGCGTCAGCTCGCTGCCATGCAGAACGAAGCTCCGCTGCAGGCTCCTGTAGCCGGCGACTGATTTCTCAACAGCCCGCATCTGAGCCACTCAGGCTCAGGTGACTCGGGCTCAGGTGAAGTTCTCGAAATAGCGGCTCGGCGTTGGGCCGCGCTGACCCTGATACTTGCTGCCCCGGGCGCCCTTGCCATATGGGTTGTCGGCGGGCGTGGTCATACGCACAAAGCTGATCTGGCCGATCTTCATGCCCGGATAAATCGTGATGGGCAGGCTGGCAACGTTGCTCAGCTCAAGGGTGATGTGGCCATCGAAACCAGCATCGATAAAGCCGGCCGTCGAGTGAATGAGCAGACCGAGTCGACCAAGCGACGACTTGCCTTCGATGCGCGCCACGAGATCGTCGGGCACCGTGATGCGCTCGAGTGTCGAGCCGAGCACGAACTCGCCAGGGTGCAGCATGAACACGCCATCGGGATCCACATTGACCATCTCGGTGAGATCTTCGAGGTCTTGCTTGACGTCGATAATGCCAGCGGTGTGGTTACGAAAAACTCGAAACAGGTTGCTGACCTTCACGTCGATAGACGACGGCTGGATGCACCTTTCGTCGAGTGGCTCGATCACGATGCGGCGAGCCGCAATCTCTTCACGCAAAGTTCGGTCTGACAAGATCACAGCGCCACACTAGTGACTGCGGCCCCGGCAAATGAAGGGTGCGGCAAGATCAGCTTCGCCGCTAGTGTTCACCCGTGCTGCGAAAGCAACGCACGCGGGTGTAGCTCAATGGCAGAGTATTTGCTTCCCAAGCAAATGACGCGGGTCCGATTCCCGTCACCCGCTCCACTTCGATCGCTGAAACCCCGGCGGGCTGCTACTTCAGAGACCGCGACGTGGTGGTAGCACCACCCCATCGATCGGTGCCAACACCCCGCAAGCTTCGGTGCTCGCACCCTTCACGTCGTGACGAGAAATCACGATGATGATCTCATGAACAGCAACCGGAAGCCCTCCGCCCCAGCCCGCCACCGTGGATTCCTCTTCAACGTTCTCGACGTGATCGGCCGTGGCGCCACCACCCAGCAACCAACGAAGCCAACACGCCGCAAGTGCTTCTGATTGGCTGTCGCTGTAGCCCAAAGTCAGCGATGACCGAATAGGTCAACTACCGTCGAGGCCAATGAGCATCGACGAACAGCGCACACCAAAGCCCGCCACCGAAACCACGCGGGCCCGCAATGCCGCCGTGCATTCGCACCTCAACCTCGCCGATCGGGCCGACTTTGAGCGTGCCTCGCAGGGACTCCTTGCCCAACTTGAACCACCCGTCATCAACGGCCCCTTCGGCAATGCGCTGTGGGACATGGGCAAGTATGAGTTCCTCAACGACGATGCGCCAGCCGAGGCCAACCCCAGCCTGTGGCGCCAAGCCCAGATCAACTGCCTGCACGGCCTGTTCGAAGTGACCGACGGCATCTACCAAGTTCGTGGCTACGACATTTCGAACATCACGTTCGTGCGCACCACCACCGGCTGGATCGTGATTGATCCGCTCACCATGGCCGAAACCGCAGCCGCTGCTCGCAGCTTGGTCGACTCTCACTTTGGCGTTCGACCCATCGTGGCCGTCATCTACACCCACAGCCACGCCGATCACTACGGCGGCGTCCGCGGCATCATCACCGACGACGACGTGAACAGCGGCAATGTTCGTCTCATTGCTCCCGCCGGTTTCCTTGAGGCAGCCATCAGCGAGAACGTCACTGCGGGTCCGGCCATGACCCGCCGCGCAATGTACATGTATGGCTCGCTGCTGCCGGTTGGCCCACGGGGACACATCGACGCTGGCCTTGGCAAGGGCATCCCCCTTGGCTCCGGTGGCCTCATCGCTCCCACTGAATCGATCGAGCTCACCGGTACCGAGCTTGTCATCGATGGCATTCGCATCGAGTTCCAACTCACGCCCGGCACCGAAGCGCCCGCCGAAATGAACTTCTACTTCCCCGACTTTCGGGCCGTGTGCATGGCCGAAAATTGCGTGGCCACATTGCACAATCTCTACACCCCGCGCGGTGCCGAGATTCGCGATGCGCTCGGTTGGAGCCGCTACATCAACGAAGCGCTCGAGACGTTTCTTGATCGCAGCGATGTTGCGTTCGCCAGCCACCATTGGCCGCGTTGGGGCAGCGCCGACATCGAGGCATGGCTTGGCGGCCAGCGCGATCTCTACCGCTACCTGCACGACGAAACACTGCGCTTGGCCAACCACGGCCATACCGCGCTGGAGATTGCCGAAGAGATCTCGCTCCCTGCGGCCATCGGCGACGAGTTCTTCAACCGCGACTATTACGGCACGGTCAGCCACAACGTGAAGGCCGTGTATCAGCGCTACCTCGGGTGGTTCGATGCGAACCCAGCAACGCTGCATCCGTTGATCCCAGTAGATGCTGCCAAGAAGTTCGTGCAATACATGGGTGGCGCCGCAGAAGTATTGGCCAAAGCTCGCGTCGATTTCGAGGCCGGCGAATTTCGTTGGGTGGCACAGGTCGTGAACAACGTGGTGTTCGCCGACCCCGCCAACCAAGAAGCACGGCTGTTGCAAGCCGACGCGCTCGAGCAGTTGGGTTATCAAAGCGAGTCAGCCCCGTGGCGCGACTTCTACCTCACCGGCGCTCAAGAGTTGCGCAACGGTTCGCCCTCGGTGCCCGGCTTTCGTGGCGCAACTCGTGTCGATGTGATGCGAGCGATGACGCCGCGTATGGTGCTCGACAACTGCGGCGTGAAACTCAACGCGCCAGCGGCATCAGGTTTGCACTTTGTGTTCGACATTCACTTCACCGACCACAACGTGCACTTCAACGTGACCGTGGCCAACGGAGTTCTGCACTACGGCAGCCGCGGCCTCGGCACCGCCGAAACACAGATCAACACCACGGTCGAAGCAATGGTGAAGGTGAGCACGCACGTGAGCACCATCGAAGCCGAAACCGAAGCCGGCGATCTCTCGATCGCTGGCGATCAAGCCCGCTTCGCCGAGTTCATTGCGCTGCTCGATCAGTTCGACATCTTCTTCCCAATCATCGAGCCCTAGGCCGAGATTGGGTTAGGGCGCCAGCCACGACCAGATCAGGTCTTGCAGTCGGTCGATGCCGATGCCCTTCGACGCACTGACCCACACGATGTCGCCGGGCTCAAGGTTGCAGCCCTCGGAGAGCTCGATGCGCCGCTTGGGCTTCTTGGCTGATTTCACTTTGTCGCTCTTGGTGGCGATCACCTGATGCGGAATCTCGTTGCTACGTAACCAGTCGAGCATCTGCACATCGAGTTTGGTCGGCCCAATTTCGCCGTCGACCAGCACCATCACCATCTGCAAACACTCTCGGTGCAGGAGATAGCCCTCGATCATCTGGCCCCAATCTTGCTTCACGCGATTGGGAACCTTGGCGTAGCCGTAACCGGGAAGGTCGACAACGGTGACACCGGGTTCGACTTCGAAGATGTTGATCAGCTGTGTACGACCCGGGGTCTTACTGGTGTGTGCGAGACGGGTGCGGTTGGCGAATGCATTGATAAGCGACGACTTACCAACGTTGGACCGGCCAACGACTGCGACCTCGCGATCGGACTCTGGAAGGTCGTCGACACGCGTTGCCGACTTCAAGAACCGCAGCGGAATCGGTGGCATCGAGCCAGCGTACGCTGCGGGTGAATCACTTACTTGGACAAGAGTGATCCAATGGCCCACAGCGCAGCCACGCCGCCAACCAAGGTCATCATCAAACTGCGTCCAACGGGTGCTCGAGTGAGTTCACCAGGTTTGGGTCGGGCCGGCGGCTTCAGCAACGCGAGCAGATTGCCCACGAATAACGCACCGCCCATTGCGAGCACCAACCAGGCCAGAAGATCGTCACCCAACAGCATGTCCCCCATCATGGCGAACCGAAGGTGGCTTCGGTCAACGAGTCGGGCACGAAAAGTGCGAAACTTTCGACAACTTGATCCAGAGGAGTTCTGATGGGCTTTCAC
>Ga0194049_1000596_pt1 | contig 12277 bp, 19 predicted proteins | sample JunL2225m_MetaG_FD_148665 | JGI IMG/M metagenome (GOLD analysis project Ga0194049, IMG submission 148665) | Anoxic zone freshwater microbial communities from boreal shield lake in IISD Experimental Lakes Area, Ontario, Canada - Jun2016-L224-25m | ecosystem: Environmental > Aquatic > Freshwater >... | reverse complement strand
TTCATTACCTTCCCCTTTTTACTAGCAAGGTTTCTACGCTTAGGTTTAGGCGATTTAGGAATACCTTGAGTTGGATATGTATTGATAGTATCAGTACTAACAACCACATCACCTTCTTTTAAAATATTTTGAATATCATTAAACTTTTTAGTATTTTTTGTTTTTTCATATCTATCAAGAAGCCTTCTACCTTTTGCTGCAAGCTCAGCCGCATCAGATCTATTCTGTGGCACAGGCTCACCCCAAGCAGCAGCAGATAAAGCCAATCTAGTAGGATTGCCTTTAGCATCTTTCATAGGACCAGATGGATTTGTAAAAAATCTTGTCAAAAAAGATCCCTTACGCCGCATCTTCTCAGGAGTATCTGCTGGACCTTTAACTCCCGGTTTAAGATTAGCACCCTCTGTTTGTTTAAAATGAGCACGACCAGCAGCAGTTAATCCACCCTTAGGGTCTTTAAGCTCGGCAGCTTTATCAAGATCTTGCAATATATAATTAAGATTACCATAGCCATCACGTTTTACAATATCAATAACAGCAACGGCATTAGCTGGATTATCAACTAAACTAAGCTCACCCAAAACATATTTTTTAATAACAGAAACAGGGCGACCATTAAACATTTTCTTAGCATCATCATGCTTCTCTAAAATCTTTCCACCAATAGAAAAAGACCTTAAAGTGCCATCAAGAACTTTTTCCCAAGTATCCTGCGCTCCCTTAGAAATATATGCCTCAACACGGATAGCATTAAATACATTACCATCAGGATCTTTTATTTGAATAGGTTCATATTTAATAGCTTTACCTACAGCAATAGGTGAATGCATCTCACGAATATTACCAGACCAAGCTTTAAATGCCTCAAGCGAAGCATTAAAATCAACAATATCTCCAGCTTTATCAACATTGTCAGCAGTAGCAATACCTACAACAACACGTTGTTCTTTCTTAATAAAATCAATTGGAAAAGAAATATTAAAATTTTCCATAACACCTCCTATAACATATAAAAATTACGCTGTGGCAAACACAGAAATACTCGCAGCAGAATTACATCTGTAACTAGTATAATCACCGGGGAAACAATAATACTCAGATGCCCATGTGGAAGGAGTACCCGGTATATACATTGTATATTGATTATTAAAAGTAACAGTAATGGGGGAAGTGCCTATATTCATAACATAAAAGGCACGAGTATGTTTACCAATATTAACATCCACAGTGCTAGCTGTTATCGCCCCATTAGAGGAATAAACTATATTTTCATCCATAAAAATCTCCTTAACCTAAAGCATAAACTGCTATTTCAACATTTGCATTCATAATTTGAAACGTTGTATAATCGCCTTCTATTATATTATAGAAGTGTGCTTCAACTTGTCCATGACCAATTCTAATAGTAAAGTTGCCATTCAATTTGATATCTGCATAATCAATTGATTGATTCATAAAAGCAATTTGCGAAGTATGTCTACCAATATTAATAACACCATTAGCAGACGTTACTAATGTATTAGCATAAACCATATTATTTTCACTCATTTACCCTCCCACAACACCAGTATCCTGTGCTTGACCTCTTTCAGCCTGATTACCTTCAATACGAGCATCCACCCGACCAGAAGCAGTATCTGCGCTAGCCCTTGGGGGGAATGCTGATTGATTATTGCTATTCATCGCTGGTGCGCCACCAGCATTAGCCTTTTGAATTTTAGTGGGGAAAGGCAAAATGTCATCTCCATCTTCCCTTGTTGGATAACCCAAATGATTACGAACCTCATTAGGGCTAATAACTTCAGTACGAAGCAACCTATCAAAAATTCTAGATTGCATTTCTTCATCAACAAGATCAATTTTCTTAAATTGAAAAGAAACCAAATCAGAAAATTCTAAAACAATACCATTAAGTTTCTTCTCAACAACAACTTGATCTGGTCCAACAACTTGATTCTTAAAAGTCTTATCAGAATCCCTAGAAACCGCCAAGTTAGCGTGATCATAAACACCGACCTTAGGTGCAGGAACACGATTAGCTACAAGAATTTCATCTCTATTTGATTTTCTAAACTTATCAAAAGAAGAATCTTGAATCCCAGCCTCTAACTTTTCAAAACGAATATCCGCATCAGAACCAATAGATGAAGGAATTGGAATAACAAGAGTACCATGATTGCGGCCCTTGACTTCATTCCTAAAATAGTTAATCAATTCTTGCTTTGAACGAGCACTAAGTTTTGCGCCCTTTAAAATAATTGCATAACGAGGAATTGCCTTATTTTCAAAATAATCAATATTATACTCTTTAGCAAACTTATCTCCCACAATTGCAGTAGCAGCAGAAACAGCAGCAGGAATACCATAATATGCATGATTAGGAGAATAAATTTTAAAATGTATTAATTCATTAGGTTTTGGATCTTGATTTAAAGGATCTTCTGTTTCAAAATCTTGAAAATTTCTAAAGAAAACAGCACTTATTTTATTTGATTTTGCAATTTGAACAAAACCATCTCTCTTCCTGCGGACTCTAACTAGAGTTGCTGGAACATGACCTATATAACCAATACTTCCATCATTATTTCTACCTATTTCAATGTAACCATTTCCCACAGCCAGAACATCTAGCCAAGTTCTAATCATTGTTTCATCTAATGTTTCATCATCATTAAAAGTTTTAAAAAGCTCTTCAAGTCTTTCTTTTTCATCTTGCAATGATTTTCTAACTTTTGAAACACGCTCTGGATCGCCTTGAGCTTTTTCTATACGTCGTCTTGCTTTTAAAGTTTCAACAAACTCATAACCGCAACCAACAGTATTCATAGATCTAGCATTAATAGAAGCATTATGAATAGAACTTTGATCATATAACTGTGCTAAAGTATCAAGATCATATGGAGGATTAACAATATCATAAAGAGAATACCCATCTAATCTTTCAGGATCAATATACTTAGAACCAGTAGCCCCAACACCTATCAACTTCTTTTGAAATAAATTATGCTTTCTTTTCATCTTAGGAGATAAATCAGAAAATTTAACATTCTTAAAAGGATCAGTTATTTCAGATTTTGAGATAATAGGAAAATACCCAATATCATCAATTTCTAAAATATTTTCATTATCATTATCATCTTCAAAAGAAATCATAATTTACCTATATTAAATTGTGCATTCATAGCGCTCTCATAAGGATCAGCGACTAAACCATTTTTAAGTCTATCTTTTTGATCTTCATATTCAGATCCACTAATTTTTCTAGCACCTCTAACCCAGCGAATATTTCCAGAAGAATTCCCGCTCCAATACAAAGCAGCTTCCTTAACTCTTTTTTCAACATTAGTATCGCCAACAAGACCTTCGGCACAAAGCATATTGTAATCAACATCATGCAATGGAAGACCATCTTCTGTCTCCCAAAAACATACACCAAAAGCGCTTTCAGGGATAATAATTTTCTTAGAATCAATCATATTGCCACTCATCAAAACATAATACACCATAAAGGTTAAAAAAGCACACAATAAATAACAAAACCGCATGATTTCTCATGCGGTTTTGTCAAAAGCTTTAAAAATTTATAATTACTTGATGGGACAAGCCCCACCTTCGCATTCCAAGCTATCAATAAAGTTGAAATGGGAAGTATCAGTAAATACAAGATCATTTTTAATCTTAGATCTAAACTTAATATAATCAGACTCAGAAATTTCTTCATAAGGTGCCAAAGCAAAACCATGCTCGCTATGAAGCAAAAACGAAACAGACTTAACCTTATTCTTATAATTGGTTGCTAGCCAGCTCTGAACTTCTCGTAACTCTTCTTTTTTGTAATACACAGTTACAGAAACATTATTATCAGCCCATTCAGATTGAGCCTTAACAACCCACTCAAGCTGATCAATGGCTGACATATCTTTTGCAAGGACAGCATGCTCAGGTGTTTCACAAGGAAATGAAACAACACAAATCATATGATTTTCTTTGCGATCCAAGCCGATATCAAATTGAACATCGTACCCCTTCTGGCGACAGAAAGCCACCAATGGGTCGTTACTACCCATCCTTACCCTGCGAATATAAAACTGAGAATAGGCAGGATGAATACCGGGAGTAACACCAGCAAGCAAACTCAGAGTACCACTAGGCTTAACAGTGGTTAACTTAATAGAAGGATTAATCCCAAGATGTGAAGACCATTCAATATCATAATTCTTCAAATTATTATAAGCATCGGAAACCCAAGAAAGTTGATCTTCCGTAGCCTGCAACCATCCAGTTATACCCTGACCAAGACGACGATTCCGCTCAATGACATCACGACTTTTCTTGTATGGATAAGCAAGAGTAGTAATAGATTTTTGAGTCTTATAAAGAAGTTTTGAAATATCAGATAACTCTTCCTTAGAAGAAATGTTAGGAAGAAAAATCTCAGCCAAATTACAAGGCTCACCATCCTCAAGACCAATCTCTCCACAAGGATTAGTACCAATAACTTTACTATCGTTTACACGCTCACCAAGACGACCAAACTTGCGAATAAGGAAACGATTAATCAAACCATAAGGCTCACCAGAACCATCATAACCCTTCCAGAATTCTTCAATAATCTCATCATAAGAATCAGCATAAATAGAGTTATTAGAATTAGCACGCCAACCGGGAATATCACCACGATTCCAATTCTTAGCTCTTAAGAAGAGAAAATCATCAGGATCACCAATAGCAATCTGTGCAGATCTACGAGCAGACCCAGCAACCACAATCTTACCAATAATATTAGCAATATCTAAAGCATCAACAGAACGAATTTTCTTACCAATACGAGCATCAAGAATATTACAAATATCTGCAATACCCTCAATCAAAACCTCAGGACCAGAAGCTGTACCACCAAAGGTCTTCAAAGGCGCTCCAAAGCCTCTAATTAGCGTTGTGCTATATGTAAATGATTCACCAGTATGAAAATAGCTATTTAAAACTTTTCCAATAAGTGCAGACCAGCCCTGACGAGAATCAGGCACAATAAAATCTGCATCGTTCGACTTTTCATGAGCGATAACATCAACATCACGAACTTTTGGAAACTCATGAACACTTGCTCTTTCGACAGTAAAACCAACTCCACCACCCACCATTAAATGATCCATTAAAAATTGAAAATCTTCAACTTTAGAAATACTAGTCATCCAACAATTAACAAGAGAAACACCGCTCATCTTTTCAACAAGAGGAGTGCCAAGCTGCCAAAGGCAACGACCAGCAAAAATGCCTTTAAGATTAAAAATGTAATCAAACAAACGCTCAGCTTCTTCAACAGTATATCCAGCGCCAATTTTCTGAGCACCATTTACACAGCGAGCAATAGTTTCAGCCCATGTCTCTTTACGACCAAGCTCTTCAATATCTCTAGCATAGGTACGCATATAAACAATTTCACCAAGACCATTAAAACCCCAAGGTGGAATTTTATTCGCATAAGTATCAGTAAAAGCTTTAGTAATAATAGGTCCATCATAAATAGACAAAGACAACAAAGTAACACCCTCCATAAAAACAACAGTAAAACTTATTTAAGAATTTTCAAAATTTTCAATACGAGCAATCATTTTATCCGCAGTATTAAGCCAACTCATTTCCGAGTGAATAATTTTAGCAGAATTGATAGTGTATTTTTTAAAATCATCATATTCACTAACAACATGACTCATTAAGTCTACAAGATCATCGTAACTTGGGATAGCCCAATCTCCTACATTTTCTTCAAAAAGAAAATTATGATAATCGGCAGAACCATACTTTGCTGGCAGAGGTATAGACATCTCTGCAAAATCAGCACACCCCGTTAAATTAGTGCAAATGGTTGGCATCCCAGTAGCTATCGCCTCAAAAGGAATCATTCCAAAACCTTCACCACTTGTAGGATAAACCATACAATGACACTTATGATAAAGCCTAACCATTTGATCAGTAGTAAACCTATCAGGAATACCAACAATTTGAGGATGCTCAATAGCAGAAACTATATGACCATCAACATAAGTTTCAGCAAAACAAAATTTGTTATATTTTAGTATAAGTTGAAAATCTAAATTACCTTCATAAAGTTCAAGAAAAGCATCCACAACCATTTGTGCATTTTTTCTTTTAGCATCCCCGCCTACATGAAGAAAGTTAAATTTACCAATTAATTCTCTATCAATAATAGAGAATTCATCAGATACACCATATGGAATAAGTTGAATATTAGCATTAACATTATTCTTTTCAAAAACTTCTTTAACAAAAGAAGAAGAAGCCCAAATCTCAGATGACTGTGCTAGATTATCTCTCCAATATCTAGGAATAGAAGTGGACTCCCAAGGAGTATAACCAACATTATATTCATTATTCAACTGATAATAAATGGGAGGACAAAAGTTTATATGAAAAGGTAATTCTTTGCGAGTGTAAAAAACTCCAGTATTTCTTTTCTGCAAAGCTAATACAGTACTTAATGCAGCATTTTCATAACCCTGACTAAACCATCTATCTTCTGATTCATCTAGATTATTAAGACTAAACCAGCTAATCTTTCTCATTGCAGACATCTATATTTTCCTCTGACACATCTATACATTGAACCCCTAACCTAATAAAAGCTAGGGCTTGACTTTCAGTTAACTCACAAGTTATAGGAGTATTCCTATAGGCACACCTTGTAGCACCCAAATATAAATCACCCAATTTCATAATAGAAACCAAATCAGAATCCACTATAACAAAAGGTCCACAATCATCTGACTCTGCAACGCCGATTATTTCCATATAACTATTATATCTACAATTCTATTCTTGATACGCAGCATGCTAGCATACTAAGCGAGCTAAGCGAGCTATTTCACTAGATGTTAAAAATAAAAGTATATACGCTCACTAACGCGCTTGTGTACTAGAGGGTATCACACGAAAATCCCCAAAAATTGAAATTTTAAAAAAAAAGTGAAAAATCTTATAAAAATATTTTTGTGTGATATGTTTCTGTTATGACATCCCCTGAAAAATATCAGGTTCTGAACGCTGGAGCAGTATCAATGCTCACACATTTCGGAACTGACCTAGATGTAGTCAATGCTGCACGAGTTTCATTCTCATCATACGATCTGGAAATGACAGATAAGTCAAAAGGACTTATTAACTACCTAATCAAGAACCGACACGCTACACCATTTGAACACGTTGTATTCAAATTCTATATCAAATGCCCAATATTTGTGGCAAGAGAATGGTTTAGACACCGCTGGTCATCATTTAATGAGATGAGTATGCGATACCATGTACCTAACCAACTAGACTTCTTCTTCCCAGAAAGTTCATCAGTACGCAAACAAACTGGCAAACCGGGAGCTTACACCTTTGAAAAGTTCACTGACCAAGAAGCAATGTCTGAAGTTGTTGATTCTGCCTTTCAGTTTGTTTATGATGCAGCAGAACAAGCCTACAGAGAACTGCTTGCCCAAGGAATTGCAAAAGAACTAGCAAGATCAGTATTACCTGTAGGTCAATACACAGAATTTATTTGGACAGTAAATGCTCGCAGCCTTATGAACTTCCTATCATTAAGGAATCATGCTGACGCACAATACGAAATTTCTGAGTATGCTAAAATTATAGAAAAGATTTTTGATCTTTCTTTACCAGAAACTTATTCAGCTTGGGTTAATAACAATAGGGAGTCAATCTAATGGATAAAGCGGAATCTGCTTCTCAGCTTATTATTGCATGGGTGGTTGTGACGCTTATATGCGTCACCTTGTTTAAGTATGGAATTAAATATACTTTCAATATTGACACAGGATACAAAGGACCATTCATACTCTTACATCTATATGTAATTTTAGCTACATTTAAAACCAAAAAGAATCAATAATGAGAATCATACCATTTGATGAGGCCATAGATGTAGAAGAAATAGAAACACTTTCAATCTTTATACGAGCAATCCCTTTTGAATCAGGGTATGCACCAGCAATGTTTATTGAATCACCGTATAATGATTATAGTCTTTCATTAGATGAACTAAACTGCCTTATGGATGGTATAGAAATTGCTCATGAAAAAATTAGTGAAATAATAAACTTTATTATTAATACTAAAACTTTTAAAAGGAATAAAGAAGAAGAATGATATTAGGTAGAGTTATAAAAGATTTTCCTTATCCTGTAAAGGTATGCCCCTATTGTTTTAAACAATTAAAAGTTGTTAATGCAATTCATTGGCAAGGCGATGATTGGCAATTTAAAGCACTTTACTTAGATCCAAATCCTAGATGCCCAGTTTATGATGAGGGTGCTATGCAAGCGTATGCTCGCATATATTACTCATCAGAAGATGCTTATGAATATTTTGCAAATATTAAAATTCCTGTTCAAAGATGGAATCAAGAAGATCTTTACACAATTTATAAATAAATGGTATAATTAGTTAACTATGCCAATTCAATCATGTTCTAGCGAAGGCAAGCCGGGTTTCCAATTCGGAAATTCAGGTACTTGTTATACATATACTTCAGGCGATACTCGTTCTTTAACATCAGCTAAAAGAAAAGCTCGTTCTCAAGAAGTAGCAGCTAGAGCTACTGGTTGGACTGAAAAAAGCAATGGCACAGAGGATTTACAAGGAGAAATTATGAAAATTAACATTCCATATGACAATGCAGTACTCGTAAAGGGACAGCACGATTCAATGAAGTCATGGCATGAAACAATGTCAAAATCACATTTAGATGCAGCAAGCTGGCACGGACAGCAAGCAGACACGTTATCAAAAGCAATCAATGAGGTTCCTCTAGACCCAGAGAAGCTTGTGATCCCAGTTGGTGAGCATATTAGTATTTCAACTTCTGATGCTCAAAACTTTAGTCCGCACTCACAACTTACTCCTAATGAGAAAGTTCAAAAATCTGATCTAGTGCAGCTTTTGATTGACCATGCAAATAAGTATGGCAATTTTGGTGAAAGCGTAGATCAGATTGTAGACAAAATTTTCGGCAAGTAAACGTGGATTCGGCTATCGCCTCGGTGATTGTTGCATTCATTGCTTCAATCGGTGGTATCTTAATCGCTGTAATACAAAAATCTAGAAAAGAAAATAAAAATGATCACAACATGGTAAAAGAATGTATTGATCTTTTAAGAGATGATGTAAAAAGTGTTGATCGTAAATTAGATAATCATATGGAATGGCATATGACAATAAAAAATGATAAGTGAGAATTCTGGGGAGCTAAAACTCCCCAGTTTTTTCATTAAAGGATGATCATGAAAAAAGTAGAAGTATCCTTTGAGGATCACTACAGCCTCGGAGAAGAATGGTTCTCAGAAATAGGCGAAAGAGAAGTAAGATTAATATCCTGTATTGGATATCTCTGTCATGAAGATGAAAAATATTATTATATTGCATGCACATATGACCTTTTAACAAAACATTTTCAAGCGGGGACGGCTGTCCTCAAGAATTGTGTGGTAGAGTTCAAATATCATGAAGAAGCCTCAGAAGTTACGACCCAAGCAAAGTCTGAAGTTAAAAAGCCCATCCCTTCAAAGCCCCGATCTGGAGTCCGAAGAGGATAAACGTCTTGCGGAACAAAGAGTTACAACTCGCAACGCAATTGAACAGCTAATAAAATTAATACCAAGAAACATAAACTCAGAAGATAACAGGATTGCTTGCTCTGTTATAACTGGATTTTGTTATGGTAAAACTTTAAAAGATTGCTCCAAGTATTACTCCTTAAGCAAGGAAAGATCGCAGTACTGGTGGGACTTCTTCAATCTTTCAGATGAAAAACCTGTAGAGCGCCCAAAGCGAGGTTCTAAAACAAATAGTTTAGAATCATTTATTAAAGACAATATTGGTAAAACATTTAAAACAAAAGATATACTTCAAGTATGTGAAATAACAAATCCAACGCTTTATAACTATATTAATAGCAATCGTGGGTATTTTAAGAAAGTTGGAAGAGGCGAGTATCTTCTTGTAGATGCTCAAGCTGAACGGGAAGCTGCTAAATGATAAAGAACGAAGAAAGTTACAGAAAAGAACTTACAAGAATACTTACTCAAAAGTATATCCATGAGCAACCTATAGAATTACCGGGATGTGGTTGGTTCTCAATTATATACACTGCTCATAAAAAGTTTACAATGCTAGATTATAATTATAAGATTACAAGCATAAGAGAAAAGTGGGGGACGTTAAGATTCCATTATCTTCCCAGCACTAAATATTATGCTGCTGATATGGCTATGAGAAGATATGCAAGAACCGCTGAATACGATTCAGCTAAAACGTGTGAATTTTGTGGTAATGCAGGGTATCAAGTATTTTTTGATAACTCCATCAAAACTTTATGTGAATCATGTAGTCAAATAAATAGGCATGCGCTTTAGTATATTAACTTTAGTAATTTTTTTATTTATTTACGTGTATAGAAGAGCGGATTCCGAATGTGATGTTATAATGAAGCTTGTATGAGAACAAAATCAAAAACATGGCAATCTGCTGCCTTGCTCAACTTGCAAGACATTTTTGATTACTCCTTAATGCAACTAGATCAAATAGATTCAGCCGGTTTCGCTTTGCGAAATCTAGAAAATATTTTTTCTAGATTGTCTGCGTTAGTTAAAGAAAATAATTTTACACAACTAAATATAGATAACGAAAATATATTTCTTTTAACTTCAATGAATGCAATAAAAATGCTTAATGAATTACTAGACACTAAGCGTTTTACATTTTTACAAACTGAGATTTATAATCTTTTAGTTAATAAACAATTTAATTATGGTCCAAAGAATATTATAGAATTTGGTATTCTTGGTATAATTGTAAGAATGTATGATAAAGTAGCACGTTTGGTGAATCTTATAACAAAGGCAGATAGTCTTAAGAACGCTTTAAATGTTAGCACCATTAAAGATGAATCTATTATTGATACATTATTTGATATTGTAGGATACTGCACTATGGCGTTAATGATAGAATCTGAGGATTCGGAGTTTGGGAATATGTTCTTGTTCCCATTTGAAAACTATGAATATTCTGGGATGCATTAGAATTACCAACGATGCTGTATGGCTTTTTACAGCAATATCTACTATTGTTATAGGTTTTGTTTTAGAATACGTTATTCAAAGAAAGAAGTAAAAATGAGTAAAAGAAAAAAAATTAAAAATCTTAAAAATGGGAATGTTGAACTAGCAACACTATTTATTAATTCTGTTCTTGTTGCTGATGCTCTGTATGATAATTTTGTAGCAGACGCAGATATTGTTAAAATGACACCAAAACAAATAAATGCTTTGAATACATACTTAGATAAATTTAAGAATTAATATGTCATATGGTAATGATTCTAGCGGATATTGTAAATGCACCAAGTGTGGTACAAGTTTTATACTTGCAACAATCCCAGAATCATCATATAAAGAATATGATTATACCTTAGGAGATCTGTGCAAATATGGATGCGGCAACTTGCCACATTATTCAAAATTGGTATCAGTTTATAAAGCAAAAGATAATACTATTACACATTATCAATGTCCGTCCTGTGATATGCGATGGGAATCATGACTAAAGTTGTTTTATATGCTCAAAATTTTGAATATATTGTATTAAAAAGTATTTATGCAAAAATATAATTAAGGAGAAAGTGATGAATTTATTTACGCCACTATGGTTATGTTGGGGTGTTGTTTTTCTAGTTATAGAAGGAACAGCGCTTTGGTCAAAGATTAGTAAAAAATCAAAGGGCAATGGAACTTTGTCAGCACTTGTTTGGCGTTTTATTGGTCCCGGTCATGTTTTTAGAAGAATCGGGCTGGCATTAGGGTGGGTTGTTCTTACATCTCACTTCTTTTTTCAATTTCCATAATTTATAAAATCTAATTCAATTGGAGAAAATATGTTAAATAATGAAAGAACTCTTGATAGAGTAATTAAATTTGATAAAAATAGTAAGAAATACCCTATTAAAACTTTGCTTCCAGATGCAAAACCAGCGAGCAAAAGCTGGGCGCATGTGCAGTTAGATCAGGGCAAGGAGGGTGCCTGCGCTGGATTTAGCGCCACGATGGAAGCTGCTGCTAATCCCATTCCTGTATTCGGCTCACCAATGCTATACAAATTGCTTAGAAAAAGTGTTGTTCCTATTAATCAAAAGGCTTTAGATATTTATCATAGAGCACAACAGCTTGATGAATTCCCCGGTGAAAATTATGTTGGTTCATCT
>Ga0194049_1000595_pt1 | contig 12299 bp, 10 predicted proteins | sample JunL2225m_MetaG_FD_148665 | JGI IMG/M metagenome (GOLD analysis project Ga0194049, IMG submission 148665) | Anoxic zone freshwater microbial communities from boreal shield lake in IISD Experimental Lakes Area, Ontario, Canada - Jun2016-L224-25m | ecosystem: Environmental > Aquatic > Freshwater >... | reverse complement strand
TTTTCCGTTCCGCATGGACAGCCCCGAGCCTTCGCTGAAGCTTCAGTCGCGGCGGAGCGTTGATCTTGGGGGATTTGAGTGCCGGCTGGAGATGTATTTGAAAGTCGCGCGCTGAGACGCGCGGGTGCCCCCGCTTCCGGTTGCCGGGCATGCACGAGACGCACGATCACTTCCTTCTCTCATGCAAGTGCGGGGAGAAAAGGTGCGCCCGCGGCGTGTGCGGGCGGCCGGCGGGGCCGCCGGCGCTCCATGGGTGCCCCACTCAGCGTTCGCCTCGCCAGCGGGGCTCGTGATCGTTGTCGCGGCCGGCGCGCTCGGTGAATCTCCGCGCCTTTTTCTGCTGCTCGCGGCGCGCGACGCGTTGGCCGGTCATCGCGCGTTTCTTGCGGCTGAGGCGCAGCGCTTCGATTTCCACTTCGAGCTTCTGAAATCCCTCGAAGCGCGACGGCGGTTCATCTTCCCCGCGGCCATCGCGGCGCGGACGGCACAGCCCGCGTCGGTGCCGTGTTTGCAGTCGTGAAATTTGCACTGCTCCGCGAGTTCCGAGATGTCGTAGAAGCGCTCGCGCAGCGTCGCCTCGTCCGTCCACATGTGGACTTCGCGGATGCCGGGATTGTCAATCAGGATGCCGCCGCCACGCAGGACAAACAGTTCGCGCGCAGTCGTGCTGTGCCGGCCTTTGCCGGTGGTCTCGTTCACCTCGTCGGTCCACTGGTATTCGTCGCCGAGGATGCGGTTGACGATGGACGATTTTCCCACGCCGCTCGATCCCACGAGCGTGAGCGAGACGCCGCGCCGCAGATATTTTTTCAACACCTTGAGGCTCGTGCCTTTCGCCGCGCTCGTGATGTGGATGTCGGCCTCGGGATTCAGCGCGCGGATTGCATCCGCGGCTCCGCTGTTTTTTTCCTCGGAAAAAAGGTCGGCTTTGTTCACGAGCACGACGGCCTTCGCGCGGCTCTTCGCGATGATCGCAAAGTAGCGCTCCATCCTGCGCAGGCTGAAATCCGGCCCCGCATCCGTGACGACTGCGACAACATCCACATTCGCCGCGATGACCTGCTCCTCGGTGCTGCGCCCGGACATTTTCCGCGAGAGGCAAGTCTGCCGTGCGAGCCGCGCACGGATCATCGTCTCGCCGTCCTCGCCACCGAGATCGAGCGCGACCCAGTCGCCGACGGCGGGAAGCTCGGCATCCGTCTCCGCGTCGTGATACACCTTGCCGCTCATCGTCACTTCGAGTTCCTCGCCGTCCGCGAGCAGCGCGCCGTAGGTGATCTTGTTGTCGCGGATCAGCCGCGCGGGCTTCAATCCCTCGGCGTGGTACGGAGCGAACTCCCTCTCACAAATTCTGCATTCCATCCGAGATCCTCGAGGGTCATCACGCTCGGGGAGAAGGGCCAGGGCCGCACACGCGCCGGGCGGCGGTCTGACTTTTATTGGGAAAAGCGATCATGAGTTCAGGAACCGTGCAGCATAGCCACAGTCCGCGCATTTGGAAATGCCCGTCATCGCGAGATGCGGACGACAATTTCGCGCACCGGTTCACTGCGCGTGCTCGGCGGCGAGGACGTAGGCAAGCACGGCGCGCTCCTCCGCGGCCGTGAGCCGTGATTTTGGCGCCATCTCGCGGATGAGGCCGGGCCACTTGCCGGCGTGCGCGGGGACGGATTCCGGTGCATGGCAGGCGGTGCATTGCGTGAGGTAGATGCCGCGTCCGCTCGCGAGCATGGAGGCATCGCCGTGCGAGCGCGCAACGAGCGCGGGCGTGACAGGCGGGGCGAGGGTCGCGAGATTTGCGCAGCCTGCGAGCAGACACGCGCCGAGCGCGAGCAATGCGCGGCGGTGTGATTTTTTCCCGAAGGAAAAATCGCGCGTGCTAGAAATGGATGCCAAAGATGACACGGGTCTGGATGTCCGGTTCGCCCGTCGCGCGGGTGCATTGGAAGAGCGTGGCGGCGGTGATGTAGCCGCGCTTGAAACGCCATGAGACGTTCGGCCCGGCGAAGAGCACATTCGGCCCGGACTTCGACCAGTCCTCGAACGACACCTCGTGGACGAGTTGGGGCCGCCGACGCTCACTTTCGGCGTGATCTGGTAGCTGACGCCGAATGTCTGCTCAAGAGTGCCCGTCCGTTCCATCATGCCGCGGCCGCTCCACTCGGCCTCGATGACGCCGTTCCACGCGAAGACGAAACGGCCGATATTTTTTTGGAGGAGCAATTTTCCTTCGAGCGCGAAAAGGTCGTGGCCGCCTTCGATTTCGAGATAGAGCGCTGAGCCGAGCGCATCCGTGGTCGGATGGCTCATGCGATAGATGAGTTCCGCCGCCGCGCTCTCGTAGCGCGTGGTGTTGCGGTGCGTCGCGTCGCGCGTGAGCGTCCAGTTCGCGAGATGGGGACGCCGAGTTGCAGGCGGTCGGTGATGCCGTATTCGATCTCGTGGCGGAATTTCCAGAGGTTCGAATTGTCACCTTCCCCGCGCCGGGTCTTCCACGTCACCCAGTTTTCAAACTCAAACTCCCCTTTCGCAGCCGTGGTTGTTTCATAGACATTTGCAAAATGCCGCTCTCCGGCGATTGCGGAAGCGGCGAGGCTGAGGAGGCTCAGGAGGCTGACAATGGCGAATTTGGTGTGTTTCATGAGGGTTTGTTTCGGTTGTTGATTATCGTAGCGACTGAGACTCCCCCTGCAAAATCCCACAGTTGACGCAGCAGAAACACAACGGGCTTCACAGAAGCTCACGGATGCAAGACGCACTCCTATCCACCCGGCTGGTGGCGCAATGATCCAAAAATGTGACAATGGCTTGTCCACGGAAGGCACTGAAGAACACGGAAGGATGGACTTGTGAAATCGTTGCGCCTCTCGAATTCGGTGAGTGCCTGCATTTGCGGGACTCCTCTGTTTCGTTGAGCCTCCGTGTCGTCCGTGGACACCGATTCTTGCGCGCACGGAGGAGCAGCCGGGACGGACTGCCTGCCATTACAGGCGGGACGCCTGTGATCCGCTTTCATCAGCGGTTCCGTAGTAGTCCGTCATACCATCTTTCAGAATTAACCGGACGGATGAAGGAGCCGGATGACGAGCCTCGGGTAGGGTGGGCGTCCCGCCTGCCGTGCGACGCATCCTGCGTCGCACCCGGCGGACGTCAGCTTGTGAACGAACTCCGCTCGACGCCCGGTTGCATTCCGCGGGACGCGAAAGACGGCAGGCGGGACGCCCACCCTACCCGAGACACCCGGTCCTGCTCTCTGTCGGTTGATTCGTGATGGATGGTATCAGTCGTGATTTGATGGTGGAGACCGCGGAGACCAAAATGACGAAAGACGAATGACAAACTGAATCGAGTGCGGCTTCGTCATTCGTCATTCGTCATGCACACGAACCCATCATTCCACGCCTGACAAAGCACTGGAGCCGGTCACGCACTTCGAAGGCGCTGCTGCGCGGAGCACCATCGTCAAGGTATCTCCCCCACCCTGCCTTTCCGCGAGCGCGAGACCTGCGCTCGCCGCTGGAAAAATCTCCGATTGCACATAATCTCGCCGCGACACTGCGGATAGATTCCGCACGCCAACGATGAATCACCACGCCACGCCGACCGAACACCTCCTGCTCACCCGCCGGGGGATTTCGTGCGCCGCTCCGGCATGGGCATGGGCATGCTCGCGCTTGGCGGGATTTTCGGCGAGCGCGGCATCTTCGGCCCGTCCGGCGCGACTGCGGCGGAACAAATCTCCAGCACGAATCCCCTCGCCGCGCGCAAGCCGTGGCACTTCGCGCCGACGGCAAAGCGCGTCATCCACATTTTTCTGAACGGCGGCGCGTCGCAGGTGGACACCTTTGATCCGAAGCCCGCGCTCGACCAATGGCACGGCAAGGAAATCCCGAGCAAGCTGCCGACCGAGCGCAAGACCACCACGGCATTCCGCTCGCCGTTCTCGTTCAAAAAATACGGCAAGTCCGGCATCGAGGTCAGCGAGCTTTTTGCGAAGACCGCCGCGCATGTGGACGACATGTGCTTCATCCGCTCGATGCACGCCGATGTGCCAAACCACGAGCCGTCGCTGCTGCTGATGAACTGCGGCGACTCGCGCCTGCCGCGTCCGAGCATGGGCTCGTGGATCACGTATGGCCTCGGCACGGAGAACCAAAACCTCCCCGGCTTCGTCTCGCTCTGTCCCGGCTACCCGATCCAGGAATCGCAGAACTGGCAGAGCGGATTCCTACCCGGCATTTTTCAGGGCACCTACGTGGACACGCGCAAGAAGACCATCGAGGAACTCATCGAAAACATTCAGAACAAACGCGCGTGACGCTCCCCGAGCAGCGCGCGCAGCTCGACCTCCTCCAGCGGCTGAACGCCGAGCACCTCGCCAAGCGTGCGAAGGACGCGCAGCTCGAGGCGCGCATCCAGTCCTTCGAGCTTGCGTATCGCATGCAGATGGACGCGAGCGACGCATTCGACATCACGCGCGAGCCGGAAAAAATCCGCGAAATGTACGGCCCCGGCAGGCAGGCCGAGCAGTTCCTCATCGCGCGCAGGCTCCTCGAAAAAGGCGTGCGCTTCGTGCAGGTCTGGCACGGCGACGGACAGCCGTGGGACAGCCACGACGAGATCGAGAAAAATCACCGCAAGCTCGCAAGCGAATGCGACCAGGGCATCGCCGCGCTCCTCGCCGACCTCAAGCAGCGCGACATGCTGAAGGACACGCTCATCATCTGCTCCGGCGAATTCGGACGCACGCCCACCGTCGAGATTTCCACGCCCGGCTCGAACAACGCGGGCGTGAAGAACGGACGCGACCACAACCACCACGGCTTCACGCTCTGGATGGCCGGCGGCGGCGTGAAGGGCGGCCACGTCCACGGAGCGACCGACGAGTTCGGATTCAAGGCCGTGGAAAAACCCGTCCACATCCACGACCTGCACGCGACGATCCTGAAGCTCCTCGGCTTCGACCACGAGAAATTCACCTACCGCCACGCAGGCCGCGATTTCCGGCTCACGGATGTGCATGGCGAAGTGGTGAGCGAAATCATCGCGTGATTCCGTAGCCGCCGACGGACGAGACTGTGTGAAAAGTCCGCGTGCGGCGGAAAACAGCCGTCCCGGCTGTGATGGCAGGCGGGCCTCCGGCCTGCCGTGCATGGAGCCGACAGGCTGGAAGCCTGTCTGCCATGACAGGCGAGGACGCCCGTCTTCCGGGCGAAAACGGATCCACTTTGTCATCAACCTTGATCGGCGGCATCCGCAGACGCGTCACCTGGTTGCCCATTACCCGCTTCACCGCGTCGAGCAGGCGCGCTTCCTCGATTGGCAGGCATCGCTGTTCATCCCAGCGTTCAAGGCCCATCGTGAGCACCGGGAGATTTGACAGATCGATGAGAGCACGGGGCCGTATGTCCACAGCAACTGACAGGGTCTGACGTCGCCTACGGGAATGTAACTCATTGTTTGTCCTCCGATTCGGTCGCGACGGCTGCTTGCCATGCCGGGCCATCTTCGAGCTTTGCATCATCCATGATGAGGCTCACGCCCTGCTCGACTTCGCGCATCGACATCGGCGCAGTCAGCTCATCCCACCGTTGCAGGCCGGGTTTTCTGAGCAACGCGAACACGCCACCCTGGCCTCGTTCCGTTTCGTAGCCGAGATGACGTCCACTTCTAGTCGCCTCCTTCACCCAGCGGTCAATGCGATCAGCCAGCATTCTCTCGGAGCTGGTTTTCAAATCGGCCTTGTCTGAGACTTTCCACGCACGATCCGATAGCGCGGTCTTCGCGGCTTGCGCTCCGAGGTTCGCAACCGTGTTCATCTGTTCGGCACCGAGATTCGGATTCAGCGTGTCATCGGACAGGCGCAAAAGGCTGACCAGCGTTCGCGGTGCATGGATCCCATGCTCAAAGAAAACGGTGGGTGCATGCCAAGAAACGGGTGGTTCCCGCCAAAAATCGGCAAGGCTAAATGGTTGTCAGACTTTCGACTGTTTGAAACAATCCACCTGTTAAAGCACCAGTCACCCAACACCCACACCTAACATCGCCATGAAAACCCAAAATCTCATCATTGGAATCCTCACTGCCTCAATCTCCACGGCGCGTGCAAGCCCCCCACCGCCGCCGCCGGCTCCATCCTTGGCTACATTGTTCAGGGCCGCGGCGGTCACGAGTTTGCACCCTGACGCCCCCGGGGCCCGCACAGATAATCCCGCGGACCGTCTCAACAGCGGCGCGGCTCTCAACGCGGTCGATCAGTTGACGGCAGTTCCCACCAGCGCCGGGGTTCGTTCCGCACCCCTCCCTCCGAAGCAAGGCCCTCTCTTCTCCCTGTCCGGAGAATACAATTACCTTAATACAAACGACTCCCGGTTCCTTGGATCGGATTCGCAGACGCATTCGATGTCCATCGGCGGAACCGGGTTGTTCAACGGTGATTTCCTCGTTGGCTTGAACTACTCCTACAGCCGCACGGATTCCGCGATGAATATCCTGGGATCATACAATAATGCCGACCAGAACTTCATCTCGCTGATCGTGGCGAAGAGCTTCATGCAGTTCCTGAGCATCGGCTTCGCCGGCGGCTACGGGCACACGGATTATACCATCGTCGGGCCGGGCGGAAGGTTGCCTGCGAATATGGACACGTGGACCGTGTCGCCATTCATTGCCGCTTCATATCAGACCGGCCGCCTCAATACCTCGCTCACGGCGATGTATCATTATGAGAATGACCGCACCACGGCACCGGGCATCGCTGCGATCACTGATGACTCGAACAAGATATCCCTGACTTTGCGCGCAAGCTATGCGGCAACCGAGCGGCTGAAGATTCAGGGCTCTGTGAAGTTCACGGAAATTCTCAGCGGTTCCGGGCAGTCAGTCGGCCTTCCGGTCGCCCGTGCATGGGCCACGTTTGGAACCAAGGTGAGCTATTCCTTCAGCAAGGCGCTCGAGGTTTACGCGGGCTATTCGTATGACGCGTTCAACCAGTTCCTCGACACGCACACCGTGAACGGCGGCCTGCGTTACTCATTCTAAGGCAGGCGGGCAAAACTTCCGGCACCCGACGCGCCCGGCATGAGTAACCCATGCCGGGCGCTTTGTGCCGAGAGGCAAATCTTCCCCGGAGTGACTCACAGGCTGCTAGTTGCCGGGCTGCTGTTCGTGCTTTCGAGCACAGATGGGAGCGACGCGTCCGAAGTCCGATCCCGGTCGGCCGTTTCGCGGCCAGCGGTGGATTTTCACGGCTTTGTGAACTGGGATTTCCGGCACCGCAGAAAGCTGAAGGGCTGGATGGCCACTGCGAGAGTCATCCAGGGAACGCTGGATCAATGGTACCCGGGGCGTTTGGCACACACGGTGATGGAAAATGGAACATCCCCCTCTCCCGACCCGGGCCGAAAGCGAGTTGAGCGTCGTCTATCTCGCCAGTCATCAGTCGCCGGAGGGTAAGTGGGATTTTGTGCAGAGGAAACTGGAGCCGTTGAGCACGATTGCCGGCGATTCGAATATCCCGGGGCACCCAGTTCGCATGGTCATCGTGGATGCCTGCTACGCGGCCGCCTTCCGTCGGGACCCGGTATGGGATTCCGCATGGCAATCCTCGTTTCTGTTTGCCGCAGACGCCGATGAGGAGACTCAGGAACTCAATTTTCGCAGCCCGCAGCCCGTTGATCTCGGTCGCCGCTATCCGGCGGCGACTGCATGGCTGAATCAACACATGGGCAAAGGATGGGATGGAAAACTAAGTTTCCTCGGCTTCGTCTGGGTCCAGACATTTGTGACTTCCAAGGGTGTTCCGGTTTCCCAGGATGGTTGGCGCGAATTCTGGGGCGACGTTGCGAGCAGACTGCCAGGGAGTTTCGGCAGAACGCCGACAGGAGACTGGCCTCCAGCGTCACATTTGTTGCGCTGCCCACGCGGGGAGTTCCAGTCCGTGAGCGTCGGAAGTGAGGACGGAAGGCCGGGTGGCGCACAGGATACCCGCTGGATGGCATCGGCATCGTCGCTCGCTTTGTGCCGGCGGTTGTGGTTCCTCGTTGGCACGATGAACAGCCAACGCTTCATCCTTGCGTTTCTGGCGCTCCTTTTCGGCGGGTGCGCGAAAATGGCCTTTCGGCGCGTGCCTGTGGAGGTCGCCCCGGTGCGATCTGCGGAATTTCGGGAGAAACTCGCCTCCGTGGCGATGGCCCGGTGGACCGGCGGCAACGCGGTGCGCACGCTGGAAAATGGCGACAACTTCTTTCCATCGATGCTGAGCGCCGCTGCGTCCGCCAAGCGCAGCATTACATTTTCGTGTTACACCGCAGGGGCGACGGCCCGCCGGTGGCCGATTTCAGCCGAGTGCTCGCCGGGCGTGCGCGGGCTGGCGTCAAAGTCCACGTGATCCTGGATGCATTTGGCTGCTGCTGGTTGGGCCGTCGCCACATCGTCGCGATGCGGGAGGCAGGAGTGCAGGTGGAATTCTACAGCCCGTTCCGCTTCTATGATCCATTGGCCTATAGCCGAAGGAATCATCAGCGTGTGCTCGTCGTGGACGGCCACACCGGATTTTGCGGCGGCGCTGGATACGGCGACATTTGGAGCGGCCACGCCTCGGATAGTGAGCACTGGCGCGACACTCAGTATGAACTGCACGGGCCGATCGTGGCGCAACTCCAGGACAACTTTAACGACAACTGGCGCGAACTGACGGGGAAGCAGTTGGCCGGGCGCGATTACTATCCGCCACCCAAAAAGGCTGGCGCGATCATTGCACAGATGGTCGCCGGCTCCCCGGGAAAGGCGCGCGACACGATAGGAGGCAGCTTCCTTCTTGCCATTCGCGCTGCGCGGAAGTCCGTCCTCATCGAGCAATCCTATTTCATACCACCGGCTCCGATCGTTGATGCGCTGCTCGGCGCCGCCGCGCGCGGGGCGAAGGTGCAGATCATCATCCCTGGCGAGATTACGGACATGCCGTTTGCAAAGGAGGTCACGCAACGCACCCTGCGGAGGCTCATGAATGGAGGCGTGGAAATCTATGAATTCCGGCCGACGATGATGCACGGGAAGCTGCTCACCGTGGACGACCATTTCGTCGTCGCTGGCTCAGCCAACTTCGATCCCCGGTCGTTTTTCATCAACGAGGAGAACAACCTCCACGTCCTGAATTCCGCATTTGCGTGCGAGCAGCGGCGGATGTTTGAGCGCGACAAGGCGCGGAGCAGCCGGCTGGCAGAGGAGACGCTGCATATCAGCCCGACCCGGAGGCTCCGCGGATTCGTCGGACAGATTGTCATTGGGACGCTGTGAATGGAACGGCCGGGTGGGCGGGTGCGAGCAAGAAGAGAGTGGACTTCGGCAATTTTCGGGGAGCGGAACCGCTTCAATGGTGTTTTGATCGCCCCAATCAAAACACCGAGGCTGCTCCAAGCCCGTGCAACCCACCCCAACTACAATGATTCCTACTTCCATCTCACCTATCAATCCGACATGCCGCTCCACCGGAGCCAAATCCCGGCCCGTCATGAGGCTCGCCTTCCAATCGGCAGTTTTCTCGATCTGTGTCTGGAGCTTTTCTGCGTGCAGCGGCGAGCGACAGGCAATGCAGCGACGTATGGCGGAACAGGCAAGGTACGAGCAATACACTGACGCGCAGCGGCGTATGCAGCAGCAGGTGGCTGTAGACAATGGGGGGCCGCGGCCCCGTCGAAATCAGGAAAATCTACTCCAAATACAAAAAAACGCGCATCCGTCACATCCTTCTCTCCCTCAATTTGCTCCGTTCGTTCCAAACGACAGCGGGGCATTTTGTTCTTCGTTCAATCGGCAATCTTTGTGATGTGTGCCGTGGGCTTTTCAGCGTGCAGTGATAAGGAAGAGGTGCACATGGCAAAGGTTCAGGCACGGACGCAGGCAAATGAAGGCCCAAAAAAATTCTTCGAACAGCAGCGCAAGCAGCAGGAGGAGATGGCAAAGCAGGCATCAATCGATGCCGCCGCTCACTCCGTGAGGAACATTCCGGCGCCGAACATCCCGGTGATGTCCAGTACGCCTCATTTGCCGACGAGTGTGCCGGCTGCACCCGTCAGCGTGGACAGACCGCCGGGGTAACCGTGCGCAACAACGAGAGTCAGCGGAATTCCTGTCCCACAAGTTATCCCCACGCGATGCCTCCGATTTCATCTGAGGGAACCGATCAGGGATGCAGGCTTCCGGCAAAAGGTAATAGCGAATGGAGGCAAGAAACGGGAGGTCCCTGCCAATTCGTGGCGAGCCATTCTTTCTTTTCGTGCTTACCTAGTAGCAAGAGAAGCGTCTACCAAAACGATATTCCCCGTAAACCCCCAAGCCAACTGCCTCGCGATGAATAATCCTGAACCCTCACTCACCTTGCCGGTGCTACCCGTCACCGGATCCAAACGACATCGGGTCGTCATGCTCACGATCAGTGCTGTGCTATCGATCAGTTCGATTCTCAGTTTTTCCGCGTGTTCTGGGACAAGAAGGGTGGCCAGAAGTATACGCCGAATCCGTTCCTGAGTGGAATGAGCCCGAAAGAATTCGATGCGATCGCATACGATCAACCGCATGTGCCGCCCGCGACCGGGACCCCGCAGATCCCGACGCAAGTGCCCAGTTCACCACCAAGCATGGACAAGCCGCCGGGATAGACCGGAGCAAGACCAAGCTGGTTGGCTGTCCGGTGCCGCAGAACGCCGTGATTCGGGAGCGGCGGACGTAGTGGCCAGCGGCCGGACGCCCGACCTTTTTGGGGCCCTTGCTCGGCTTGGCTTCGTGGACGGGACTGCAATGAAAAGCGATCCACAAATCGGCTTCCGAGGCTCTGTTGCCCATCCCGGGAATCTTTCGGGTCGCTGGCTGCTGCTGCTGTTCATTCTAGCAATGGTATGGAGTCCCGGGCATGCATTCGGAGGAACGGTGGTATCCGCCGAAACGGATCGCGAATGGTGGGCATTCCAGCCAGTACGTGTGACCGCACCGCCTTCGCTTGCTGACGCCAGCTGGTGCAGGAATGAGATCGATCACTATATTTTTCAAAAGCTTTCAGAGGTCCGCTTGCAGCCGTCGCCGGAGGCTGAGCGCAGGGTACTCATTAGGAGGATATATTTCGACATGCTCGGCCTGCCGCCGAGACCCGAGGAGGTCCGCAATTTTGTCAATGATAAGTCCGATACCGCCTACGCGAAGCTGATCGACCGCGTGCTCGCGAGCCCGCGCTACGGGGAGCGCTGGGCCAGATTCTGGCTCGATCTGGTCCGCTACGCCGACTCCGACGGCTTCCGTTACGATGATTACCGGACGAATGCCTGGCGCTATCGCGACTATGTGATCGATGCCTTCAACCTCGACAAGCCTTACGACCGGTTCGTGCAGGAACAGCTTGCGGGCGATGAGCTTTTTCCCGGCGACGCTGAGGCGCTCGTCGCCACCGGCTATCTGCGCCACTGGACTTACGAATATAACGTCGCCGACGTGCGCCGGCAGTGGGCCCGCATCCTCGATGATATCACGGATACGACGTCCGATGTGTTCTTCTCCCTCAGTCTCCAGTGTGCGCGGTGTCACGATCACAAGTCGGACCCGCTGCGGCGCGAGGATTATTACAGGCTCCAGGCATTCTTCGCGCCGGTCATTCCCCGTGATGATCTGACCGTGCTGCGTGGCAGCGCACTGGCTGCCCACGCGAAGCGGCAGCAGGCGTGGGAGCGGGCCACTGCAGACCTCCGGCGGGAGATGGCGGAGTTCGAGAAAAAGCACGCATCCGACCCACCGGCCGGTCGGCTCAAGGCGCTGCCCGACGAAATCCAGCGACTCTTCATCAAGCCGGAAAGCGATCGGACGCCGCTGGAAAAGCAATTGGTGGATCTGGCGTCGCGGGAGTTGCTGCCACCGGCGGACAGGTTCCGGGAAAAGCTACATGCTGCGGACCGGAAGCAATTCCTCGATTTGAAGCAGCGGCTGGAGAAATTCCAGCTTCTCAAACCTCCTGCGCCGCCGATGGCATTCGCCGCCGCCGATGCCGGGCCGGATGCTCCGCGGCTCTGCATCCCCGGGAAAAAGAACCAGGCTGTCGAACCGGGTTTCCCGGCTGTCATCGACTCCGCTCCACCAGAGATACGGACTCCGCGAGGCGCTCCGCAATCCACGGGTCGCCGGGCCGCGCTTGCCACCTGGCTCAGCCGGCCGGAGAATCCGCTCACGGCGCGCATCATCGTCAACCGCGTCTGGCAGCAGCATTTCGGCCGCGGCCTCGCCGAGCATACGAGCGATTTTGGCCGTGAGAGCGGGGG
>Ga0194049_1000589_pt1 | contig 12348 bp, 15 predicted proteins | sample JunL2225m_MetaG_FD_148665 | JGI IMG/M metagenome (GOLD analysis project Ga0194049, IMG submission 148665) | Anoxic zone freshwater microbial communities from boreal shield lake in IISD Experimental Lakes Area, Ontario, Canada - Jun2016-L224-25m | ecosystem: Environmental > Aquatic > Freshwater >... | reverse complement strand
TTAAAGTGCAGCGAGCGCCGTGGAATCGTTGGCGATGCCATCGATGAACAGCTTGCCGCCCGCAACGCCGGTGGTTCCCGATTTGAAACGACCTGCGAGCACGCGCACGAGTGTGAGCAACTGATCGACTAGCGCATCACTTTGAGGTCCGGTTTGTGAGTTTGTGGTGAGCTCAACGGTGACGTTTGCTGCAGAAAAGGCTGTGATGACAGCCGCGGCGAGGGCGTCGCTTTGCGCGGCCGTATCGACCTGACCAGACAGAGTGACCTTGCCGTTGGTCGCGAGCTTCACTACGGGGGTAGCCGTAACGGCTGAGTCGGCCGCTCCGTTTGCACCGGCGCCGGTGCCCGCAGTGGTGCTGTCGGTCGGGTTGGTTGTGGTGGCCGCGCATCCATCGCTAAAGCCAACACTGCGAACGCCTTTGATATCGAGCACCGCGGTCTTCACGGCGGTCAGGTCTTTCAGCGGCGATAGACAGGCAACGGTGGCGTCTTGGCCAGAGAACGAGACCGTCACGCCAGACACACCGACTGCCGCGATTCGATCGGCCGCCTTGCCGACAAGGTCACGCTGAATCACCGGAATCGCCCAGACTGCGCCGGCGGCAAAACCGACTGCAAGCGTGACAACGACAGCAATCACGACGCGGCCGCGTCGTGGTGCTTGTTGTGGTTGGCGGTCTCGTCGTTTCATATGGAGTTGAATTTCTGACGCGCCGTTGAGGTGAGCACGACTCGGTAGTGTTCGTTCGGTGCAACCTCTCGATCGCCGCCGGTTTCTACTTGCTTCAAGTGCATTGGTACTCGCTGCCTGTAGTGACAGCTCAAAGTCTTACACGACCAACGGCTCGAACCCGGGCAACGGCGCTGTCGACATCAAGACATCTGAGAATGGATTCGACGTCGCTCAGCGCTTTAACCAGGAAGTGCTCGTGCCGGGTTTCGTTCGACTGCCCATCTCGCTGGCGAGCAAGCAGGCGCTGTTGTCCGATGGCCCTGCGGTCATCAATGCCAAGATCATCAACATCGATACCGGCAAGACCGTGATCCCAGCCTTGTCGGCCAAGCGCCGCAAGGTCACCGAGGCGCTGTCGTACTGGGATTTCCACGCTCAACTCGACGAGGTGGGTGTCTACGCACTCATCATCGATGGCGGCACGCCCAAGGGTGGCGCCATCCAGATCAACGATCCGGCAACGGTGTTGGTGCCGTACGTAGGTCAGCAGTTGCCGCCGTTCGACACGCCCACCACCGATAATCCCCGCGGTGTGAACCCCATCTGCACCCGACTCACCGGCGGCCCCTGCCCGTTTCACGCGATCACCCTCACCGAGGCGTTGGCCTCGGGTAAGCCGGTTGTGTACATGGTGGGCACCCCAGCCCATTGCCAGTTCGGCACCTGCGCTCCCGGCCTTGAGGCGTTGATCAACGCTGGCAAGCGCCTGGGCGACAAGATCGCCATTGTGCATGCCGACGTATACACCGATGACTCGGCCACGGTGTCGGCTCCGGCGGTAGATGCATACCACCTGACCTATGAGCCCGTGGTGTGGATGGCAGACGCCCGGGGCAAGATCGTTTCGCGACTCGACGCCCTATGGAATCAGGACGAACTTGACGAAGTGCTCAACACACTGGTGGGGTAACTCAACAGCGAGGCGCAGGCCTCAGCTGAAGCTCTGACCACAGCCGCAGCTGCGTGAAGCATTTGGGTTCGTGATGTTGAACCCGGCCTGATTGAGGCCGTCTTTGTAATCGAGCGATGCGCCAAGCAACAACTGTGCTGATGCTGGATCGACCAGAACGCGGACACCCTCGCCAAACTCGGCCTGCTCATCGTCGGGAGCAATGTCGCCGTCGAAGAACATCTCGTACGAGAAGCCGCTGCAGCCACCGGGGCGCACAGCAACACGCAATGCCAAATCGGTGGCGCCTTCGGCTGCCAGAAGTTCTTTTACTTTGCTGGCTGCAGTTTCGGTCAACGTGATCATGAGATCCTCCTCGGAGCGACGGTTCAGCAGACGATATCGGCTTTTGCGTTCACCGGCGAATATCAAGGGCAATCCGGTAAGTTTTCGTATGCCCGCAACCACCCCCGAGGTGCCTACTCGTGATGAAATCTTCGGGTTGCTGCGCGCTGTCGTCGATCCCGAACTCGGAGCCGACATCGTCACCTTGGGCATGGTTCCCGATGTCGTGATCTCGCCCGCCGATTCAACCGGTGGGGTCGATGTCACGGTGTGGGTCAAGCTCACCATTGGCGGCTGCCCGCTGCGCTCCCAGATCAAAAAAGATGTCGAGTCGCGCGTGGCACTGCATCCTCAGGTGCGCAACGTGCGCATCGAGTGGGGCGAGATGAACAGCGACGAGCGAAGCGAGGTCATGCTCAAGGCACGCTGGGCAGCCCGCGAAAACGCCCCCGACACCGAGGTGTCACAGTCGTGTCGCATCCTTGCTATCGCTAGCGGTAAGGGTGGGGTTGGCAAAAGCTCGGTCACTGTCAATGTGGCCGCCGCACTCGCTGCCCAAGGTTTTATTGTTGGCGTGCTCGATGCCGATATCTGGGGCTTCTCAGTGCCTCGCTTGTTGGGCATCACCGATCGGCTCGAGGCGCAAGCTGTCGAAGGATCTGATCGCCCCAAGATCATCCCCAACGTCGTCAAGGTTGGCGCTGGCGAACTCAGGGTCGTGAGCACCGGATTCTTAGTCAACGAAGACACAGCGCTGATGTGGCGTGGACTCATGCTCACCAAGGCTGTCGAGCAGTTTCTGCGCGACGTGGCGTGGGGCGACATGGATTACCTCATCATCGACATGCCACCTGGCACCGGCGACGTGCAGATGGGTCTGGCCCGCATGTTGCCGCGCACCGATCTCATCATCGTCACCACGCCAGCGCTGGCGGCGCAAAAGGTAGCGAGCCGAGCCGCCGATATGGCTCGACGCAGCTTCTTGCGAGTGGCTGGCGTTATCGAAAACATGAGCTCGTTTACGTGCGACCACGGCGAGTCGTATGCACTGTTCGGCGCAGGTGGCGGTCAGGCGCTTGCCGACGAAATCGGCGTACCGCTCTTGGGCCAAGTGCCACTTGAGCCTGCCGTAGGCGCTGGCGGCGACGCTGGCGTGCCGGTGTCGTTGTCGCCAGATGGCGGCGCTGCGGCCGTGGTGTTCCGCTCGATTGCTCAGCAGATCATTAGCGACATCGCTCCACCCATCAACATGTCGGGCTGTTCGGCTCGCATGCTGGCTGCGGTTGCAGCGGCGTTCGACAAAGCCTGACACCAGCGCTAGGGCAGGTCGTCGTAGCCGGCTTCGCCCGGCAGCACTACCTGTATTGGCCGACCCGGTTCATTCGACCGAACTTTGGGCAAGATGCGCGGCGGCACACCAACGGCAGCGGCAGCGGCTAGCGCATGATCGGCTTGCGCGTGGGGTTCAAGAAACTTCAAGCAGGCAATCGTTGGCGGCAACATCATCAACTCGCCTGCGCGCTCGCGCTCGAGCGCAACTGATGGGCGAACCCAGAGGCTGGCGATGGTCTCGCTGTCGTCGTGCAGCGGCTCTTGCGCGTGTGGCGCGCGAGCCAAGAAGAAGCGGGTATCGAAGCGGCGCGTTTCGCCCATGGGAGTGACCCAGTGCGCTGTATAGAAAATGGCATCGGTCATCAACCGCAAACCTTCGCGCTCGCATAGTTCGATGAGGTCGAGGCTGCCATCGTGCACCAGGTGTCGCGCCGCAGAAAAGCGATCGATGACATCGGCCTCATCGAAACGAATCTCGTGCCCGGTGTGTGCCGACCGAGCCAGGAGCACGCCCGCTTCCTCGAAGCATTCGCGAATTGCGGCAACCCAATAGGCCAGACCGCCCTGCTCGATCTGCAGCAGTTCGCTGGCCCGCAGATCGCTGAGATCGTCGCACATCGCCTCCATTGCTGGACCGTGGTCGACATCGTCGAGGCGGCCACCTGGAAACACATACATCCCGCCAGCAAACGCGGCCTGCAGCGTGCGCCGCAACATGAAGACTTCGATGCCATCTTGTTCGGCGGTGTCGCGAACCAACATCACCGTGGCTGCTGGGCGAATTGGCACCAGCGAGTGATCGACCACGTCGCTCATTTGTCGAGCTCGCCGCGAATCTCGGTTACATCGGTTACATCGGTTACGTCGGTTACGTCGGTCATTCGTCCACCATAGGTGGCCTTGATCACGCGGCCGCGGCCGAACCCGCCAAGACCCTGCCGCTTCATCAGCCACGTGCGCGCAATGGCGCGCGTAGGCGGCAAGAGCAACAAAATGCCAACCGTGTCGGTGAGAAAGCCGGGGGTGAGCATCAGCGCTCCGGCAGCTAACAGGCACACTCCATCGGCGATCTCACGTGATGGAATCTGGCCGGCCTGCACCTGCTGCGCAAAGCGTCGCCACACTTTGAGGCCCTCGCGCTTCACCAGCCACGCACCAACAACAGCAATGGCCACAATGAGCCCGAGCGAGTTGAAGAATCCGATGGCGGTGCTCACCTGCACGAACACATACAGCTCGGCAATCGGCACCACGATGAACAGCACGAGTAACAGCATTAGCTGGCCCAGAACACGGTCTTGAGCTCGCTGTAGTGGTTGAGCGCTTCCATCGAAAGCTCGCGCCCGAGGCCACTCTGCTTGAAGCCACCAAATGGGGTGCTGAAGCGAACCGACGAATTGCTGTTGATCGACAACGTGCCCGTGTCGATGCCTCGCGCCAAACGCATTGCTCGGTTCGCATCGCGAGTCCACACCGATCCCGACAAGCCATACACGCTGTCGTTGGCCATCGCGATTGCATCGGCCTCGGTGTCGAACGGAATGACCACGGCCACAGGTCCGAAAATTTCGTCGCGTGCGATGCGGGCCTCGGGCCCCGACGCCACTACGTGACACGGCATCCAATAGCCGGGGCCTGCGGGAGCCGAGCCAGTCCAGAGCACATTGGCATCGGTGAGAAAACCTTGCACCTTGGCCTTGTGAGCGCTGGTGACCAACGGGCCCATTGCTGTGTCGGCCGACAACGGATCGCCCACCGAGAACCCTTGCGACGCGGCGATGAACAACTCGACGAATCGGTCATATGCCTCACGCTGCACCAGCACGCGGCTGCGCGAGCAACAATCTTGGCCCGAGTTGTCGAACACCGCGCCTGGGGCCGACGCAGCGGCAGCCTCAAGATCGGCGTCGGCGAACACGATGTTGGCGCTCTTGCCACCCAACTCGAGCGTGACGCGCTTCACCTGATCGGCGCAGCCCGCCATGATGCGCTTGCCCACCGCGGTGCTTCCGGTGAAGCCAACTTTGCGAACCGTGGGGTTCTCGACAAAGCGCCAACCAACCTCTGGGCCGGTGCCAACAACCACATTGAGCACACCCTCGGGAAGCCCGGCCTCGAGCGCCAGCTCGCCAAGGCGAATGGTGCTCAACGGCGTGAGCTCAGAGGGCTTGATCACCACGGTGTTGCCGCAGGCCAACGCTGGCCCAATCTTCCAAGCTGCGGTGAGGATCGGGAAGTTCCACGGCGTGATCACGCCAACCACACCAAGCGGCTCGTGGAAGGTCATGGTGACTCCGCCAGCCACCGGAATGGTGGAACCCGTGTGCTTGTCGATGCAGCCGGCGTAGTAGTGCAACACCTCGGCCGCGGTGTTGGCGCACCACACGCTGTTGCCAATGGGCATACCCATATTCATCGTGTCGAGCCGACCCAGTTCGTCGGCATGTAGCGCAACCGCGTCGGCGAATCGCCGCATGATCTTGATGCGATCGATGGGGGCCATTGCCCGCCATGAAGGCAATGCGGCCGCCGCTCGCGAGATGGCTGCGTCGGCGTCGGCGGCTGTGGCGAGTGGCTGATTCAGGATCAGCGCTTCGGTTGCCGGGTTGATCAAGGCGAGGGTGTCAGACATCGCCGACAGGCTACTTCGCTACCGAACAGGCCCGTCGCCCGCGGCCATAGCGTCGGTAGCCTGTGGCGATGCTCGTGTGGATGGACCTCGAAATGACCGGCCTCGATGCGACCCGAGACGTGATTGTTGAAATTGCAACAATCGTCACCGACGATGAGCTCAACATCATCGCCGAAGGCCCCGATCTGGTCATCCACCAAAGCGAAGATGCCCTCGCGAACATGGATCCTGTGGTGGTCGACATGCACACACGCAGCGGTCTACTCACCGAAATTCGAGCCAGCGCTGTCACCCTCGAAGAGGCCGGCGCGGCAACCCTCGCATTCATCAAAGAGCACGTTCCCGCGGCCTCCACGGTTCCGTTGTGTGGCAACTCAATCGGCATGGATCGCCGCTTTCTTACGGCCTACCTGCCCGACATCGAAAACTGGTTGCACTACCGCAGCATCGATGTGTCGAGCATCAAAGAACTCACCCGCCGCTGGTATCCGCAGATCAAGAACGATCTGCCCCGCAAGCCCGGCAGCCACCGCGCGCTCGACGACATTCGGGCCAGCATCGCCGAGCTGCAGTTCTACCGCGAACGGGTGTTCATTGCCGCCAACTCCGACGCGAAGGCCTGACAGCACTCGCTCTCGAAAGCGAAGCGGCTGTACCGTGCAGGGCATGACCGAACAGGCAGCGCGTCCTCGCAAACAAGAGCAGGAGCCCGCTTCCGACGAAATTGTTGAGCTGGCCCCCGGCGTCTTGCGCAGCCAACTCCCCATCTCATTGCCCGGCCTCGGACACGTCAATTGCTATCTGCTCGAAGACGAGCGCGGCGTGGCTGTCGTAGATCCAGGCATGCCGAACAAAGACTCATACGTTGCGCTTGAGGCACGACTCAAAGCAGCGGGCTTCCCGCTGCGGGCCGTGCACACCGTTGTTGTCACCCATAGCCATCCCGATCACTTTGGTGGCGCCGGCTGGCTACGCGATCAATCCGGCGCCGACATCGTGACACATCGCAAGTTCCGCTTGATGTGGGACCCCACCGAGCCACCCGATGTCGATGTTGAAGACATGGCCGTCGACGAATCCGAGTTGCCGCCCGACGAACCCTTCGAGCACGTGCGCCGCTTCCCTTGGGAAACCACGCCATGGGGTGGTCCCGGTGCAGAGATCCCGCTCAAACGCCGCCTGTGGTTTCGCGCCGCGCGCGCCTTTCCACGCATGCGCAAAATGCCGATACCAACCGTGCGCCTCGACGAAGCCAACACCATTCGTCTCGCCCGCCGCGACTGGATCGCCGTGCACACGCCCGGCCATACCGACGATCACCTCTGTCTGTTCGACCCCATCGAGGGTTGCATGTTGTGCGGCGACCATGTGCTGCCAACCATCACGCCGCACATTGGCGGTATGGGCACCACCCGAGATCCGCTTGGCGCCTTCTTCCACTCGCTCGACAAGGTGGCCGCCTACGGTCCCCAGGTGAAGATCGCGTTGCCAGCCCACGGCAACCCATTTGCCGATCTCGCCGGCCGCGCCCAAGAGATCAAGCATCACCACGAAGGCCGCCTCGAGAAGTTGCGTACCACCTCGATCGAACTCGACCGACCAGCCAGCGTGATGGAGATGTCTACCCACCTGTTCTCGCCGCGAGCACAAGGCGCTATGGCCGATAGCGAAACCTTTGCTCACCTCGAGCACCTTCGTCTCGGCGGGCAGATGAAACGCCTCGAGACCAACGGCGTGTTCGAGTACGTAGTTACCGAATAGCGCGGGCAACGGCGGCCACGCTGCCGTCGGCGGTGGTGACCCACACATCGAAACCGGCGTCGGTGTCGGCCACCGAAACGTGAACCTCGGAACCAACATCGATGGCATCGTGATGGTCGAGCGTCACTGTAAACGGCGCTCTGAAGCCACGACGACGCGCCAACTGCTCTTCGAGCATCGACCAATACACAGCGTTGTTTACATGCCCGAGCACATCGAAATCAGTGAACCGCAGCGGCCACGCGCTGGTGTCAGTAACGATGTCACCCGGCCGCGTTGGCAGATGTAGCCGGGCACTGATGGTTCGGCCACCAGCGGCCTCGCCATACAGCGATGCGAAGTCGGCGGGAACCGCGATGGGCTTCATTGTTTGCATATCGACATGCACCCACAGCGTGGTGGCCTCAATGCACGCGTGCACCGCTGGTTCGTTGGTGACTGGGTCGTGACCGGTAACCGAGTACCGACGCTCGGCCCAGCGCGAACCCAGACCGCTACACCACGTGCGCAAGGTGAGCATGTCGAGATACTCGGGGAACTGCTGCACCCGCATCACGGTTCGCCGCGCTACCCAAGCGGTTGGGTTGGGAAGACCCGCATCACGCGAATCGTCGTTGGCCACATCTTGTAAGTAGCGAGCGCAAGCGTCGAGACGCAGGCGACCAGCGGGCGAGGCGTCGCCGAGGCGAACGCGTCTGGTCGCCGCAAACACGCGGCCCGCAGCCGGAAGTGGAACCATCTCGTCGTCGTCACCGCGATTCATTGACCCTGACCCTAGTGACGCGGTGTGCGTTAAATCAGTTGCGTTTCTTTCGTAGGTGTGGTTTCCTTGCACCGGTTCGACACTGTCGAACTACAAACGATCTCTTCCCGCCCATTCCAACCCGATCAGGATTCTTGAGATGAACCGCTCAATGCACGCAGTACAAGCAGTTGGCTCCGCCGCTGTTGTGTCGCGCGCCAGCGATTATCTCGATCTCGCACTCGGACACGGATGGCAGCCGAAGTCGCATTCCTGCAATACCAACGGTTTTGCAATGAAGGCATCGACTAAGCGTTCCCCCCGACGGCTCGGGAAGCGATCGACGTAACACAACGTCGAGCACATCGCTCCGAGGCCGCCGGGATCATCCCGGCGGCCTTTTTTATTTCCCCTCCACACCCTCAACACCCTCCGACCACCTCGACCCAGCAAACCGAAACCCCAAACCAACCAGAGACCCGAAAGGACTCGAGATGTATGCGATCAGCTTCAACGAACTTGCCCACAATGGCGATGCCGAGAACGAACTGACTGTTGACGTTGCCAACAACGGCGCTGCGCGCCTCGACTGGTCCAAGGCTCGCTGCCGCGACGGCAACGGAACGCTGACTCACTTGTTCTTCTCGGATCAGGTGCTCGAGATTGCCCGGGCCAAAGCCATGTGCGGCAAGTGTCCGCTCTCGGCTGCATGCCTTGAGAGTGCGCTCGATCGCGCCGAGCCGTGGGGAGTTTGGGGTGGCGAGCTCATCGATATGGGACGCATCGTGGCGCACAAGCGCCCACGGGGGCGTCCCCCAAAGCATCCACGTCCGCTCGTTGTCATCAACGAAGACGCAGTCTCAGTGCCGGTGCGGGTGGCCTAAGTGGATCCCGCACCGGCGCTGCCCCCAATCTGAGTTGATGGCGCGGCGCGAGTCGCGCCATCAACTGATGGGCGCTGATCGGTAGCCTGACGAAATGGCTGTCAATCGCGGTGTGCTCATCGGCTCGCTTGGCGTGGCAGTTGTCGTGAGTCTCGTTGGCGGTTATGCGCTCAGTCGTCAGAGCCACTCAGCCCCCGCCGCCAACGACAACATCACCATCACCTCGAACAGCACCTTTGTCGAGCCAGGCCTCGCAGTGAACAAGCCGGTTCAAGGCAAAAGATTGCCAACCGTGAATCTGCTCGACGGCACGGGTACCAAGGTGTCTACCGCAAGCCTTCTCGGTAAGCCACTCGTGCTCAATGTGTGGGCCACCACATGCGAGGCATGTAAGAAAGAGATGCCTGCACTCGCCCAGTTGCACGACGACTTTGGCGACCGAGTTCGTTTCGTCGGCGTGAATCAGTTCGCCAACGACAGCACTGCGTTGGCCTTCGCCCGCGACAAGGGCGTCACCTACGAACTGCTCTCTGATCAAAATGGCGAACTCGTCAGCGCCCTTGGTGTGGCCGGGCTTCCCTACACGCTGTTCGTTGCGGCCGATGGAACCATCATCTCCCAAAAGGGCATCGCCTTAAACGAAGAGGCCATCCGCTCAGCCATCAACGAACTGCTCCGCGCGCCATGATCGCGCTGCAGGGCAACTTTGCCTACAGCTTTCTCCTCGGCATCTTTGCGGCGGTGAACCCGTGCGGCTTCGTGATGCTGCCCACCTACCTCATGTACTTCTTAGGGCTCGAGGGTTCGCAGCCGGGCACTCAACGCGCCGGCGTGCAACGCGCCCTCTTGGTGAGCTCCGCTACGTCGGCCGGTTTCATCTCGGTGTTCGTTGTGGTTGGTGCCGTGAGCCGAGCATTCACATCGGTCATCCAAGACAACGCCAAGTACGCAGCGTTTGCTATCGGCATTGCTCTTGTGATTCTCGGCTGCTTCATGTTGGCCGGATGGAAACCGCCGTTCGCAACATCTCAATTCGGTGCGGGCAAGCAGCGCAACCAAACCTTCTGGTCGATGTTCGGTTTCGGCGTTGCGTACGCGGTGGCCTCAATCGGCTGCACCATCGGCTTTTTGATCTCGGCCATTCTTGGCACGTTCTCATCGAAGGGCTACCTCAGCGGCGTGGTCAGTCTCGCGTTGTACGGCGTTGGCATGGCGTTGTTAGTTACGGCCCTCACGGTCACGTTGGCGTTTGCGAGCTCAAGCTTGCTGCGCGTGCTGCGCAACGCATTGAAATACGTCGATCGGGTCGCAGCGGTATTCATCATGGCTACGGGCATGTACCTCACCTGGTATTGGTACAGCGCTATCAGCGATCGCGGCTCCGACGGTCTCACGGGTCGGGTCGAGGGCTGGCAGGGCGCCGTTGTGAACTTCTTGCAACGTCAGGGCGTGTGGAAGCTCGCGATCGTTCTCGGAGTGTTGGTCGCTGGCGCTGTGGCCTACGTGGTCCTCACCAAGCGCGACGAACAGCGAGCTCAGTAATGGCTCGCCGAGAAGTTCTCTAAGCGGCCGGCGATGTTAGAACAGCTGCTGGCCCACCCCGGAGTACGCGAGGTCTGCGAACTCCGATCACGATTCGGATTCATGGCGTTTCACGGCGGCTCGCTCGAAGAGATGACCGATGTCATCGCTGCCGATGCCGCACAGCGCAGCGGCGCCAGCTACTACGGCGTACTACAGCCCGACGACCTGCAATGGCACATCCCTTCGCACAAAGTGAGCCCCGCTGCATCGCCAGCGCTCGCGGGTTTTATCGAGCATGTCGATGTCGTGGTCACCGTGCACGGCTACGGCCGTCAAGGCTTGTTCACGTCGCTGCTACTCGGCGGCCGCAACCGCGACCTCGCTCAACATGTGGGCTCGCACCTACAAGTACACCTCCCCGCGTACGACATTCGCACTCAGCTCGACACCATCCCCATCGACCTACGCGGGCAGCATCAAGACAATCCGGTCAACCTGCCACCGAATCAAGGCGTGCAGATCGAGTTGCCGCCGCGGGTACGCGGCTCAAGCCCATTGTGGTGGGATTGGGAGGGTCCGGGGCATACGCCTCATACCGAAGCGCTGATCGCTGCGTTGGCGGCTGCGGCAACCTCGTGGGGCACCAGCGCTCAAGAAGCTACGGAGCCAGGCGCTCGATAATCCAAGCGCCGTTTGGCTCATCGGCCAAGCGATATCGAAAGCGATCGTGCAAGCGGCTGGGCCGACCCTGCCACACCTCGGCCTCGGTGATCGCGATTCGCCATCCGCCCCAATGAGCCGGACGCGGGATGGTGCTGCCCTCTGGATAGCGAGCTTCAACCTCGGCTACTCGCTGCTCGAGATCGGCGCGATCACGCAGCACCTCTGACTGCGGCGATGACCATGCGCCCACCTGAGACGCGCGCGGCCGCGATGAGAAGTACTCATCAGATTCAGCGGCCGACATGCGCTGAGCCGTGCCGCGAATCTTCATCTGACGATGCAATTGCAACCATGTGAACAACCCCGACACATGAGGCACCGCCGAAAGCTGTGCTCCCTTTGCCGACTCGTAGTTGGTGTAGAACTCGAAGCCCGCCTCGGTGACACCGCGGGCCAACACGTAACGGTTATCGGGAGCGCCATCGAGGCCGACCGTGCTGATCACCATCGCATTTGGTTCGACGCAGCCAGCCTCTTCGGCTTGGTCGTACCAACGATGCCACTGGGCAAACGGGTCGGGCGCGAGATCGGCGAGGTCGAGACCAGCCGTCTCGTATTGCACTCTGCGATCGCGCACCGACTTGTTCATGCCGTGGTGATCACTTTGCCGGGATAACCGTGGCGCCACGCATGTATGGCCTCAGCGCCTCGGGCACGACGACGCTGCCGTCGGCTTGCCGATTGTTCTCGATGATCGCCGCCCACACACGCGGAACTGCCAAGGCCGACCCGTTGAGAGTATGGGCGATCTCAGTTCCCTTTTGGCCTGTGCGGCGAAACA
>Ga0194049_1000588_pt1 | contig 12358 bp, 10 predicted proteins | sample JunL2225m_MetaG_FD_148665 | JGI IMG/M metagenome (GOLD analysis project Ga0194049, IMG submission 148665) | Anoxic zone freshwater microbial communities from boreal shield lake in IISD Experimental Lakes Area, Ontario, Canada - Jun2016-L224-25m | ecosystem: Environmental > Aquatic > Freshwater >... | reverse complement strand
GAAAGCGAGTAAGAGGTAACTTGACCTCCTTCACCACTGATCATCACACCCGCAGCACGGCGAGGGGCATCGCCCTTCACTGGCTCATAGCCCAATAAATTGTGGTACATCACCGCTTCACCACGGGTGGTGGTGAGCATCATGGTACGCAGACCGAAGAGTGAACGAGAAGGGATTTTGAATTCCATGTGAATCCAACCGCTAGTACCAGCCTTGGCATCCATCGTACGTAATTCACCACGGCGACTGAGGACCAGTGCCATCACATCACTCTGCGAAGCTACAGGGCAATCGACCGCCAAGGTTTCCACAGGCTCGCATTCTTTGCCGTCGATCTGCTTCATGATAACCTGAGGCTTACCGACAGAAAGTTCATAACCTTCGCGACGCATGGTTTCGATTAACACACCTAAGTGCATCAAACCACGACCGGAAACCTGGAAAGCATCGGCACCGGCTTCACGTTCGACGCGAAGCGCCACATTCTTTTCAAGTTCTTTAGTAAGACGCTCACCGACCTGACGGCCAGTGACGAATTTTCCATCGCGACCCGCAAAAGGTGAATCGTTAACACGGAATGCCATCGTTACGGTAGGTTCATCTACTTTAACAGGGGGCATGGGCTTGGGGCTTTCGATATCCGTAATCGTCGCACCGATTTCAACGTTATCTAATCCGATGACGGCACAGATGTCACCCGCGGTGACTTCTTCTGCTTTCACGCGACCAAGAGCTTCAAAAACTTCCACTTCCAAGGTACGTTGTTTAAATTGTTCGCCTGCTCGATTAATCAGCATGACAGGCATGGAAGGTTTAATGCGTCCAGCGGTGACCCGACCGACGGCGATACGACCCACGTAATCACTATACAAAATCGCGGTAACCATGATTTGCAGAGGGTTAGCGAGCGCTTCTTCGCGACTCTTAAATCCTGCAGCAGCACCACGAGAAGAACCTTCAGCATAAGGCTCAGGAATGTGATCAACGATAGCGTAGAAAAGTTCTAACAAATCTTTTGGACGTTTACCTTCTTCAGTCTTCGCACGATCCACAGTCGCCCAACCATCACGACCGGAAGCGTAGACTACTGGGAAATCGAGAGCAGATTCTGGAGCATCGAGCGCCACGAGTAAGTCGAAAATTTCATCCACGACGGCGTCAGGACGAGCCGAAGGTTTATCAATTTTATTTACGACAACGATGGGTTTTAGACCTAAGGCCAAAGCTTTCGATAATACGAAGCGAGTTTGGGGCATCGGACCTTCAAAGGAATCGACCACGAGTAAACAACCATCGGCCATATTTAATACGCGCTCAACTTCGCCACCGAAGTCAGCGTGACCAGGGGTATCGATTAAATTAATTTTGTACTCATCTTTATTGCGCGGATCGGTCCAGCGAATGGAACAATTTTTGGCGGTGATGGTGATACCACGTTCACGCTCGAGATCGCCCGAGTCCATGATCAGGCCGTGCTGACCACCCGCGAGTTTGTCGAGGTCTTCGGCGCGGAACATACCGGACTGGTAAAGTAAGCGGTCGGTCAGGGTAGTTTTTCCATGGTCGACGTGCGCAATGACTGCAATGTTACGTAATTTCATCTGTTAAAAGCCCTACGCATAGGAAAAATCGCTCCCCTGCAAGGGGATAAAACAATTGTGGCAAAATGGTGACGGCTAAAACCCTACTTTCAGCCCAATTAGGCCAATCCGTCGCGCACTAAAACGGCTTCAGAATCGAGGTTTCGACCCATAAAATCACGGAAAATCTTATCGGCGGGCTCGGAATTACCCTTGGACAGAATCTTTTCCCTAAGCTGCCTGCCCACTTTAGAATTTAACACCCCCTCATTAAGGAAACGGGTAAAGGCGTCGGCCTCCAAAGCCTCTGCCCATTTATATGAATAATATCCAGCTGCATATCCGGTAGCATCGGAGAAGAGGTGACTGAAACGACGAGCCATCGTAGGGACGCGCTGCGTAGTGCGAGTCTGCCAGGAAGCCATCGCATCGTTCCAATGTTTATCGAGATCGGCGTTTTTGAGTTCATTTGCGCGAATGTGTAAATCTAAATCTAATTTAGAAAAACAAAGTTGTCGCATGCATTGTGAAGCAGCACGGAAATTCGAAGCGGCGTCTAATTTCTTTAAAAGATCGGAGGGTAATTTTTCGCCAGTCTGATGATGGCGAGCAAACAGCGCGAGTGATTCTTCTTCCCAGCACCAGTTCTCTAAAAGCTGCGAAGGTAGCTCCACGAAATCCCACGCCACACGAACACCTGATAAAGATTCTACTTCCACCTCCGATAATAAATGGTGAAGTAAATGTCCGAACTCATGGAAGACTGTCGTGACTTCATCGTGCGTGAGCAATGCTTGCTGCCTATTTACAGGAGGGGTGAAATTACCACACATCAGGCCTAAATGTGGGGCAAATGAGCCGTCGGGACGAGGTCCACCAGTGCGGAAAAAATTCATCCAAGCGCCACCACGCTTCGACTCGCGTGGAAACCAATCGGTATAAAATGAACCGAGATGGCGGGCGCCATCATACACTTCATAAAAACGAACTTCAGGATGCCAAACGCTGACTGGTGTATTTTCTAACCGCGAATCAGCTGCCTTAAAGATTTCAGATTTTCCATTGGAATCTATATAAAGAGTATCACGTGCTACCACCTGAATTCCAAAAAGACTTCCAAAGAGTTTAAACATTCCAGCGATGACGCCTTCAACGGGGAACCAAGGACGCAGGGCTTCGTCGTCAAAGCCATGATACTCGCGACGCATTTTTTCAGAATAGAATCCAAACTCCCACGGATGCAAAACACGCACCACGTCTTTTTCAATCTTCGCACGATACTGTTCTAGCTCGTCCATTTCTTTTTCGAATTTGGGACGAATCCGAACCGCCATGTCTTCGATGAATTTAAGGGCCTGATCTCCGGTTTGCGCCATGCGTCGCGCCGTCGTAAAATCTGCAAAGTGTTTTTTACCCAATAAACGGGCCTTTTCGTCACGTAATGACAAGATTTCTGAAACCAGCAAAGTGTTATCCCATTTTCCTTGATGACCCACTTGGCTTAACGCCTCCCAGCACTTTTGTCGAAGTGCATCGTCATCTCCATATTGTAGAACGGGAAAAACGGAGGGTTGCTGCAAAGTGATTCTCCAAGAGTCAGGACGGTTTTTTGAAGTTGCCGATTGTTTAGCCACAGCGAGTGCACTGGGTGGTAATCCCTTTAATTGATTTTCATCATCGATGAAAATTTCCCAGTCGTTGGTAGAATCTAAAACATTCTCGGAGTATTTTTGAGTTTTTTCCGCGAGTGCTGCGTTTACCTCAGTTAATCTTTTCTTTTCTTCAGGGGGCAAGCCGGCACCGTTCTCTTCAAAATCTGCAATCGTTTCATCTAAAAATCTACGCTTAATACCTTGCAGAGATTTTGCTTCGGCAGTGTTAGAATAATTTTTAAAAACCTGCCAGATGTCGGGATCAAGCGTGAGGGAAGTATAGAATGCGGTGACCTCGGGCAAAAGTGCATTGTAGGTTTTACGAAGGTCGGGCGAATTAAGTACTGAGTCGAGGTGACCAACCAATCCCCAGGCACGTGATAAATCTCTGGTCGTACTTTCAAAACCTAGGAGAACATGGGTGTAAGTCAGTTGCGGACCAGAAAGTTTCTTGAACGCATCGATTCGTTCTTGGGCCTGTTTTAGGGCCAAGTGAATATCGGCCTCAATGGCGCAGGATTGCAACTGACTCCAATCGAAGAGGAAGTCGTCTTTTAGAAATGGGTGCACCAGACCATTAAGACCATGGTGCGATAAATTTCAAGGGCACTCCTGCAATTCTCGGGAAACTTCTTCAAGTATCGATGACACAGGCTTGCGCCACGAGCCTAGAGCCCAAATGTATTAGGTATGAACAAGAAAGAGGCGATTCCCGTCACGAGCATCGAAGTGATTCCGACTAAGGGCGGAACTGCGGTGTTTCTTGTTACCGAAAATAAAACGATTGTCATCCAAGTGGATACTTTGGTCGGCGAATACCTTCAGGCTGCTTTGTCTAATAAAGTCGCTGAGCGCCCACAAACGCACGACCTCATGCTTCATTTACTACTGGGTCTTGATGCCGATATTGCACATATAACAGTGGTTGAAATGAAAGAAGGTGTTTTCTTCGCTCGCATTGTGATCAATCAAGCTGGGCCAGTCGCACGCAAAGTAGCTGAAGTCGACGCACGCCCCAGCGATGCACTCGTGTTGGCCGTTAAAGCTAAACGTCCGGTATTTATTATGCCTGCCGTACTGGATGCTAGCGAAGATATGACTGAGACTCTGGCCCGACTCCGAAAACAATCGTGAATTCTGCCCTCCCCCAGCCGTTAGTCAGTGGCACACGTCCATCGGTCTTAGCACCGATGCAAGATGTTACGACCACGGGATTCATGAGAGTCATCGGCCGTCGCGGAGCGCCCGATTGGTTCGTCACTGAATATTTTCGAGTTCACGAAACATCGACCCCAGAAAAACATATTCTGGATTCGATTCAAAACCACGGCACCGCGCGACCGGTCTTTGCTCAATTAATTGGCGAAGATATTCCTCATATTATTCGCACGATTAAACTTCTTCAGGCCTACCCCATCGCCGGTATTGACCTCAATATGGGCTGCCCAGCACCTAAAGTTTATCGTAAAAATGTGGGGGGCGGATTGCTAAGAGACCCAGCAAAAATTGATGAAATCTTAAGTGCGATGCGGGCAGAAATTGCTGGGCTTTTTACGGTGAAAATGCGCATCGGCTTCGATGGTATGGAAAATTATGAAGCGATATTAGATTTAATAAATAAACATAAAGTGGATTTACTCACTGTGCATGGTCGCACCGTGAAAGGACTTTACTGGGCGGAAGTAAACTACCCTGCGATTACCCAAGCGGTTAAAAAAGTGCAGTGTCCGGTCATTGCCAACGGCGATGTGACTAGGGCGATTAAAGCAAGCCATCTGATTAACGAAACGGGCGCCCACGGTATGATGATGGGTCGACACGCGATAAGAAATCCCTGGATTTTCCGCCAATGGCGCGAGCTCCAACAAGGTCAGCCAATCTATCAGCCTAAACTTTCCGACGTCCGTACTTACATCCAAGAACTTGCAGAAGAATGTTGTGATCAGTCTATGCATTCGGAGAGACAAGCTGGGCGACTGAAAAAATTCTTAAACTTTATCGGTCTAGCCATTGATACCGAAGGAAAGTTTCTCTATGATATGCGACGTACGGAAAACTTGAGTGACTTGTTAAAATGTTGCGACGCACATCTCACGGAAGCACGTGCACATGAGCTTTATCCGGACGAACCGCACCAGGGTCTCATTGCTAGACCTACCCGAGAGACCCAACAAACCTGCGAATTATAAGGAAAAAAGGGTCATTTGACTCCCACTTACAAACCCCTAAATTTAGATCATGATTAATCTCTCCGAAGCTGCGGCGGTTCAAGTTCGCAAACTTCATTCACAACAGGCCAACCCTGAGTCCTCTTTGCGTGTCTTGATTGAAACGGGTGGATGTTCGGGCTTCGAATATGGCATGTCATTCGATGTAAAAAAAGACAATGATTTAGAGTTCGTCAGCCAAGGCTTGAAAATTCTAATCGATCCAGCAAGTCACGCCTACTTACAAAATTCGACCATTCATTTTGATGACGGTCTGCATGGAAAAGGTTTTGAAGTTAAAAATCCTAACGCCACCTCTACCTGTGGCTGTGGAAAATCATTTAGCTAACGTGATACCGAGAGCTTTTCTCTTATGGGGAATATGTCTCGCTCTCACCGCATGCGCGCCTAACCCATCCCCAACACTTTCACCTATGTCGTCATCAGAAACAGTCACGGTCCGTCTTGAGGTTTCACCTGGGCAACTAGGTGAACCACAAAAAGTTAAAAGAGTCGTCAAATCTGATGAAGAATGGGCGAAGCAGCTCACTCCGAGCCAGTATCATGTTTGTCGATCCAAGGGCACGGAAAGACCCTTCTGTGGCAACTTACTCGATAACAAAAAAACTGGAGTTTACACCTGTGTTTGCTGCGATTTACCGCTCTTCGCGTCTCACTCCAAGTTCAACTCAGGCACCGGCTGGCCGAGTTTCTTTCAGCCGATTGCGAAAGAGAATGTTTTAAATATTGTAGACAGTAGTCACGGCATGGAGCGGGTTGAAATCGTCTGTGCACGTTGCGACGCACACCTAGGTCACGTCTTTGAAGATGGACCCAAGCCTACAGGACTGCGTTTCTGTCTCAATTCCGAATCGCTCAACTTTCACGAGACTTCGAATAAGTAAAGCTTAGCGCTTGGATTTTTTAGAAATCTTTTTGGAGACTTTTTTCTTCGACTTTAGGACTTTTTTCTTAGTTTTAGGTTTAGAAATTTTCGCTTTAGATTTTTTGGCCACAGGCTTTTTGACCGCAGTCTTTTTTGCCTTCAACGGTGAAACCTTAACAGCTTTCCAAAGTTTTTGCTTCAGGTCTTCTAAGCCATCTTGGGTGTAGCAAGAAATCGGAATCACCAGATCCTTCACTTTCTTCTTAAACAGTTTCAGGTTTTCTGCGGCTTTAGGTAAATCCATCTTATTGGCCACAATCACGCGGGGTTTACCGGCGAGAATTTTTGAGTACAGGCGGAGTTCGCGTTCTAAAATACGGTGATCGTCCCAAGGCTTACGATTTTCACTACCGGCCATATCGACAATAAACACTAGGAGTGCGCAGCGTTCGATGTGGCGAAGGAACTGGTGGCCCAAGCCACGATTTTCGTGAGCACCTTCAATTAACCCAGGAATATCGGCCATAAAAATACGGCCGTGGGTTTGAGGGTATTCGATGACGCCGACGTTAACGTGTAGGGTTGTAAATGGATAGGGCGCCATTTTAGGGCGAGCGGCCGTCAGCAAATTAGTCAGCGTCGATTTTCCAGCGTTGGGGTATCCGACCAATCCGATATCGGCGATGGTCTTCAGCACTAAACGAAAATTACCCGATTCGCCAGGATAGCCGGGAGTGGTGCGACGTGGGGCTTGGTTCACTGAACTCTTAAAATTCATATTGCCCATTCCACCCTTTCCTCCTGCTAATAAAATAACGCGTTCGCCATGTTCGGTGAGTTCAGCGACGAGGCTACCCGTTGCATCGTCCACCACCTGTGTGCCGGGAGGAACGGGTAAAATTAAATCAGCACCATCGGGTCCGGCACATTGGCGGCCCATTCCCGGGATACCGTTTTTGGCGGAGCGGTGCGGCTGCCAGCGGTAGGCTTGCAGGTCGCCTTCGTTACGGTCGCAGAGTAAAACAATATCGCCACCCTTACCGCCATTACCGCCATCGGGTCCGCCCTTCGGAATAAATTTTTCGCGACGGAAACTGACGCAGCCATGACCGCCTGCGCCTGATTTCATAATAACTTTAGCTTCGTCGATAAACATGTGGCTTATAATTAGGCGAGGCGAACGCCGAAGAGCGAGGAGGAAATAGATTTAGCGACCTAATCCTCGAGAATGACGTAACCAGCGCTCTAAAGGTGCGAAGAAAATAATGTCAGCGAGAAGTCCCACCCCGACGACTACGGCCATGACTCCCATCACTTGGTCCATGCGTAATAATTCACGACCGGCGTGTAACAATGAACCCAGTCCAAACCCTGATAGGATCACCACGAAAATTTCTGCAGCCATCAACGAGCGCCAAGCAAAAGCCCAACCCTGTTTCATACCGCTCACAATTCCAGGCAGAGCAGCAGGGAAAATGACTCGTGACCATAAATGCCAACCTTGTGATCCCATCGTCATACCTGCTCTGAGATAAAGCGGTTGAACGGAAAGTACTGATTCTTGCACGGCAATGACGACAGCCCAAACGGTACCCATCACGACGACGAAGAGCACGGCGGATTCTTCTTGGCCAAACCAAAGTAAAGCCAGTGGAACCCAACAAACGGAGGGCAGAGTTTGTAAACCTAAAGCGAGAACGCCGAGCGTATCACGAACCCAGCGTACTCGGGCACATAATGCGCCGAGCGGAATTCCTAGTGCTGCACCAATCGCAAAACCAATCATCAAGCGACGCATCGTCACCCAAGTGGCCGATAATAATTCTCCGTTAATTAAAGATTCATAAAACCATTTAAGAATATGGGAAGGTGCTGGAACTAAAACTTCGTTAACATGGCCGGTACAAACATACCATTCCCAGCCGCCAAGAAATGTAATGGCAAGTAATGTTGGAATCAATGGACGTGGAAGTTTCATCTTATGAATTTACCCCTTCATTTAAGTGCGAAGAGAGTGCTGTGGTGACCTTAGCGGCGAGCGAAGCTAACTCGGGGTCATTGATACGACGCGGGCGTGGTAAATTAATTTCAAACACTTCACGAATACGTCCAGGATGCGGAGAAAGTAATACCACACGGTCACCTAAACATACTGCTTCACGAATATTATGGGTAACGAGAATAATCGTTTTCTTTCTCTTCATGAAAATCTGTTGGATATCACCGTAAAGCTGATCGCGCGTTAAGGCATCAAGTGCAGAAAAAGGCTCATCCATCAAGAGTACGCGAGGATTAGGTGCGAGTGAGCGAGCGAGGGCGACACGTTGACGCATACCGCCAGATAATTCATGCGGGCGGGCTTTTTCTTTATCAGCCAGACCGACTAATGATAAATAATAACGAGCGGATTCTAATCTTTCTTCCTCAGTTAAACCCGGTTTTAGGCGAAGGCCGAAGAGAACATTTTCTAAAACGTTTAACCAAGGAAACAAAGCGTCTTGTTGAAACATCACCAGACGATCTCGTCCGGGTAAACGCACTGGTTCTTCACCTAATAAAATTTTACCTTCATTAGTGTGTTCTAAACCTGCGAGTAAATTGAGTAAGGTAGATTTACCGCAACCCGAGGGCCCAACGAGTACCAAAAATTCTCCTTCGCGCACATCGAGTGAGATATCCTCAACGGCGGTCACGCGACCAGCAGTACCTTCGAAACGTTTGGTAACGTTACGAAGCGTCAACGCAGGGGTGATGACTTTATCGTTACTCATTGAACTAGGGGTAGTTAAGAATGCGAGTTATACGGCTAAGTTGGCAAGATAAGAGGATACCATCACTTTTGCGGAAGAACTGGATCGGCCACGAGTGATTCTAATAATGGCTCAATGGGTGCATCGGCATTTAACAAACCCGAGGCTTGTGAGTCCTTCAGCGACTGCGTGAACGTAGCAGTCAGACGTGCTTTACGAGCGGCACTGTCCTCGCGGGCATCCAAAACTACACGACCTAAAGCGGTGGAAATTAAATCTACCTTCGGGGCAGCAGAACGCGTTTCAGCACCCAGACCATCACATACTAATTTTTCGTGCCATGATTTATCGGAAAGTAATTTATCACGTAGTAAATAATGCGACTGCACAAAGGCTTCGATACCACGTTTATTTTTGGAGAGTGCGGTTTTGGATGAAGCGAGGACGGTGATAATAGAATCTTTATTTTCGATTAAGATTTCTCCACCAAATTCAGTGGTTAGACGTGTCACCCAAGGCTCCACAGTCCACGCTGCATCCACATCACCACGCGAGAATAGTTGAACTAATTCAGCATTAGCTGCTGGAACAATTTGCGTGTCACCGCGCCCGGTTAAAGTGACTTTTAAACCACCCTGCTTGAGCCAAACACGTGCATCAATATCTTGAGTGTTACCCAATTGAGGGGTGGCCACGCGACGACCGATAAAATCTTTTTGAGTTTTTAAATTCAAACCCTTACGCACCACGAGAGCATTACCCGCATGGGCCACGGCAGCTAAAATACGAATCTCTTGTCCTTTAGTGCGGACGTGAGCGTTGATCACCGGTGACGGACCCACATAAGTGAGATCAATCGCACCCGCAAGCAGCGCTTCCATCGCCGATGGACCAGCATTATAGGAACGCCATTCGATTTTGGAACCTGGTGGTAGGTGAGCGAGATGCCAGTTGTTATTCTCACGCTCGAGTTGACGCGCTACAATCGCTGGCGAGTGAGTGAGGTTAGGGAAAAAGCCAATTCGAACCGTTACAGGCTCCTCGGTCGCGCTCCCTGTTGCCTCTTTTGGGAGCGCGGCCGAGCAGCCCGTAGTGGAGACAACAAAAAGTAAGGTTATGGCAGCTAATTGACGCATACAAATGAATTAAGATTACTTCTTTAGTTATATTATAATGATTAGATTACAATAAAATAGGTAATTATTCATATTATCCTAATCATCAACTATTTGTAAAATCTAAATTACTGATTTAACAAACCAAATACTCGCCGAGACAACGATAAAGGTACCAAAAACACCCAGGTACCTAACCCAAGTTGGAGCAATGTACTCACCCATGGCACGAGGATCACTCGTGATACTGACTAAGGGCCAGCAGGCGAAGCCGAGTTGTAGGCTTAAGATTACCTGGCTCCAAAGTAGAAGTTCAACGGCCTTCCCTTCTCCCGCGTAGGCGATCACGAATAATGCGGGGACGAGTGCGGCGAGCCTGGTAAATGTTCGAACCATCCAAGCCTTACCTTTAATTTTTAAAAATCCCTCGAGCACAATTTGTCCAGCCAGAGTTCCTGTAATCGTAGCGTTTTGACCCGACGCCAAAAGCGCTACCGCAAAAAGTGTGGCGGCGATGGTTGAACCTAACGCTCCATCTAATAATTTATGTGCTTCACGAATATCGGAAACGACAGGCTGACCCGAGTGGTGGAACGCCGCGGCACTTAAAATTAATAAACCGGCATTAACAAAAAATGCGAAAATGAGTGCTAAGCTAGAGTCGTAGGTTGCAAAGCGAATTGCTTGTTTACGTTCTTCGACAGTTTTTCCTAAGTCACGCGTACCGACTAAAGAAGAATGGAGATAAAGATTATGTGGCATCACCGTCGCACCGAGAATTCCTAAGGCAATGAAGAGCATTCCAGGATTTTTAAAAACCTCACCCGTAGGAATAAACCCTTGTAGAATCGAATGAATAGCTGGTTGGGCGATGAGCACTTCAGCCCCTATACATAGGGCAATCGTTAATACTAGGACGGCGACAATCGATTCCAGCCAACGATAGCCAAGTCGAGTCAAAGCCAGCAGGACGAGCACATCTAATGCGGTGATCAATGCACCGATAAAAAGAGGAATTCCAAAAAGTAGTTGTAAGGCGATAGCCGATCCTAGCAGCTCGGCCAGATCGCAGGCGATAATGGCAATTTGTGCCGAGACCCAAAGAAAAGTAGATACCGCAGGAGAATAGCGAGCGCGACAAGCTTGAGCGAGGTCTTGTCCGGTAGCGACTTGTAATCGTACACAAAGATGCTGGAACAGTATCGCCATCAAGTTGGCTAATAAAATTACCCACAACAAAGTATAGCCGAATTCTGAACCTCCAGCCAAGTCGGTCGCCCAATTACCTGGATCCATGTAACCGACTGCGACCAAGAAACCCGGGCCAACAAATCCAAAAAATCTACGTAAAGCCGCAATACGTGAGGCAGATTTTTTTGCTTTATCGGACGCGTTGGACACGAAGGAGAAATCTTTTATTCGCTACCGAGTGTCAACCTACGGCATTTTTTAGTGAGTAAATCGCAAGGCCTGACCAGATTAATGTACGGACAATATGCGTGTGCGTTAAGTGATTAATCACCTCTAAATTATAGCCTTCTTGTTGTAATCGGCGGTGTGCAGGAATGGAACAAATCGCCGTAAAAACCCAGGTCAGAAAGACCAACCCAAAGCCCACGACCGAGGCACCAGTTCGCCACGCAAGAAAATGTCCGATGATTTGTAAAAGGAGTAAAGGGCCGACCACCCAGCCAACGCGACTGGTGTAGCTTTGGTGATGTTCGCGAAAGTTCTCACTGCGCCAGCGAGCAAAATCGGGATACGTACAAAAATAAATCAACCAAGCGACCGCGGCCATCGCTAAATCAATCGAGGGTAAAAGTTTAAAAAGTAATGAGATTTGCATCTGTATTAAAGTGTAGAAATAAGTTGGCGAAGTTCGGCTTCAGGCTCCTCGTGACCCTGAGACACAGCGAGCTTAAGTGCTTCTTGAAAGGCAACTTTAGCTAAATTCTTTTGGGATAAATGGAGATAAGTTTTTCCGAGCAGAATGCGTGGCATCATCCAATCTGCCTTGTGCTCAGCAGCTTGGTGTAAATGTTCAATCGCAGCTGGAAAATTATTTTCCTGAAAGAGGGCCTGGCCTAAGGAAAAGCGAAAGAGTGGATTACTGGGGTCGGACTCTACGAGTGAACGAAATGTTTCGGAACGTGGTATCATATTTAAAA
>Ga0194049_1000587_pt1 | contig 12365 bp, 10 predicted proteins | sample JunL2225m_MetaG_FD_148665 | JGI IMG/M metagenome (GOLD analysis project Ga0194049, IMG submission 148665) | Anoxic zone freshwater microbial communities from boreal shield lake in IISD Experimental Lakes Area, Ontario, Canada - Jun2016-L224-25m | ecosystem: Environmental > Aquatic > Freshwater >... | reverse complement strand
TTCATAGCTCTCGCAGGTCACCGAGATCACGGGGAGCGGGCCGGCCAGCACTCGGAGTTCGGCCATCAGGCGGGTCTTTCCCATCCCGTGACCACCAGAGATCTCCACCACGGCCCCGGAACCATCGTGCAGACGAGTGAGTGCGTCGGACAAGGCGGCTAGCGGCTCATCGACACCGACAAAGGGAAAGCTTGTCTCTGGTTCACTGTGATGCCGACGTAGGGCTCCCACGACGGATGCCGCCACCGGATGCCGCTTGCCCTTGACCAGGAAGGGCTCGAGTTCCACGGTGGTGAACACCGCAGCCGACCTGTCCAGGACTTCTGATGTGGCCAGGATCTGCCCGGCGCCAGCTGTAGCCATCAGCCGGGCCGCCAGGTTCACGGTGTCGCCCATGGTCGTGTAGGTCCGGCGATAGGGCGGCCCCACCTCGCCGGCGAACACTGCTCCGGCCGTGACCCCGATCCGCAGTGGGAGCAGCCCAGGATCGTCGCACTCAGCGATCCGCCGCAGCGCCAAGAGCATGCGCTGCTCGTCGTCCCCCACCCTCCGGGGGGCGCCGGAGACGAGGATGATCTTCCCTCCGTCATGGTCGATGTCGGTTCCCAAGAAGCAGATCTTGAGATCATCGGCGGCACTCTGGATGGCCCGGATGGTTCTGTCCAAGCGGTGGGTCAGGACTGCGGGACCCTCGTCGGCCAGGAGTTGATCGGTGCCGTCGAAGTGCAGGAATGCCACGGTGGCCGTGCGGTGCTCTGGCTCGTTGCCACCTCCGAGCAGATGGTCGCGGATAGCCAGGGGTACGTAGCGGGCCACGTCGACCGATCCTGGGTCCAACACGATGATGGCTAGGTCCGGGACGTCACCAGAGGGCCGGCGCAATAGGAAGCCCGCCTTCCGAGCTGGCCCGCGGCAGCTGGGTGCCAACTGCTCGCTGGTGGCGACCGTCATCACGATTTCGCCGGCCGCCGCCATCTCCTCGGCCTGCACCGCGGCAGTCACCCCTGGGCCGACTGCGATGAGCTCCCGATGGGATCCGCCCACCAAGGCCAGATGGAACGTACCGCTGTGGACACCCATGGAGATGCGCAGCACCACCCGTCCCGCCGAGGTGTCGATTCGTCCTACCTGGCGCAGCCGGGCGCGCATGGCGACCGTGGCGTGGGCGGCGCGGGTGGCATGGTTGTCACCGGTAAAGAGGAGAAGTACGGCGTCTCCCCCGAACTTGATCAGGCTTCCTCCACATCGGTAGGCCACCGCTAGGAGCTCTTCGAAGCAGCCGTCAATGGCGTCTGCCACTTCCTCGGCTCCGACCTTGCCGTGCCGGGCCAGGCGCTCGGACATCTTGGTGAACCCGGAAATGTCGCCGAAGACCATGGTGCCCTCGACGGCTTGCCAGCGGGCCACGGTGTCGTCGACGGCATCGGCGCCCCGCGCCCACTCTACGGTTGGTTGTGCGAGGTGAGGAAGGAGGATCCGGGTGTCAGGTGCTCCCGAAGGAACCGTCACGATTCTTGGGGTGCGGCCAGATCTACGTGCACGGCACTCATGGTGTCACCTGGCCGGATGGATTGCCCTCGATAACGGTGACGGGCAGACGTGCGGTGCGAGAACTCGTGACCTTAGCGACGGCTGAAGAATGGGTCACCACCGGCAAAGTAGACGGTGTCTTGCGTATAGCGGGCCCCGCTGGCACCGAGCGTTCGCTCGGCACCGTTCACACACGGCGTGTTGTACACACCCGCCAATTTCGTGCAGGCGGGCAAGGAGACGGCTACCCCGTTGTCCTTCAGCATTGCCACTGCTCCGGTAGGAACTGAGGTCCCGTAGTAGATCTGGACAACGACACTGATGGGATGGGAACGGCTGGAGTAGGCACCAAAACTTCCCGACACCAGCACCACGGCCCCAAGGCATCCGGCCTGACAGAGCGTCGGGACACTCGAGGCCGGCAGCGACTGCAGGGTGATCGCCACTGGCGGAGGTGTGGTCTTGTTGGACCCGGCCAGCTTCACTAGGGCATGGGTCTTGGCGATCCTGGCTCTGGGCAGCTTCAGACGGACCACGGAGGGAGTGGTGGCCGATGGGGGTGTCGGCGAGCTTGCGACCGGGACACCGGGATCAGCGATGGTGATCACCCCTGCAGCGATCGTCACCACCGATACGGCGGCCAGCAAGGCTGACGCTGCGGCCCCGCTTGTGGACGTTGCTGTGACCGAGCCGCTTATCGCAGTACCGGCGGCCAAGCCCGATGTCTGCACCTGGAGGGTGACGGTGGCGGTAGTTCCCGCCTTGACCGTCCCGAGAGTACAACTGGCTTGGTTGGCTCCAGATGCGATGCACGTGGTCCCCGCAGCCTGCATGCCCGCCGTGTTGAAGGTGATCGGACTGCCCTCAGCATCCACCGTGGCTTGCAGAGACACTCCGGTGACCGGGCTCGTGGAGGTGTTGGCCACTGTCACCGACCATGCGGCGTCGGATCCGGGGGTGACCTTGCCTTGGAGTGGAGCTACCGGTCCGGTGATCTCGAGCGTCGGCGAGGCAGAACCGGAATGGGTGGAGATGATGGCCAGATCAGCCGCAGTCGATGTTCCGGTGCTCTGGCAGGTCAAGGTGGTGGTGACCGGCCCCCCCTCCGTCGCCGGGAACCTGGTCATTCCCACGACCATGGACTGCACCTCTATTTCGCCAGTTCCCGGGGTGGGCCCGGCTTGCCAGGACAGTGCAGGGATGGTGGCCACGATGGGAGAGGAGACGGTGGCGGTAACTGGCAACCCAGTGGCGCTCACCGTCTGGCTGAACGGGGTGAGGGCGTCGTTGGCGACGATGGACCCGTCGCCCTGTGTCCCGGCCACCAGCGTGACCGACAGGGTGTTGATGACGTCTTGTTCCCCGGTGCCGAATGTGAGGTTGGGCGCGATCACCAACCCAGTCGAATAGACCGATGGAATAGTGAGACTGGTGGGAGCGGGGATGGCGGCAGCAGCCGTAATGGTGGGATAGGAGTAGCTCGCTCCGCTCGAGTCCAAGCACAAGTAGTCGTTCAGGGCTGAGCGGGAGTACGTGAACCCACCAGTCAGCGTGGCGGAGCCACCGGTCGCGTCTGTCACGGTTAGATCTGTGGCACCACCTGCAGTTCCCGGCGTGATGGCCGGCGTGACTGCAGTGATCTTCGTGTCGGACACCACCGTCACCGAAGTCATCGGCAGGGATCCTAGGGAGGCCGTGGACACCAAACTCAGCCCGGTTCCAGTGATGGTGATGGCAGTTCCACCCGTTCCTGGACCGTAGGCCGGGGACACGCCAGTGATTGCCATGCCGGGTGGCGGGGCTCCGGCCGGAGTCGACACACCAATCAGTCCGGCGATCATGGCGAGCACGGCCACCGCCGTTACCGTCCACCGTCGCCGCTCCAAATTCGTCATCCTGGTGCCACCCCTCAGCCAATCCGACGCTCAGTCCGAAATGTAGGAACGTTGCGACAGATGCATCTGCATACAGCCTAAGGATTGGCGAGGTCGATTACAAGAGCGGCCGGCGAATGACCGTGAAACACGCCGGCCGCACCTTTACAGGTGCGGCCGTCGTGACGTCGTTACCGGTACGCGCCGGTGGGTGAAGGTACTTACTTCTTTGACTCCCAGAACATGGCGTCGATGGCGGCAATCTCGGCCAGGAGACGATCAGCCACAGCCACATCGTTCGTCTTCTTGCACTCGCCAGCGGTCTTGGTGGCCTTCCAGAACTTGTCGTGGAGGTCGGGGAAGCGCTCGAGGTGCTCGGGCTTGAAGTAGTCGGTCCACAGCACCCACAGATGCTGCTTCACCATGTCGGAGCGCTGCTCCTTGATGAGGACGGCCCGGATCCGGAACGTCTCGTCCTCGGAGGCATTGGCCTTTTCCATGGTGGCCTTGACCGACTCGGCCTCGATGCGGGCCTGGGCCGGGTCGTAGACGCCACACGGCAGGTCGCAGTGGGCATGGACGGCCATGGGGGACGACACGCGGTCGGCCAGTGCGAGCAGGTGGTCTGCGATGCGCATGGGTGCTCCTCTTTCCTGTGGTGAGTGGTGGTGTTATTTGCTACTGATCGATGGTGCCGGCGATCGGAGATCCCCATGCGGGCCACCTCTCAGGCGCCCGCTTGGGATCAGCGCGCGCCGATTCTTCTGGTTCAGAGTGGGGCATGGGCCCCTGGAGGCCACCTTACCCAGGATGGGCGGAACCCTGACCCGATGCCGACGGACAGTCCCGGTCGTGCTGGTGGGCCGTCCTAGCGTCGGAGATGACCCTCCATCGCAAGAGCCGGAACCCGACGGCCACCTGGTCTGACGGGTCTTCGTGAGCCACCTCGAGGGCCTTAGGCAGATGGGGTGGTGAACCTCTGCGATGATGACCCACTGTGAGTCCGCCCAGTCGAGGGCGGACCGGATGTGAGAGGACCGGCAGTATGGAAGGCCCGATTACCGACAGTGCCCTCGAGGCGATGCTCCAGGCGGCCCTGTCCCGGGTCGACGTACGGATGTTGAGGGAGACGCTCCAGTCGGTCACCGACCCTCGATTCCCTATCGCCAAGCCCATCGCCAACGCGCTGGCCGCGTTGAGCAAGCACCGCGATCCGGTGGCGATGCTTGGCCGGGCCCAGTATCGGGCCGCACTCCCTTATGCCGCGGCAGTGCTGGCTGAGGCGTGCCTGGCCGCCGTCATCGAGGCCCTGGGCGAAGATGCCGACGATCCGACGAGCGAGCAGCTCTTGGCCGCCATCGATTCGGTGGGTTCTGACTATGACGATGTCATCGTCGCTGTCATGTTGGCGTCGGTGGCAGCGGGCGACATGGCTGCATCCGACCTCTGTTTCGAGACCCTCGATACCGATGAGCGGTTCGGGCTGACGGACTGGCAGAAGTTCGAGCGGTCCGAATCCGCACCAGCTGAACCTCGGGCTGTTGCCGCCACAACGGTGTCCCCCGAGCAGCGCGAAGCTCGCAAGGCCAAGAAGCAGCGGGATGTCGAAGAGAAGCGGAAGCGGGCCGAGACGGCGGCCAAGGCGGCCGAGCAGGTGCGCCTGGCCCGCAAGAAGGAGCGGGCCGGAGCACTGGTCCGCCAGCCCGCAGCAGATCTGGTGGCTCCCCGGCCTCCGTCGGTGGCGCCGTCGATAGGGCGACGTCGACCCATCCTCACCCCGCTGCAGGAGGAGGAGTTCGACAGCCGCGACAAGTGGTCGGCCGGAATCGTCCATGCGTGGGTGCGCTTCGACGCCCCAGATCCTGACGAACCAGAGCTTCTGGGCAAGGTCCGACCATGCGTCGTGGTGGCTGGATCTGAAACCCACATACTGATTCGCCCCGGTTACTCGGAAGGCGGGGTCAAGAGCCGGGACTGGAAGTGCGTCCCGGTCCGACACTGGCGCCAGGCCGGATTCGACCAGCCGACCTGGATCGACGTGGACGCGGTCCGTGTCCCCCGGCCCGAGGAGGGACCCACCGGTTGGTTGGAGCCCGACGACTGGAACTCGCTCTGGTAGGTCGTTGACCAGTCGCCAGGATCGGTTGTGGATACTCGGATGGTCCAGCCGCCGTCGACGAGATCGGCTGCTGTTCGAAAGGTCCTGCAATCGATCTGCAACTCAGGTAACGTTATCGCAGAAGACGAACAGTGTCCTGAGCGGATTCTGGGGCACGTAACAGCGGCGGGCGGCGGCGTCGGCTGCAAAGGGAGGGCGCCATGTTGCGCACATGTTTGCTCGGAGCAGGGGCAGTGGCCCTGGGGTTTGCCGTGATGGGCAGCTCGGGTGGCGACATTGCCGAGGCCACGCCGGTGACGGCGGCGTTCAGCGGCACGCTGCATTGTGCGGCCACCGGATCGCTGAAGTTCAACGCCAAACTGACCAACGGCGGGCTATCTCCGTCGACGATCACATTGCGGGCCGCTCTGTCGGGATGTACCGGGACAGGCACTACTAACGGCGGGGTTTCGCTGTCGGGCGGCAAACTTTTGGCCACCACGGTGACATCGGTGGCCAGCAACTGCGGCGCGGTCCTCGGGGCTGAAGCACTCCCGAATCTGACCGGATCGATCAAGTGGAAGACCACTGGCGGAAGGGCAGTCGACTCTGCCGTGACTGTCTCCGGAGCAGCGGTGTACTACAACGCCACGTTCAACACCATCACGGCGTATCTGCCGACAACGGTCTCGGGCGGGTCGTTCGTAGGTCAGCCAACGGCATTCGCTGGCCTCGGGTCTAACCTGAGTGCCTACAGGCTGACGGCGTCGTGCGGGGCCGCCGGTCTTGGCTCGCTGAAGTTCGGAAACCCCGGGCTCGTCACCGGATCCATGAATGTGGGAGCGTGAACCTGATGAATAAGAACCCAGCCAAGAATCGTCTTGCTCGTCTGGCCACCGGTGTCGGCGCCATCGGCGCAGTTTCGTTGCTTCTGGCCGCCACGCTGACCGCCCCTGCCGGAGCCGTCGCGGGACCTCCCTTCAACACGACAGTCACCGTGACGTCGAGCGCACTCACGGCCGTAACCGGGCAGCCCATGACCTTCAGCGCCAAGGTCGTGTCCGCCGGACACGGCGTTCCTGGCGGCCAAGTGGTGTTCACCATTGTGGCCAACGATGCGTCGACAGTGAGCTGCGACACCGGCAACACGCTTAATTTGACTGCCGGTACCGCGGCTTGTGTCGTGGCTAGTGGACTGCTCGCCTCGGCTGGTCCCTACTCGGTGGCAGCCGCGTATACCGACACGCTCGACTCGAACTACAAGCCCGGTGCAGGCTCCCGTTCACAGAACGTCAATCAGGGCAAGACCACTACATCGGTGACGGCGTCGGCCAGCCCTTCGGTGACCGGCCAGGCCATCACCTTTACGGCTGCGGTTGCCCCGACATCGCCTGCTAGCGGAGCCCCCTCGGGAACCGTGACTTTTGCGGGCGTCACCTGCGATGGGGGAAACACCATCGCCATTGTCGCCGGACTGGCCCAGTGCCCGGTATCGGCAGGCATGATGAGCCAGTCAACGTCCTACGCGATCACGGGTGCCTACTCAGGTGACGCCCTGTTCCTTACGAGCTCAGGGATCGCCCACCAGTTGGTCAAGACGGCGGCCACCGTCGTTGTGATCACTCCGTCTACCGGTACATGCACGGGATCGGTCTGCTCCATCGGCCAGGGCACTGCAATAGCCTTTACTGCCGTTGATGCAGCCACCGGTACCGACGGTGGATCAGGCGTTCCGGCGGGCACCGCAGTGTTCTCCATCACCCGGCCCGGTTCGAATGCATCGCTTCCGTGTGATGGGGGCTCGAACTCCATCGCTCTCGTCGGTGGCCAGGCCACCTGCACCATGTCGGCCGGTCTGTCCGCCAGTATCTACTTCAAGGTGACTGCAACCGTCACCGCCGCCGGGTACACCACCAGTTCGGCAACCCTGTATGAGAACTCGGCCCTGGCCTCGACCAATGTGGTCACGTCGGTGCCGAAGAACATCGGCACCGGCCAGACCTTCGATGTGACCGCGGTTGTGACTCCGACGGGTGGATACAGCGGGTCGAACCTTCCCACCGGATACGTCAATATCCTCGTGTGCGGCAGCAATAGCAATGGAAACAACGGCTGTCAGGGTGGTGCGTCGCCGGTCGGCCCGGGTGGAGTGGCCAAGCTGACGATCGGGGGCGGCGAGTACATAGGCTCGTACTCGTATCAGGCGGTCTACACCGGGGATTCGAACTTCTATTCGAGCACGGCCCGATCCAAGTTCATCTTCATCGGCAAGTCACCCACCGCCGTGTCACTGTCTGAGTCCGGTGGATTCTGGTCCTACGACGGAAATGCAGTGGCGATCACAGCCACGGTGGCAGCTACCAACGGGGCGGCAGGCTCCACCTTGGTTGGTCCGCCGACCGGCGACGTGACCTTCACAATCACAGGTCCCAATGGTCCTGTCACGTGTGCTGGAGGCAATACGGTGCCCCTCTCTCAGGATGTCGGGCAAGTGGAGGGATCGGTCTCCTGCTTCCTGCCTCCGGGGACACTTACCAACTCCACACCTCCGGCCACGGACTATATGGTCCAGGTCAACTACGCCGGCGACTGGAACTACACCGCATCTAATGGTCGTGCGGTCCAGGTCGTTGTACCGATGATCGCCTGATCGATGGGGCTGCGACCCGCTGAAGGTCGCCTGAACGCCACAGACGGAGCACCTCCGGGGTCATCACCTCGAAGGTGCTCCGTTTGCGTTGACGGGAACGGTCGTGGGTTCCGGATGTAGGGGGCGAGGCCCCGCCTGCAGGACGGCCTGACGGGTCAGCAGTCGGTGGCATCGATGAACGACGAGACCTCCGCGTCGGTGGCCGGGGTCGGTGTTGATCATGGCATCGAGGGCTCGCCATGTCGATGGTCCAGGTCGATGGTCCAGGTCGATGGTCCAGTTGGATGGTCCAGTTGGATGGTCCAGGTCGATGGTATCGACATGAGATGGGCGGTGGCCTTGGTCTCCTCTTCGCAAATGAGCGGGGTCTGCCAGCCGAGCCCACCAATTGCTCTCGGTGGTTGCCACTGTGAGGGTAACCACAAGGAGGTTGTCTCGAGCATCGGGAGCTTCAATCCAGACTGGAGACCTGCATCAGAGTCATTCGAGCACTGCCGAGATAGCAGGTAGGCCCTCCTCATTGCTCGTATCAACAACGTCGAACGTGGAGAGTCGGATCGGGCCCAACTCTCGTATCGACCGGAACCGATCCAGAAGACTGTCGCGGGTGATCAGATGACCAGATGTTCAGATGACCGCCATGGGCATAATGTCGGCGACGGCTCAAGTAGCGCCACGCTGCGACCTCCGGGTCACACGACCAGTGGATCTGCATGGCGTTCGAAAGATCGAAGAGCTACGCAATCGGCGTGCGGGACGTCGTCCTTGTCGATGACCGCAATGGTGCTCAGGTGGGGGTCCAACGCGATTGCGAGCGTTGACTTGCCACTTCCGGGCATCTTGTTCACGATGATGAATCTGCCAGCGGGGTCATCGCCATGGCGGTCCACCCACTCAGCCTGGGCGACACGGATTGCCTGTACGACGCGGGGACGGAGACATGATGTGGCATGGATATTCGTCGAGCGATCCTGGCCGAGGCCAACTCCGTGGCCGATCTGTGGCTCCGATCCAGGAAAGCATCTGCTCCGTCAATTCCTCCAATCGTCCACAGCGACGAGGACGTGCGCCAGTGGTTCAACGAAGTGGTGATTCCCTCCCGCGAGGTTTGGGTCGCTGACCTTCATGGTGACCTCGTTGCGCTGATGGTCCTGGACGGCCAATGGATCGATCAGATCTATGTCGATCCGACAGTGACCGGAACGGGCATCGGCGGGACCTTGGTCGCACACGCAAAGGGCCTTCGTCCAGCCGGGCTCAAACTCTGGACGTTCCAGGGCAATCTGGGAGCCCGACGCTTCTACGAAGCACACGGATTCGTCGCCACTATCCGCACGGAAAGAGACAACGAAGAGCGAGCCCCTGACGTTTGCTACGAGTGGCGCCCATCTACATCGCCCGCATAGGGATGGTGCCCCACAACAGCGGATGGGTGGGGCACTATTCGGGCCGTGCAACCAACGGATAGTTGAAGTCCGAGCGGGTTGCCCGTGGGACCCGGTGGGTTGCTGCCTGAGGACTCAGGAGGCCGGCGGCCCAGATGGCGGCTGGGTGATGTGAGGCACCGAGGAGATCCGGGGTGTCGATGAGGAGGCCGATGGGCCACCCACCGAGACCCGTCGTCCCTCGAGCGGATCGACGCTCGACGCATCCGGGTGGACCTGGGCCTGGCGGATCACATCAAGGATGTCCTCGCCGATGAGCTCACTGCGCAGCAGGAGTGCGTCGCGCAGTGCCTCCACCACGTGACGGTACTCCTCCAACATCTGGCCCACAGACTCCTTGGAGCTGGTCAGTAGCGCCTCGACCTCGGATCGACGGGCTTCGTCAGCCAGCACCTTTCCGACGACGCCCCCGCTGGCCGACTCGATAGCAGCCACCGAGATGAGCGAACTCCCCATGCCGAGAATCCCCACCATCTGACAGGCGTTGAGAGTGGCGGCCTGGAGATCGCTGGCCACACCAGTGGACGACTCCCCGAAGAAGATCTCTTCGGCCACCATTCCACCAAAGGCGATGTCGATGATGGCTCGGACCTCGGTCTGGGTCATGGTGAAGCGTTCCTCGGTGTCGGAGTGGCTGAGCAGGCCGAGTGCGTCACGGCGTTTCACTATGGTCAGGACCTCGAGCGTGCGACTCTTCCCGACCAGCCAGGCCACCGTCGCATGGCCGGCCTCATGGGTGGCGATCGTCCGCCGTTCGGCCTCGGTGTACTCCACCGGCTGGGCCAGTCCGATCTCCTCGGTCATCTTGGCGTGCTGGATGTCCTGCCAGGAAAGCTGGTGCGCACCGCGCCGTAGCGCCCAGACCAGGGCTTCGTCGAGCAGGTGCTCGATCATCACGGGGGAGTACCCCGCAGTCATGGCGGCCAGCGTGTCGCGGCGTGCGGGATCATCGATCTCGGATTCGTGTGCCTTCTTATCCAGGTAGTAGTCGAAGATGTCCCGTCGTCCAGCGCGCCCAGGTAGTCCAAAGTAGATATTGCGGTCGAAACGACCAGGCCGGACCAGCGCAGAGTCCAGGTCGTCGGCTCGGTTGGTGGCTCCGATCACCAAGATGTTGGCTGGGGTGTGCGTCGGTGTCCGAAGCTTGAGCTTGCCGGGCAGCCAGGCATTCGCTGTTTTGGCTACTTTGCTGTGCATCCGGGTCGTCCAGGGGGTCTGTTCGAACGACTGAAGTTGGATCAACAGCTCATTGACCACCCCGGGGATGCCGTCGCCATGGCTGGAGCCTGACCCGCGCTTACCGCCGATGGCATCGAGCTCCTCGATGAAGCCGATGGCGCCTCCCTCGCGACGGGCCTGGCGGCGGAGCTCCTTGAAGTAGGCACGGATCTTGCGGTTGGTCTGTCCGTAGAACATGGATTGGAACGCCGACGAAGACACGAAGAGGAACGGGACGCCCGCCTCGGAAGCCATGGCCTTGGCCATGTACGTCTTGCCCGTTCCCGGTGGTCCTTCGAAGAGGATGGCCTTCCGCGGGGTTCCACCCATCTCTTCGTTGAACGTGCGATAGGCAAGGAAGAGATTCAGGGTCTTGGTGATCTCCTCGACCAGCCCGTCCGATCCGCGCACGTCGTCGAAGGTCATGGTCAGCTCTTCGGGCCGGTAGAGGATGTGCGGTGACCTGCCGGCGGCCAGCATCGGCACCACCATCACCGCGGTGAGTAGGAGGATCAGCCCCAGCGGCAGCAGGTACGGGGTGAGGCCCGACGGCACCGACGGAACGGACAACGACATCTCGGGGGCCACCAGGTCGCGCACGATGAGAAGGACGGCAATGACGGCGAGCACTCCGGCCAGTCGCTGCATCCGGGTGGACCTGGTCTTCGCCTTGTGGGCGCCCACGTCCGTGGTGGACATGGAGGCCACGCCGTTAGCCGACAAGGCTCCGAGGGACGGTCGATCTCCGTCGGCAACTGTTGTGCCGCTCACCCGATCTGATGGCTGGGCGGGTCGGTCGATCTGGTCAACCGCCTCGCCATTGCGGTCTGTCTTTGGTTTCGCCATGGTCGCCCCCGTCCCGCTGTCCAAGGAGCCATTCGGCATCCCGGTCGATCCACCGTCCGTAGTCCGATCGACGCTGGACGATGGCCTGCGACGATCACCACGAGGTCTCCACTATTCCGACAATTGGTGGCTACCAAGGGCGACCCTAAAGGGTGAGGCGGCGCAGGTCAACTATTGTCACGCTTGGTAACAATTTGGGCCGGTTCGTGCCCGATCTAGCCCAAAAAGTCACGAAGCGTGAGTATTTGGTTTCTACCCGGGTCATGGCTTGGTGCCATTCGGTAGGAGATCGGTTGCCCAGGGGTAGGCAGACGAGTGCAGATCAGTTGCAGACCGGTCGAAAGCGGAGTGCCAGGCGGGTCTGGTCCGGCGAGCCGAGCGACCGCTCAGCGGGACACAGGAACGGGGAACTCGCGGACATCGAAGTCGGACAGAATCGTCGCGCAGAGGGTTGCCGCCGTCAGGGCACAGGACTCCATCGCCACCGCGATCGGGGTGCCATTGGAGATGGCCGATGGGATCTGGGGGAACAGGACCACACCCGAGGTCGGCCCTTGGCCTCCGGAAGCGGCGAGACTCCCGACCAGCCCTGCCGGATCAGTGATCTCGGTGACATCAGGCGTGAGGACGTTGGTGGTCTCACCGGTGGGTTTGGGTGTCGAGCACCCGGCTGATTGGGTCTGCCACCGTGGGAGGGTGAAGTA
>Ga0194049_1000586_pt1 | contig 12372 bp, 14 predicted proteins | sample JunL2225m_MetaG_FD_148665 | JGI IMG/M metagenome (GOLD analysis project Ga0194049, IMG submission 148665) | Anoxic zone freshwater microbial communities from boreal shield lake in IISD Experimental Lakes Area, Ontario, Canada - Jun2016-L224-25m | ecosystem: Environmental > Aquatic > Freshwater >... | reverse complement strand
GCCAGCCGGGCCTGTAACTCCTTTATCGCCGCCGCCTGCTTCTCCAACTGCCCGGCCAGTTCCTCCAACTGCTTGCCCACGCCAATGAAAAGCCCCACCACAGCCCCTTCTCCTTGCTCGAAGGCGGTGTGGATTTCTTCTCGGGTCGGCATACGGATGTTCATGGGGCCTAAGGATAAGCGGAATGGGCCATTTTGGCAATTACACTTTACAGCGAGAGACCTGAGTAGTTACGAATTTGCTGCAACACCAAAACACGGTCCCGCATGGGCGTGCCGTCAGGGTTTTTCAGCAGCGTGTCAATATCGCCGTTGACCTTGTCGCTGGGCAGGCGGTTGCCGCGCACGATGAGTGCGCCGGCCATGCCACTGGATACTTGGAGCGCGGTCGAACCGTGCCTATGCGAGTGATACCAAAAGGTACCGGCAGGATGATCGGGCGGAATGTTGTATTCGTATTGGAAGCCAACCCCGGGATTGATCGACAACAGCACGTTGTCGCTATTGCCGGTCGGGCTGACCCACAGCCCGTGCGAATGCAGATTGGTGCCGTTGAAGCAATGCGGCGTGTTGCCATCGCCTTTCCAATCCGTGCAACTGTCATCCTTCGGCAGCTTGTTGTTCAGGCTGACGCGCACCGTGTCCCCCGGCGAGACTTCAATGGTGGGGGCCACAAAAGGCCTATCGGGATGAGTGTCGGTGCCGACGTAGCTGCGCAAATGCACCTTGTCATAGCGTTGGGTTGCCGGATTGTAAAGCTTACTGTCGGTGTAAACGATGTTGAGGTCAAGCTGCTTTTCTGCCCCAACCCTAGGGCCCGCTGCTTGCGAGGCCATCAGTGTCGCACGCTGTGCCGGCTCACTCCGAAGTTGGAGCAATGGCGGGTTTTCCACGATGCGATCTTCCTGCCCCGCCTGCGAGGATTGCACGGCGAACATCGCGAATATAAAAACTGCAATGGCATTCCCTGGACAATTTCCGTGAAATGATCCAATGGCTCCCATGCGAACCGAAGAACCACAATTATTTCGATATATCTTGCGCATAAGCATAACTCCCCTATTGTTTTTTTATTAGCAGGGTAATAACTCGATGCATGAGTTTTACGTCATTGTCTCTTCAACTTTGCCGCACTTACCCACTCCACAAAAACGACAATGCATTATCAGTTTGATATGCCTCTGTCGCGTTTAAGAATCACACTATTTTTACAGCGCGTCAATGGGCTGATAAAACGAGAACGATAAACGAGAATAATATTTTTTTAAGTGGCGGGGAAGAAATCAAACCTGGCATCGGCCAATCAAGAGGGACTTGGCCATCAAGATTTCCCCTGGCGCGGTCAGATTCAAGGGGGAAGAAAACAGGGCGAAAGTTTGGCGATGGCGGGCGACACCGATAGCCGCACGGGAAAATCTTGGGGATGACATCGCTTGATGCGATGCCATCCGGTTATTTAGACAGCCGCCAACGCTTGCTCCAAGTCTTCCTTCAAATCGTCGATATGTTCAATGCCAATCGACAGGCGCACCATGTCCTCGGACACCCCGGCTTTGTTGAGTTCGTCGGGCGACAGTTGGCGGTGCGTCGTGCTGGCCGGGTGGCAGGCGAGTGATTTGGAGTCGCCAATATTGACCAGGCGGGTGAACAGCTTCAAGGCATCTTGAAAACGTGCCCCGGCCGCTGCCCCGCCTTGGACGCCAAAGGTCAAAATCCCCGAGGCACGGCCATCCATGTATTTTTGCACCAAAGGGTAGTCCGCATGATCCGCCAGTCCGGCATAATTGAGCCAGCTTACCTTGCTGTGCCGCCGCAGGAATTCCGCCACTGCCAAGGTGTTTGCACAGATGCGATCCATGCGCAAGGCTAAGGTTTCAATGCCTTGCAGGATCAGGAAACTGTTAAACGGCGAAATCGCCCCGCCCGTGTTGCGTAACGGCACAACCCTTGCCCGACCGATGTAGGCGGCCTCTCCCAGGGCTTCGGTGTAGACCACGCCGTGATAAGAAACATCCGGTTCACTCAAACGACGGAAACGGGCTTTGTGCCTAGCCCAAGGGAACTTGCCAGAATCCACGATGGCACCGCCCAAGGTCGTGCCATGCCCGCCTAGGTATTTTGTCAGTGAATGCACCACGATGTCTGCACCGTGTTCAATCGGGCGGCATAGATAAGGCGTGGGTACGGTATTGTCGACAATCAACGGCAGCCCCGCCTCATGCGCGATTTTTGCCAGCGCACTGAGATCGACGATATTGCCCAATGGATTGCCGATGGATTCGCAAAACATGGCCTTGGTTTTTTCATCAATCAGCGGTTTGAAGCTATCCGGGTCGCGGTAATCCGCAAAACGGACTTGGATGCCATACTGCGGCAGCGTATGCGCAAACAGATTGTAAGTGCCGCCGTACAATGTCCCAACTGATACGATATTGTCGCCCGCTTCGGCAATGGTCAACAGCGAATAAGTAATCGCCATTGCGCCGGACGCGAGGCCCAGCGCACCTATGCCGCCTTCCAAAGCGGCAATTCGCTTTTCCAGCACATCGGTGGTCGGGTTCATGATGCGCGTGTAGATATTGCCTGGCACCTTCAGGTCGAACAAGTCCGCGCCGTGCTGGGTATCGTCAAAGGCGTAGGAAACGGTCTGGTATATCGGCACGGCGACCGCTTTCGTCGTCGGGTCGGGGGAATAGCCGGCATGTACGGCAAGGGTCTCGAATTTCATCAGTCAATCCTGGTTGGTGAGTAATTTGAACGTTCACAGACGGGTCAGGCTTATTGTGTTTGCCTTAAGCATCGCTTTCAAAGCTTCCCGCCAATAACATTGCCATTCGCGCCTTCAAAGATCCGTCGCCATCACAATGGCATCCTCGCGCCCTTTTTGGGCCGGGTAATACGCCTTGCGGGTTCCGATTTCATTAAAACCCAGGTCTTGGTAAAGTTTGATGGCTATGGGGTTGGAGGGTCGCACTTCTAAAATCATCATTTCGGCGCGGTGGCTTTTGGCGACTTCCATGAGTTTTAACATCATCCGCCGGCCATAACCTCGCCCGTGCATGGCGGGCGAGATGCAGACATTAAGGATGTGCGACTCGCCGGCACCGACGGTGACGATGCCATAGGCCACGACCTTCCCAAGCTTTTCACCCACCCAACAGCAGTAGCCGACACTGAGGCAGTCTTTAAAGGTGGAAGGCTCCCAGGGGAATTCGTAGGCGCTGTCCTCGATGGACACAATGGCCTTCAGGTCGGATTTGCGCATGGGCCTGAACTCCAGTTCGGCGGTTTCCACTAGGCTGGGGTTGAATTTGGCGTAGAACTCTCGATCCGCATCGTACACAATCCATCTCCTCAAGCTGTCAATAAGGCCGGACATACAAAACATGGCTCCCAAGTCAAATAGTTTTGCGGTAAGTGTGCAGTGCCAGGCGGAGATCGTCAAAAGCCCGGCGTTTTTCCAAGGGCGAACGCAGCAAATAGGCAGGATGGTAAGTGACCACTAAAGGCACGCCTTGGTAGTCGTGGACCAATCCGCGAAGTTTGCCAATCGGTGTGGTGGTTTTCAACAAGTTTTGCGCGGCGATGCGGCCCACGGCGAGGATAATCTTCGGTTTGACCAAACCAAGTTGTTGCTTTAAATAGGCCTCACAGGCTGCGGCTTCCTCCATTTGGGGGTCGCGGTTTTTCGGCGGGCGGCATTTTAAAATATTGGCGATGAAGACTTGCCCTCGCTCCAAGCCGATGGCCCGCAGCATTTCGTTAAGCAACAGCCCGGCCCGCCCGACAAAGGGTTCGCCTTGCAAGTCTTCCTGTTCCCCCGGCGCTTCGCCGATCACCATCCAATTCGCGCCACGGTCTCCGACACCAAACACGGTTTGGGTGCGGGTCTGGTGCAAGGTGCAGGCGGTGCAGGCGGAGACTTGTGCTTGCAGTTCGTCCCAGCCGCAAGTGGGGATGGGCAATTTGTTTGGCTTAGGAGAATCTAGCGCCTTGTCCACTGAAGCAGTCAGCGCGATAGGATCCTTAACCGGAATCTGATTATCGGGGAAGGCCAAGGCGGGCGGTAGTTCTGGTGAAAGCATTCCACCCGCAACCTCGACACGCCCGGCCACCGTTGTTTCACAAGGCAAGGCAGCGGTTTTGTGTTCCACTGCCCCAAATCCCGGTGGTTTATTTCGCAGGCTCCAGACTTGGATACCCATGGCCTCCAGATAGGACAGCCGTATTTTTTCTTCAGCTTCCATCCTTAGGCTTAGACTGCGACTTCGTCGGCTTGCGGATGCATGCGCTTGTTGCTGGCTTGCAATTTGTTGACTGCATTGATGTAAGCCTTGGCCGAGGCAATCACGATGTCGGTATCGGCACCTTGGCCATTGACGATGCGCCCGCCTTTTTCCAAGCGCACGGTGACTTCGCCCTGGGCATCGGTGCCGCTGGTGATGTTGTTGACGGAATAGAGGGTGAGTTTGGCCTCCGTATTCAACAGCGACTCAATGGCTTTCAGGCTGGCATCGACCACCCCACCACTGGCGGAGAAATCCGCCTGGTGTTCTTGATTTCCGGTTTTGATGGTCACCCTAGCTTGTGGCCTTTCCCCCATGCCGGATGAAAAGTCCAGCGCCACCAGTTTCACATGCTCTTCTTCCGATGCCTCGGCATCGGCCTCGTTTAACAGCGACTGCAAGTCTTCGTCGAAAATTTCATGCTTCTTGTCCGCCAGTTGCTTGAAGCGGAAAAAGGCGGCGTTCAGTTCTTCCTCGGAGGCGAACTCCGCCCCCAATTCGGCCATGCGGACACGGAAGGCGTTGCGGCCCGAGTGTTTGCCCAACACCATGCGGTTGGCGCTCCAACCGACTTCTTCCGCGCTCATGATCTCATAGGTTTCCCGGTGCTTGATGACACCGTCCTGATGAATGCCGGACTCATGGGCGAAGGCGTTGGCGCCGACGATGGATTTGTTGGGCTGCACCGGAAAGCCGGTGATGCTGGAAACCAATTTGGAGCAAGGGACGATTTCCCGCGTGTCGATCTCGGTGTGGCAGGGGAAAAAGTCCTTGCGCGTCTTCACTGCCATCACGATCTCCTCCAAAGCCGCATTGCCCGCACGCTCCCCCAAGCCATTGATGGTGCATTCCACCTGGCGTGCGCCGTTTATCACAGCGGCCAAGGAGTTGGCCACCGCCAAGCCGAGGTCGTTATGGCAATGCACGGAGAAGATCGCCTGGTCGGAATTGGGAACTCTCTCGCGCAGACGGGCAATGAGCCTGCCGAACTGGTCCGGCATCGCATAGCCAACGGTGTCGGGGATGTTCAACGTCCTTGCGCCGGCCTTGATGACCGCCTCCAACACCCGGCAGAGGAAATCCTCCTCCGAACGGCCCGCGTCCTCCGGGGAAAATTCGACATTGTCAGTGAATTGCCGGGCCCTTTTGACGGCGCGCACGGCATTCTCGACCACTTGGTCCTCCGTCATTTTGAGCTTGTGCTCCATGTGCAGGGGCGAGGTGGCGATGAACGTGTGGATGCGCGAACTGTGGGCATCCTTCAAGGCCTCACCGGCACGATCGATGTCCTTGTCCAAAGCGCGGGCCAGCCCGCACACCGTCGTTTCCCTGACGGCGCGGGCCACGGCTTGCACGGCTTCGAAATCGCCTTGGCTGGCCGCCGGGAAACCGGCCTCGATGATATCCACCTTTAGCCTTTCCAGCGCTTTGGCGATGCGCACTTTTTCATCGCGGGTCATTGAAGCTCCAGGGCTTTGCTCGCCGTCGCGGAGGGTAGTGTCGAAAATAATGAGTTTATCGCTCATGGGTTTGCTCCTGTAGCCGCCGTCCACAACAGAGGCTGCCTTAAGTGAATTTTTCGGAAAGTGTTCTTGCGGTATGGGGTAAGCGCGTCGAGTTATTTGCCCGCGCAGGGCAGCAGCAGGGCGCGACGCAGCTTCTGGGCCAAAAGCAGGGAACGTGACACTGATTTCCGGGGGGACGGTCTATGTTTCATTGCGGCTATCATGGCTGTAACTATAACAGGTAAAGATAAGGTTTGCCTAGTCGCGTTTCAAGAAAATCATCTTTTGGACGTCAGCCCATTACATCGGCTTTCTTGTGTGCCGTCAGGACGCAAAATTTCGACGCAGTTATTAACTGATGTTACGCAGTAACGGTTCCGGGTTGTCGTAGGGCGGCCTTCAGGCCGCCAAGCAAGCCCCAAGTTTCACTTTACCCACCGAAGCGGCCTGAAGGCCGCCCTACAGGTGCTAACTCCGTAACATCAGTTATCAATTGCTTTGAAAGTGACTTCTTTGAAAGTTGGATTATTGACATGGGCTATCCATTTCGTTTATCTGCTCTTAGATGTGAACCTAAAGGCACAACATCCTCCAATCGATTTACTATTTCAGTGGTATGCGGCTTGTTGATTTTGTTACTAAGTTGTTCAGATTTTATTGCCAATGTTAAATAATTAATCATGTAAGGACTATGAGTAGTAACTATGAGAGAATTCATAGGATTGAGTTATTAAACTCCAACAAACTATTGAGAACCTGTCTTTGTGAGCTGGGAAATAAATTTTGCTCAGGTTCTTCCACAATATTCAAAAAGGCTGTTTTATTGAATTTTGACGAGAGTACTGACAATGCCGCTCTTTTCTGGTCGTCAGTCAAACTCTCGTTCGACCAAATTCCGGCAACTCCTTTTTTGAAACGGTCTAACTCATCGCTACTCATTGGTTCATTATTGCTTTCGGCGTGAAGTTTTACTAAGTTAGTAAGATACCATGACACCAAATATAGCGGCACAACTGATTGAAAACCACTGGAAGCTTCGGTTAAGCGAACCTTGTAATCATTTCATTTGATATTAATAATAAAGTTTCTTTCTGCTGGAACATACATAATTTGCGGTAATGAATATTTTGCCTCACGGTTTTTTTCTATAGATAAATTACCGTTAACATATTTCATTGCATAAGAACTACCTACATATTCAAGTTCAGCAATATCATTTCCGTGAATATCAAAAAAATAATTTTCAATCCTATGATATGAGCAATAAGTATTTCTAAATTTATTTTTCCGTATAAACCATTTAATATCATAGTCACCTCTGGTTAGGGCTTTTTCAATCCAGCTAAATGACGAAATGAGTTTGGCTACTGTGCTTTTTCCAGACCCTTGATTGCCGATAAACACAGTGACTTTCTTCACATCCATCCAGCCATCATCGTCTTGGTAGCCTTTTTTGATGGGTCCAAAATTCTTAATTTTTATTTTGCTCATTTAAACCTTCCGATGATCCATCCGCTTACGGCGCAGACTGATCAAAGTGACTGCGGGGCCAGAGACAGCATAGCCCAAGAAAAACAAGAACAAGGCCAACGGTGGGTTGATGAAGATCAGGGCAAAAGCCAGCATGATGGTAATGGCTTTGATGAAGGGTACCCGACCACGCAGGTCAACGTCTTTGAAACTGTAATAGCGGAAATTACTGACCATCAACAGACCAGTGGCGATTGCCAGCCAGAGGGCGGTATAGGCCACCACCAAATTGTCGCCGCCGATATCATATTGGGAGCAAAGCCAGACTAGGCCGGCCGGGATGGCGGCGGCGGAAGGGCTGGGAAGCCCTTGGAAAAACCGTTTGTCTGCCGTGCCTATTTGGGTATTGAATCGGGCCAGTCGCAATGCAGCCCCGGCGCAATGCACGAAAGCCGCAATCCAGCCTATTTTACCCAGGCCGTTCAGTGTCCAGACGTAAAGCACTAACGCAGGGGCCGCGCCGAAGGAAATCATGTCGGCCATGCTGTCGTATTCGGCACCAAATGCACTTTGCGTATTGGTCATGCGGGCAACGCGGCCATCCATGCCGTCCAATATCATCGCCACGAAAATGGCGATGGCGGCCCATTCGAAGTGATGGTTCAAGGCGGCCGTGATGGCGTAGAAGCCGGCAAACAATGCAGCCGTGGTGAATAGATTGGGTAGCAGGTAAATGCCGCGCCGACGTTTTGATGTGGGGTTCGATGTTTCGCTCATATTTTGATCTTATTAGCTGACGGAACAATTTAGGTAGGCCATCCCCCCCAATATCCCCTCCCCCTGAGGGGAGGGGTTGGGTGAGGGATAAACCCTAGTTTTTGGTTTTGTCAACGATCTTGTTGGCCTTGATCCAAGGCATCATATCGCGCAACTTAGCGCCAACCAGTTCGATCTGATGCTCGCGGCCCAGACGGCGTTTGGCTTTCAGTGTCGCCGCACCGCCTTGGTTTTCCAAGATAAATTCGCGGGCAAATTCGCCGTTCTGGATTTCCTTGAGTATCTTCTTCATCTCCTTCTTCGTCTCTTCGGTGACGATGCGCGGACCCCTAGTCAAATCGCCGTATTCGGCCGTATTGGAGATGGAGTAGCGCATATTGGCGATGCCGCCTTCGTACATCAGATCGACGATCAACTTGAGTTCGTGCAAGCACTCGAAGTAGGCCATTTCAGGAGCGTAACCGGCTTCCACCAAGGTTTCAAAACCGGCTTGCACCAGCGCCGTCGCACCACCGCACAACACCGCCTGTTCGCCGAACAGGTCGGTTTCGGTTTCCTCTTTAAAGCTCGTTTCGATCACCCCGGCGCGACCGCCGCCATTGGCCGAGGCATAAGACAGCGCAATTTCTTTGGCGCGCCCCGAAGCGTTCTGGAACACCGCAATCAGGCTCGGCACACCGCCGCCTTGGGTGTAAGTCGTGCGCACCAGATGACCGGGGCCTTTCGGCGCGATCATGATGACATCCAAGTCGGCGCGGGGCTGGATCTGCTCGAAATGAATGTTGAAGCCGTGGGCAAAGGCCAAGGCCGCGCCTTGCTTGATGTTCGGCTCGATCTGCTCGGCATACAGCTTGGCCTGATGCTCGTCCGGGGCCAGCACCATGATTACGTCGGCTTGTTTCACCGCGTCGGGTATGCTCAGCACGGTGAGTCCGGCAGTCTCGGCCTTGGCCGCCGAAGCCGAGCCGGGACGCAGCCCCACGATGACCTCGACACCCGACTCCTTCAAGTTGAGGGCGTGGGCGTGGCCCTGCGATCCGTAACCGATGATGGCAACCTTCTTGCCTTGGATGATGGAAAGGTCAGCGTCTTTGTCGTAATAAACCTGCATGTGATTCCTCTTTTTTTATCAAACTGTAAAACGGAAATTGTGAAACGATGATGACAGCAATGGGGTTGGATGACGAGCCTCCATCCATAAAAACATCATGCCGCATTCGGCAAGGCCGACGATGCCAGCCCATTGGTTTTGCCATAAATCCTTCCTGACGTGCATTTTACACTGTCACGGCGCATCTGCCTTCCAATTCGACCATTCATCCCTGTCAATATTTCCTTGCCGCAAAATCCGTTGCAACAAATCTAATGCTAATGACACCACGATGGGGGTTGGGGATGGTCAGCACTACTCTGCCTCGCAATTTCGCCATAATAAGGTTCTTCGTCCTCAATCATCTCATAATGGGCCAATTCCAGGGCAGCTTGGATATATTCGTGGATCATTGGTTTCGCCTTGAATGAGAAAAATGGGTGATTGATTTTTTAGGTTTCAATGTCTATGTGTGATGGGAACCCATGGACGAGTGATGAAACTTCTATTTTTCCATCCCGGTCATAGAAAGACATATTTCCGTCCTTGCACAGCCAAACCTCCAAAGCACCACTGGCAAAGTAAAGCATCCGCTTTTCCTCCATTTCATCGTTAGTATTGCTTAAGGAATGCACTTCCACGCAGATTTCCGGGGCAACTGAACATTCCGTTTCATGTCTGATAAGCTTCACCCTGTCCGCGCTGGCCCAAGCGACATCGGCAACCTTAGTGCCACGCTCGGTTTTTATCGCGCATTCCGGCAGGGTTTTTCCGGTTTTCATCAAGGAGCGCAAAAGAAATTCGATTTCCCCTTGGTATAAGGAATGAATGACTTTCACCGCATTCATGATAATTTCCCCACGCTCATTCAGTTCGATCTTGAAAGGTAGATTCTTTAGGCTGGGGTGTTCGCAGACTTCTTCCCATTGCATGTTAGCCTCGTTTATGTCAATTTATCGCCGCGCAATTGCTGTGCAAGATTCGTATAACGCTTGCAGTCCATGTATTTGTCCAAAGCCGGTACCGCCTCTCGTTTTAACCATCTTAATAGTTTAAGAATATTAAAATCAGGAACATTCACCGCTGCTTCATCAATGATTCCATGTGCGGAAGCCAATGGGTCACCGACCGCATAGGCAGCCATATCTTCAATAAACAGCAGTCGCAGCATGATGACAGACCATTGATTAAGCGTCACCGCACGTTCTAGCGGCACATCAGCGAATGATCGCATGTCATTGAGTTTTATGTCTGGCATTTCATGAAGCCTGGATTTAGTCCACCAGTACAAGTGCAGCCCGCTTGTCCATTTTCCATTTCGGCTAATGCAATTTTGCACATAACAACGTGACAAACTCAGCATCGCCAATTCAGCCCGCGCCCCTTGCATATAGCGCAAACGGGCTAACGATTCTATGGTGGTGTTCAATTGCCCATAATCTGCCACCGACTCGCCCACTTCATCCTTGCGCAACTGTTCAAAATCCTCATTCGATTCGGATGTTTCACGGGTTGCCACTTGTTTGTCGGCAAGCCGGATAATTTCGCTGGAAGCATAAAACTTGCTGTGTTGCTCGCTGACTTGACGAACTCGATTAAGCGTCAAATCTTTGCGCTGATGTGAGCCACAGGTGATGGAATGCGATGAATTGAGGATTTTATTATGTAGTGTGCAATACCCGACTGACAGCCCTAGCGAACCATATTGAAGGCCATTGAACCAACAATTTTCACAAGATTGGACAATCATTTTTTATGTTGCGCCGCAAATACTTGGCTCACCGCCGTTGTGGCATCTTCTATTTCCCGGAAGTCTAATAAATGCTCCGACCATTGTTCGACATACCGCCTTGCCTGCATGACTTCATAGGGACTATCCCATTTGGCCTTGCCTTTGCCATTGCCTTTCAGCATAGTCAACAAATCCGCTTTATTGAGATGAGTGATGCCTCGTTCCTTGAGTTTGCTGACCATGGTTTGCCAGACAATTCCAGAAGGGCCGGCAAAATACTCAGCGACTTCTCGGGATTCCGTTGCCGACAAATAAGGCGTTTCCCTTCCTGGACCTTCTAAATAAAGAATATGCCTGACCACAGAATCATCTGCATTGGGAACTGGCGGACGGACGCCTTCTTTGCAGTCGCCTCGGAGCAATGGGTCTTTTGTGGGTTTCCATTTGACGGTCATTTTGTTTTGGTTCTGGCAAGTCAAGAAAAGCTTTGTTGGTTAAGCGGCAATCTCTATTTTCTATCGTTCCCACGCTCATCGCTATACACAAGTACGCGGAAGCTTGTGTTTTGCAACCCAGAGGATGCCAGCCACAAGCCTAGGGTTGAGCGAAGCGACACCCACGGATAATGAGGAAAAATATCCACGACCCCGGAGGGGTCGCAGCGACAGCCCTTAAAAACCCTGATGTCCTCCGTAAATGGTACGAATACTGAATCAGATGCCAATATACTGGCTATTCACAAAAGACTGCGACCCCTCCAGTGTCGATATTTTATTTTTATTCCATCCGGGGGTGTCGCTTCGCTCAACCCCCGGCTAATAGCTTGAACCCCTTCGGGGTTCGATTTTTGCCTATTCACAAAGACAGGCATCGGAACGACTTGTGTACAACGATGATAGCGGAGCGTGGGAACGATATAAATTGTTTGCGGATCGCGTTCCCACTCTTCGCGTCAATGCCGTTAAGTTAGCTATTGTAGCGGGAAGTTCAAGCTGCTATCCCCCGGATTCCGCAAGCTCCATCCGGGCTACTCTGGCTTCGCGCTCACGGTTATACACAAGTCCCGCCGAGATAAAAGGCTGACTTGTATTTTCTATAAATTCAATCAAATGCCCGCATCATTTCCTGCAAAGATTTCGCTAGGCCATCCAATCCTGGAAAAAGAGTATAAGAACGAATATTGCAACTTGATATGAAGCGATATAATTCACTTTGGTTTTGATTAGGAATGATTAGTTTCCAAATATTGGAATCATAGCTATGAAAGCTTTCCATTGAAACAATGTTAGGCTCTGCATTCAGATCAATTTCTAATTGCTTAAATATTTGATCATGAAGAGTGTAGTGGACCCTTATGTCAAGACAGTTTACTGCCGAATTTAAGATGGTAAGCCATCACTTGCAGCGGAACGGCGCTGCCCCGATTCGACTTCTGTTTCCGTGCGAGAGGTTTCCTTCTCGCTGAATTTGTCTACGATCTTGGCCCCCCCGCCACTGCCTGTCCGGTACACCC
>Ga0194049_1000580_pt1 | contig 12396 bp, 12 predicted proteins | sample JunL2225m_MetaG_FD_148665 | JGI IMG/M metagenome (GOLD analysis project Ga0194049, IMG submission 148665) | Anoxic zone freshwater microbial communities from boreal shield lake in IISD Experimental Lakes Area, Ontario, Canada - Jun2016-L224-25m | ecosystem: Environmental > Aquatic > Freshwater >... | reverse complement strand
GCAGCAATTGAAATCCGGCGGCGATTTCTCCCAGCTTGCGGCGAGCTTTTCCGACGCGCCCGATGCACTGCAGGGGGGGCAGATGGGCTGGCGTGCGCAGGATCGGCTGCCCGAATTGTTCGCCGAGCCGCTGGCCAATATGCGCCCGGGTGAGGTCAGCGGGATTTTGCGCAGCCCGGCCGGGTTTCACCTCCTGCGCCTGATCGACAAGCGTGGTGGCGGCGGCGGTGCCGGAACCACGGTGGTGATCGTCGACCAGACGCGCGTGCGGCATATTCTGATCAAGACCAACGAAGCCGTAGCCGAGGATGAGGCAAAGCGCAAAATAGTGAATATTCGCGAACGAATTATCCTCGGCGGTGATTTTGCCGAATTGGCGCGGCTCAATTCCGAAGACGGCTCCGGTTCCAAGGGCGGTGAACTGGGCTTGCTTTACCCGGGTGACACTGTTCCGGAGTTTGAGAGGGCGATGAACGAACTGCCGGTCAACAAGGTCAGCGAGCCGGTGCGCTCACCCTTTGGCTGGCATTTGATCGAGGTCCTTGAACGCCGCAAGGCCGACATGTCGGATGACAGAAAGCGCGCCGAAGTGAGACGCATACTTCGCGAACGCAAGTCTGACGAGGCGTTCAACGAGTGGGTAAGGCAATTGCGCGACCGTGCCTACGTGGAATTCCGTCTGGAAGAAAAGTGAACCCAGGTTCGGACAGCCGCGAGCATTCCGGCGCAATGCCGGCCGCGCGCCCGGCGGTCATTTGCATCAGCTCGGGTGAACCAGCCGGCATCGGCCCCGACATTTGCCTTGCGCTTGCCAGGCGCGACTTTGGCGCAAGAATCGTCGTGTTGGGTGATCGAACACTGCTCGCGCAACGCGCCGGACAGATCGGTACAGCCACGACCTTGCGTGACTTTGACGCCAGCACATTGCACGCCGCGGGAACGATCGAGGTATGTCACGTTGCGCTGCAGACGCCGGGTGTTTCCGGGCAACTCAATACGGCGAACAGTCCTTACGTGCTGGAACTTCTGCGCCAGGGCATGAATGGTTGCCTGGAGGGCAAATATGCCGCCCTGGTTACCGCACCGGTGCACAAAGGGGTAATCAATGACGCCGGTATCGCGTTTACCGGCCACACCGAATTTTTTGCCGCCGGCGCGCGTGCGCGCGTGGTCATGATGCTGGTCGGCGGGGGCTTGCGCGTCGCGCTTGCCACGACGCACCTCGCGCTCAAGGATGTCCCTTTGGCGATCACCGCGGACGGGCTGGCCGAGACGCTGCGGGTGTTGGCCGCGGAACTGTCACGACACTTTGGACTGGCGAGGCCGCGCATCCTGGTTGCCGGCCTCAATCCGCATGGCGGCGAGGGCGGCCACTTTGGGCGGGAGGAAATCGAGGTCATCAATCCCGTCCTGGCCAAGTTGCGGGATGAAGGCCTGGATCTTGTCGGTCCGTTGCCGGCTGACACGCTGTTTACGCCCGCGGTGCTGCGCGGCGGTGACTGCGTCCTGGCGATGTACCACGACCAGGGACTGCCGGTGCTCAAGTATGCAAGTTTCGGTGGCGGCGTGAATGTGACGCTGGGCCTGCCGTTTATCCGCACCTCCGTCGACCACGGCACGGCGCTCGACCTTGCCGGCAGCGGTCGTGCCGATCCGGGGAGCCTGTTCGCGGCAGTGGAGATGGCCGTCGAGATGGTCAGTCAGAGCGCGGCCGGCGCATAGTCCAAAAATCCAATTCGATGAAACATGTCCCGCGGAAGCGCTTCGGTCAGCATTTTCTTGCCGACCAGGGGGTAATCGCCGGAATTCTCGCGGCGGTGTCGCTGCGGCCGGGCGAGCATATCGCCGAAATCGGGCCGGGTGAGGGCGCGCTGACCGATCAACTGGTCAAGCAGGCAGATGTGCTGCATGTCATCGAGATTGATCGCGATCTCGCCGCTGCGTTGAGGCAAAGGTTTCCGCCCGAACGCCTGGTCGTGCACGAGGGCGATGCGCTGGCCTTCGACTATGCCAGCTTGCCGGCACCGCTGCGCCTGGTCGGCAATCTGCCCTACAACATTTCCACGCCCTTGCTGTTTCACCTGCTCAATTACGCCGAACGCTTCAGCGATCTTACTTTCATGCTGCAAAGGGAAGTGGTTGAGCGCATGGTGGCCTCGCCGTCCGGGCCCGAGTACGGCCGGCTGTCGGTGATGTTGCAATATCGTTACGACATGGAAATGCTGTTTACCGTGCCACCCGAAGCGTTCAGGCCGCCGCCCAAGGTGGAATCGGCCATTGTCCGATTGAGGCCCCGTCCTGCGTCGCAGTTGCTGGCGCGCGATGCGCAGACCCTGGGACGCGTGGTCACCGCCGCATTTACGCAGCGACGCAAGACCCTGCGTAACGCCCTGGGCAAACTGATCGGCGAGGACGGCTTGCGCCGACTCGGGATTGACCCCGGACTGCGCCCGGAGAACCTGTCCGTAGCTGACTACGTCGCCATTAGCAACAGCCTGACCGCGTAGCCGAAAATTCCCGCGGCGATGGCTGGAAACCCTTGCCGGTAGCCACTTTCCAGCTATTTCATCTGCCTGAATGCGACCGCGCAGGCGAGCATTGGCACGGCTTACGGGCCGCCCTGGATCAGCTCGATTTTGTAGCCATCGGGGTCCTGGACAAAGGCGATGACCGTGTTCCCGCCCTTGACCGGCCCGGCCTCCCGGGTCACCGTCCCGCCTTTTGCCTTGACTGTCTCGCAGGCCTTCGAAACATCGGGCACCTCGATGGCGATATGCCCGAATGCGCCGCCCATGTCGTAGCTTTGCACGCCGTAGTTGTAGGTAAGTTCGAGCACTGCAGTGGAGTCCTCGGGGCCGTAGCCGACAAAGGCCAGTGAATATTTTTGTTCCGGCCTATCGGTGCGCCGCAGTAGTGTCATGCCGAGCACATCGGTGTAAAACCGGACGGAGCGCTCAAGCTCACCGACCCGCAGCATGGTATGCAGTAATTTCATTTTTTCCTCCAAGACTTGCCGAACAAACGAAATGCCAGACCCAAGTTCTGCCCGATCAAAGAACGGGCAGCTTCCTGCCCAGCCGGTTGAGTTCCTTTCTCGCCGCGACATAGTCCGGGCACAACTGCCCGACCAGCGCCCAAAAACGTTTGGAGTGATTGAGTTGCAGCAAATGGGCAAGTTCGTGCGCCACGACATAATCGACCAGGGGCAGCGGCAGGTGGGACAGGCGCCAGCACAGCAGTACGCGACCGCTCGCCGAACAACTGCCCCACTGAGATTTGGAGTTGGAAAGCCGGATCGGCGGAACCCCGACGCCCAGCAATGGGGCCATCCTGGCGGCCCGCTCGCGAAACAGTGCCAGGGCTTCGGCACGCATCCATGTGAGTACGGTTTCGCGCCATTCTTCAGCTGCCGACTCGGGTGGCAGCCCCACCCGTAGCGTGTCGCCGTCCAGGCAGGGCATCCGTGCCATCGCATCGGGCAACAGCGTGACCTCCCCGCCCAACCAGGCGAGGCGCGCCCCGGCCCGCCACTCGAAGCTGACGGGCTGCCCGGCTTCGGCAAGTCGTTTGCGTAGCCAGGCCTCCTTGAGTCGGATGAAGGTCTCGATTTCCCCCAGGCTCACCCAGCGCGGCGCCGCGGCGGTGATGCCTTCATGGTCAACCGTGAGCGCGATGGTCCGGCGTTTTCGACGCACCAGGCGATAGGGCAGCGGGCCTTCGGGCAGGTGGACCGAGCGCAGCGTATCTTCCGGCGCGCGCAGTTTTGGCGCGATTTTCGACACGAACAGCGGCAGGTCAAACAGGCTCATCGCTGCGCGTCCAGTATTTGCATGCGGTTTTCAATCCAGCTCTCGACTTCGGTGATCAGTTCCTCGGCACCGCGTCCGGAAGGAGCGATGGGCTTGCCTATCGACACGGTCACCAGCCCGGGGCGTTTGATGAAGGCGTTCTTGGGCCAGCACAGTCCGGCGTTGTGGGCGACCGGCAAAATCGGCGCATTGAGTTTTACCGCCAGCCAGGCGCCGCCGGCGTGGTAATTCCCGCGCGCGCCGGGGGCGATGCGCGTTCCCTCCGGGAACATGGTGATCCAGAACCCCTGTTTGAAGCGTTGCGCGCCTTTTTCGGCGATACGGCGCAAGGCCTCGCGACCGCGCGCGCGATTGATGGCAATCGGGCTCATCAGGGCAAGACCCCAGCCAAAAAAAGGAATCCACAGCAGTTCGCGCTTGAGCACCAGCACCTGCGGCGGAAAAATCGCCTGGAAGGCAATGGTTTCCCAGGCCGATTGGTGTTTGGACAGGATGATCGACGGTGTGGCGGGCAGGTGCTCCAGCCCCTCAACGCGGTAGCGTATGCCGCACAACACGGCCGCCAGTGCGATGACCATGCGCGACCAGCCCGAAATGATGCGGTAGCGCAGCATGCGTGGCAATGGAAATGAGGCGAGGGCGATCAGTGCGTAAGGCGGCGTGATGATGAGGAGCGCGATGGCAAAGGCAAGGGAGCGCAAAAAAATCATGCGGTCAGTGCTTGCGCCACGGCGGCAAGGTCGGCGAAGGTTCCGGTCCCGGCCGGAAGCTTGCCGGCGGCGTTGGTCTTTTTCCCTTTTCCGGTCAGCACCAGCAGGGGCCTGGCCCCCACCGCTGCCGCCGCCTGCAGGTCGCGCAGCGCATCTCCCACAGCCGGCACATTGGTCAGCGATGTGTTGAAGCGCTCCGCAATGGCGTGGAACATGCCGGGACTGGGTTTGCGACAGGGCGACCTGGACTCGTCGGTGTCGGGGCAGAAGAATACCGCTTCGATGCGGCCGCCGGCCTGGTTCACGGTCTTGTGCATCTTGTTGTGGATGGCGTTGAGCGTGGCCATGTCAAACAGGCCGCGGGCGATGCCCGACTGGTTGGTCGCAACCACGATACGATAACCGGCCTGGGTCAGCAGGGCGATGGCCTCGATGCTGCCGGGCAGCGGCCGCCACTCATCCGGACTCTTGATGTACTGGTCGCTGTCCTTGTTGATGACGCCGTCGCGGTCGAGGATCAGCAGCTTCATGCGGCAAGTTTGGAGATGTCGGCGACCTGGTTCATCAGTCCGTGCAGTTCACGCAGCAGGGCGATGCGGTTGGCGCGCAGTTTCGGGTCTTCGGCCATGACCATGACATCGGTAAAAAAGGCGTCCACCGGTTCTCTGGCCTGGGCCAGCAGTTTGAGTGTGCCGGCGTAGTCGCCTTCGGCAAAGCGCTGTTGCAAATCGGGGCGCAATTGGTTGACGATGCCGGCGAGCGCCTTTTCGGCCGGCTCGATCAGCAGGGCAGCATCGACCGGAGTGGCGCTTCCCTCGGCCTTTTTCAGGATATTGCCGGTGCGTTTGTTGGCGGCGGCAAGGCTTGCCGCCTCGGGCAGCGCGGCAAAGGCGCGGACGGCTTCGAGGCGCGCCGGAACGGCCGAAACCGGTTCCGGTTTCAGACTGACGACGGCCTCGACCTCATTGGTCGAATAGCCGAGTTCGCGCAGGTAGCCGCGCAGGCGGTCGTACACGAACTCCGTCAGCTCGGCCGGCATTGCCTTGGCACTGCTGCCCGCAAAAGCATCGAAGGCCGCGGCAATGAGGGTCTCGAGTTTCACGGCGAGCTTTTTCTCGATCAGGATACGCAGCACGCCCAACGCGTGGCGGCGCAGCGCGAACGGGTCTTTGTCTCCGGTGGGCAACTGGCCGATGCCGAACATGCCGGCCAGGGTTTCCAGTTTGTCAGCCAGCGCCAGCGCAACACTGATATCGTTTGAGGGCAGTGCGTCACCGGCAAAGCGCGGCTGGTAATGCTCCTCGATGGCGGCGGCGACGCGCGGGTCCTCGCCATCGGCCAGCGCGTAATAGCGCCCCATGATGCCCTGCAGTTCCGGAAACTCGCCCACCATGTTGGTGACAAGGTCGCCCTTGGCAAGCAGCGCGGCGCGGTCGGCGAGCGCCGCATCGGCGCCGGTCAGGTCGGCGATGGCGGCGGCGAGCTTGCGCACGCGGCCGATGCGATCGAGCTGGCTACCGAGCTTGTTGTGGTAGACGACTGCGCGCAATTGCTCGACGCGCGCGGCAAGCGGCGTTTTCTTGTCCGTTTCAAAAAAGAAACGCGCATCGGCAAGGCGCGGCCGCACCACGCGCTCATTGCCCTCGATGATGTGATGCGGGTCCTCGACCTGCATGTTGCTGACGATGAGGAAGCGGTTGGTGAGTTTTCCGGCGGCATCGAAGAGCGGGAAATACTTCTGATTGGCGCGCATGGTCAGGATCAGGCACTCCTGCGGCACCACCAGGAATTCCGCATCGAACTCGCCGGCATATATGGCCGGCCGCTCGACCAGCGCGGCCACCTCATTGAGAAGCAGGGCAACGTCCTCTTCGTGGCCGAGAAACGCGTGGAGCGCTGCCGCTTTCTCCCGCAATCCGCGTTCGATCGTCGCAAGGCGTTCGCCGAAAGAGGCAACCACCTTGCCTTCGGCGGCGAGGGCCTCCTCGTAGGCATCGGACCGCGCGATTGCGATGTCCCTCGCTCCCTGGAAGCGATGGCCGTGTGTGATGCGCCCGGCCTTGAGTCCGAGTATGGCCACGTCGACGATTTTCTCGCCGTGCAGGGCGACCAGGCCGTGCGCCGGGCGTACGAACTGCACCGTGCTTGCCCCGTCGGCGAGCTGGTAGCTCATTAACTTGGGTATGGGCAGGCGGGTGATGGCTTTTTCCAGGGCAGCCTGCAAGGCTGTCGCGAGTGGCATGCCCGGCACCACCTGGTGCAGGTAGACGTATTCGGTGCCGCCTTCGGTATTGCGTTCCAGCTTGGCGCTGCCCGGGTTGACGCCTTCCTTTTCCAGCCGTTTGATGAGGGCCGGACTGGGCTTGCCGGCGGCATCGAAGCCGACTTTGGCTGGCATCAGCTTTTTGGTTTCAGAGTGTTCGGCGGATTGCGCTTTTACCGCTGGAATCAGCACCGCAAGGCGCCGCGGTGTTGCGAAATCGCGATGGACAACGGTCGGCGCGACGAAGCCGGCGGTCTTTAGTTCTTCAAAGATAGTGCTGGCGAAATTGACGCCAAGCGCGTTGAGGACTTTTGGTGGCAATTCCTCCGTAAACAACTCCACCAGCAGGCTGTCGCTCATGCCTGCTCCCGTTCCGTGAGCGAAGCCTTGAGTTGCGCCAGATCCATGCCCAGCCTTTGCAATTCCCCCGGTGCGCACATCGGGAAGTCCTTGCGCAGGCGCGAGTCGTAGTAGGACTGCGACACGGCACGCGCCAGGTTGCGTATGCGGCCGATATAGGCGGCGCGTTCGGTGACTGAGATCGCACCGCGGGCATCGAGCAGGTTGAAGGTATGCGCCGCCTTGAGCACTTTTTCGTAGGCCGGCAGCGCGAGCTTTGCCGCGATCAGGCGTTTGGCGTCTTTTTCGTGGTCGCCAAAGTGCTGGAACAGCATGGGGGCGTCCGAATGCTCAAAGTTGTAGGCCGACTGCTCGACCTCGTTCTGGTGATAGACATCGCCATAGGTGAGCTTGTCGGTCCACTTCAGGTCGAACACGTTTTGCACGTTCTGCAGGTACATCGCCAGACGCTCGATGCCGTAGGTGATCTCGCCGGTGATGGGCTTGCACTCGAGGCCGCCGACCTGCTGGAAGTAGGTGAACTGCGTCACTTCCATGCCGTTGAGCCAGACCTCCCAGCCAAGGCCCCACGCACCAAGGGTCGGGTTTTCCCAGTCATCCTCGACAAAACGGATGTCATGCTCCTGCGGGTTGATGCCCAGGTCCTTGAGTGAACCGATGTACAGGTCGACGATGTCCAGGGGCGAGGGCTTGAGCACCACCTGGTACTGGTAGTAATGCTGCATGCGGTTGGGGTTTTCGCCGTAGCGTCCGTCCTTGGGGCGGCGCGACGGCTGCACGTAGGCGGCACGCCAGGGTTCGGGACCGATGGCGCGAAGAAAGGTCGCCGTGTGCGAGGTGCCGGCGCCCACTTCCATGTCGTAGGGTTGCAGCAGTGCGCAGCCCTGGCGGCCCCAGTAGTCCTGCAGGCGAAGAATGATTTGTTGGAAGGTCAGCATGATGTGCATCGTCAAAGCGTGATTTTACTGGCTTTCAGCGCGGAACGATAAAGCTGCGGTCGCACATCGCGTCGTGATGACGCGACCTGCGCGGCAGCCGGAAAAAAATTCAGGCAATCCGGATGGTCATCGCCGCCGCCGGCCGCCGGGGCTGAACGCGCACCAGGCGATCAGCATGAAACAAAGCAGCACCACGGGGTAGTTGCCGATGCGCACATAAGGCGTCGCACCGGTGTGGCCCATCGCCGTGCCGCTGAGCGCGCCCTCGGTGAAGGTTGGCAGGCGAGCCGTCACGCGACCCTTTTCATCGATGATGGCGGTGACGCCGGTATTGGTTGCGCGCAGCATGACGCGCCCGGTTTCGACGGAGCGCATGCGTGACATGTCCAGGTGCTGCTCGGGCGCGAGCGAGTTGCCAAACCACGCCACGTTGCTGACGTTGGCAAGCAGGGTCGCTGTGGGCAACTGGCGGATGATTTCCTCGCCAAAGGCGTCTTCGTAGCAGACGTTGACCGCCACCCGCTGTCCGGCCACCGCCAGCGGCTGCTGTTCGGCACCGCCGGAGCTGAAGTCGGCCAGTGGAATTTTCAACACGTTGATGATCCAGCCAAAGCCCGGCGGTATGAATTCGCCAAAAGGCACCAGGTGGGATTTGGCGTAACTCTGGGTCGGTGCGCTGCCCAGGCTCACCACGCCGTTGTAATAGCGGCCGGCGGCATCTCGCGCCGGAACGCCGGCGAGCAGGTCGCCCTGGTTGTTCCTGGCAATGCGCTCGAGGCGGCCGAGGTAGGCCGGGTCGACGGTGTCGAAAAACCGCGGGATGGCGGTTTCCGGCATGACAATGAGGCGCGCGCGGGGCGCATTGTCCGCCTGCTGAGCAAGTCGGGCATAGGTTTCCAGGGTGGCCTGGTAGCGGCCCTCGACGAATTTCATTTCCTGCGGGATGTTGCCCTGCAGGAGGCGCACCGTCAGCGCTTCGCCGGCCGCTTGTGTCCATGCAACCCGGCCCAATCCGTACCCGGTGAGACCCAGTGCGACGACCACAGCCGCTGCAACGAACAACGTCAGTCCGCGTTCGATAAGAGCCACGCTGATAAGCGCCGCGACCACGCACGCCGCCAGCGACACCCCGTAGACGCCAAGCACCGGGGCGAAGCCGCCAAGCGGGCTGTCGAGTTGCGAGTAGCCGAGCGCAAGCCACGGGAATCCGGTCCATACCCAGAGTCGCAGCCATTCCGTAATCACCCACAGCGCCGGTACGGCGGCCAGCATGCGCCATCGTAAAGGCATGCGCAGTTTTGCCTGCAGCCAGCCGACCAGCGCCGGATGCAGCGCGAGATAGGCGCAAAAGAGCAGCGTGGCAAGCGCCGCCAGGGGCGCGGGCATCATGCCGTAGTCGTGCAGGCTGACATAGACCCAGGAGACGCCGGTGCCGAACAGGCCAAGCCCGAAGGCGAATCCGGCCAGCGCGGCCTCGCGCGCCGTCGCCGCCTTGTGCCAGATCAGGAACAGCCCGGCCAGCGCGAGAACGGGAAGCGCATACCAGTTGAGCGGGGCGAAGCCCGCGACGCTGAGCGCGCCCAGCAGCGCTGCGGGCGGCGCGAGGCGGAAATTGCGGAGCAGGGGCACCCTCGGGTCGGGGTCAGGGCGCCTTGATGCGCTCGACCTGGACGCTGTGCAGGCGGCGGCTGTCCGCGCGCAGCACCATGAATTTCAGGCCGTCGACCAGAATGCTCTCGCCGCGTTTTGGCAGGTGCCCGAAGCGCGCGATTACGAGGCCGCCGACCGTGTCGAAGTCCTGGCCGGCAAACGCGGTGCCGAAAACCTTGTCGAAATCATCGATCTCGGTCTGCGCCTTGACGCGAAAGCGCCCGCGCGGTTCGGCGAGGATGTTGTCACCGGCGTCGTCAAAGTCGTACTCGTCCTCGATCTCGCCGACAATCTGCTCGAGCACGTCCTCGATGGTGACAAGGCCGGCCACGCCGCCGTACTCGTCCACCACCACGGCCATGTGGTTGCGCTTGGCGCGAAACTCGCGCAGCAGGACGTTAAGCCGCTTGGCTTCGGGCACGAACACCGCCGGGCGCAGCATTTCGCGCACATTGAACTCCTCCTCGCCGGCGTAATAGCGCAGCAGGTCCTTGGCCAGCAGGATGCCGATCACCTCGTCGCGGCTCTTGTCCATCACCGGGAAGCGCGAGTGGGCGGTGGCGATGACGTGGGGGATGAACTGGTCCGGCGTCTCGTTGATGTCGACCATGTCCATCTGGGCGCGCGGAATCATGATGTCGCGCACCTGCATTTCCGACACCTGCATCGCCCCTTCGATCATCGCCAGCGCGTCGGCGTCGAGCAGGTTGCGTTCGAAGGCCGAGTGCAGCAGTTCTATCAGCTGCTCGCGATCCTCGGGTTCGCGCATGATCAGTGCCGAGAGGCGCTCGAGCAGGGTCGGTTTGGGGTGGGGGCTGTCGTCCATGGGGCAGTGAAGAGTGAAAGGTGAAAAGTGAATGGTGAACATCAACGTCCGCGTGTTGCCGCGGTGAATTTCTCACCTTTCACCTTTCACTTTTCACCGAAATTTTCACCTGTAAGGATCAGCATACCCGAGTTTGGCCAGCAATTTTATTTCAAGCGCTTCCATCCTGCGCGCATCGGCAGGGCGCTCGTGATCGTAACCCTGCGCGTGCAGCACGCCGTGCACCGCCAGGTGGGCGTAATGGCTTGCCAGTGTTTTGCTCTGCTTGCGGGCCTCGGCTGCGACCACGGCGGCACACAAGACGATGTCGCCGTGCAGGCCGCCTGCGGGTTCGTCGCCATAGGTAAAGGTGAGCACATTGGTCGCGTAGTCCTTGCCGCGATAGGCGCTGTTGAGCGAGCGCGCCTCGTTGAGGGTGACGACGCGCAGGGTCAGGGTCGCGGGCTTTGGTGTCACCAGCGCGGCGCGCGCCCAGCGGCGCAAGGTGCCCGCTGCCGGTATGCCCCTGGCGCGCGAAGCGATCTGTATGAATATTTCGTCCGCGCCTGCGGGCGCGGCGCGCCGTACCCGTTTCATGCGCGGTCGCGGCCCGCAACGCCGCGCTCCGCCGCGCGCCGGTCGGCCGCGCTCTTTTCGGCATCTTCGGCCCGCTTTGTTTCCTGTTCGTACGCATCGACGATGCGCGCCACCAGCGGATGGCGCACCACGTCTTCGCTGCGGAATTCGCAAAAGGCGATGCCGCGCACTTCGGCAAGCACGCGCCGCGCCTCGATGAGGCCGCTTTTCGCGCCGCGCGGCAGGTCGATCTGGGTCACGTCGCCGGTTATCACCGCCTTGGTGCCAAAGCCGATGCGGGTGAGGAACATTTTCATCTGCTCGGGCGTGGTGTTCTGCGCCTCGTCAAGAATGATGAAGGCGTGGTTGAGCGTGCGGCCGCGCATATAGGCAAGCGGCGCCACCTCGATGGCGTTGCGCTCGAACAGCTTGCCGACCTTGTCAAAGCCCATCAGGTCGTAGAGCGCGTCATACAGCGGACGCAGGTAGGGATCGACCTTTTGCGTCAGGTCGCCGGGAAGGAAACCCAGCCGCTCTCCGGCCTCGACCGCGGGGCGGACCAGGATGATGCGTTTGACCGCATCGCGTTCGAGCTGGTCGACAGCACAGGCGACGGCAAGATAAGTCTTGCCCGTGCCGGCCGGACCGATGGCAAAGCTGATGTCGTTTTCGAGGATGGCCTTGAGGTAGGCGCGCTGACGCGGCGTGCGGCCGCGTAAATCAGCCTTGCGCGTAACCAGCATCGGCGCGCCGTCTTCCTCGGCCGCGGCAAGCTGGTATTCGACCAGGCCGAGCTGTATGGTATCGACCGACAAGCCGTTGGCCGACTCGTCGTAGAACTTTTGCAGCAGGCGCGCGGCGCGTGCGGTCTGCTCGGCGCCGCCGCGCAGGCTGAAGCGCTCCCCTCGCCTGGCGATGGTCACATCAAGCGCCAGTTCGATCTGGCGCAGGTTTTCATCAAGCGGGCCGCACAAATTGGCCAGGCGCTCGTTGTCGACCGGCGTAAGCGAGAGTTCCACGGGCCTGGGTTTGGCAATTGCGGTGCTCATATTGCAGATCCCGCGACCGGGTGGAAGTGCGGCGTATTGAGGCGTGAATCGCCGGTGGTATTTCCCCGGGCCGCCCCGGACTCAACCGCCTCGCCGCGCAACGAATGGGCAAGATTGCCGGTGACGCGCACCTGCATGAAGCTGCCGATGCGCGATGCCGGTGCGGTGAAATTGACTATGCGGTTGTTGTCGGTGCGCCCGGCCAGTTCATCGGCGTTCTTCTTGGCGCGGCCCTC
>Ga0194049_1000572_pt1 | contig 12522 bp, 11 predicted proteins | sample JunL2225m_MetaG_FD_148665 | JGI IMG/M metagenome (GOLD analysis project Ga0194049, IMG submission 148665) | Anoxic zone freshwater microbial communities from boreal shield lake in IISD Experimental Lakes Area, Ontario, Canada - Jun2016-L224-25m | ecosystem: Environmental > Aquatic > Freshwater >... | reverse complement strand
AAAACGCGATGCCGCGACTTGGTCGGCGCTCACTCCGGCCCGATAGTTCGTCCCCGTGGTGTCCAGCGGAGTGACACCGGTCAAATAGGTCGCGATGGCGCGGGCATGATCCCCGCCTCCACCTCGCTCCGCGGACAGAGAATTCAGTCCCGTGAGAATGTTGATGTCGCCGGCGAAGTCTTTCACTTCTTGCAGAATCGGCGGCAGGTCCCGAAGCGCCCCATCCTCCTTCGGCGTCCAGTTCGGCATCGCTATGCCGTTGGGAACATAAAGCCACAGCAAGCGATTGGGCGCGGATGGCGCTTTCTCGCTGGCGTGAACCCACGAGGCGAGCGGCCCCATCGCCTCCAGCCATGGAAGGGCGAGTCCGGCCCCGATGCCACGCAACACGGTACGACGCGATAGATGTTTGTTCATTGTGTCTGGTCTTTTCCTCTACGTAACCGGAACGGATCGCTTTGCACAACCGCGATTACCATCCGGGAGAATTTGAAGTCATCCTTGGCCACCTCGGACACGATCCGATCGATGGCACGTTTGTCGTAATATTCGACGCCTCGCCCCAAGGCGTACGTAAGCAGTTTTTCCGTCACATTCCGGGCGAAGCGTTCCTTGTCCGCGAGCAGCGACTTCTTGAGATCGCCCATGCCGTTGATCTTGCGACCATCGGGCAACGTACCGCTCGCGTCGATGTCCTTGTTTCCTTCCTTGTTGCGAAACACGCCGACTGCGTCGTAGTTCTCGAAGGCGAACCCCAGCGGGTCGATCTTGGAATGACAACTGGCACAGGTCGCGTTGGCACGATGTTGTTCCAGCCGTTCGCGAAGCGAGGCGGCCTTCGTTTCCTTCTCTTCCAAAGCAGGAACATCGGGCGGCGGGGGTGGAGGCGGAGTACCAAGGATATTCTCCAGAACCCACGCGCCGCGTTTTACTGGCGATGTTCGCGTCGGGGGCGAGGTCGCCATGAGGATGCTGGCATGCGTCAGCAAACCGCCGCGCTCCGTCCCCTGCAGTTGCACCGGCACAAATAAATCCCGAGGAATCGGGGAGCCGCCTTTGATTGCCGGATTGGGGCCGGTACGATTGCCGAGCGTGTCGGCAATTCGGTAGTGATTGGCCAGCCGGCTGTTTAAGAAGGTGTAGTTGGAATCGATCAATTCGACGAGACTGCGGTCCTCCCGGAGCATGTTGTGCAGGAACCATTGGGTTTCCTGCTGCATCGCCTCGCGCAGCGCCTTGTCGAAGTTCGGAAACAGCTTTGCGTCCACCTGGTGCGTCCCCAGCGAATCCAGACGCAGCCACTTCATGGCGAAGTTATCGACCAGCGCCATCGACCGGGGATCCTTCAGCATCCGGCGGACTTGGGCTTCGAGATTCGCCGAGAGTTTCTTTTCGCCGGCCAGCTTGAACAGTTCGTCGTCGGGCAGGCTGCTCCAGAGGAAGTAGCTGAGACGTGAAGCCAGCTCGAATTCACCGATAGGGTGTGGCTCCGGGGAATCAGGGCGGTCGTCCAGTTCCGGACGCAACAGGAACTTCGTCGAGCAAAGCATCGCCATCAGCGCGTGCTGCATTCCCACTTCCCACTTCTTTCCGCTCGCCACGGCTCGATCGGCGAACTGGGCGACCGCTTCGATCTCGTCCTTCGTGACAGGGCGGCGAAACGCTCGCGGGAGAAGCCGGCCGATGATCTCGCGCGTTTGTTCGGCCTGCGATTTACCGGCCGAACAGGCGAGAATATGGTTGTGTGAAACGGGCAGGAGCGGCCCCTCGCCCTCGAATTTGAAGTGCAGCCGAACCGGTGCAGTGTCGTTCTTGGGCTTGATCAACCCGATGCCCAGAATGCCGATCGGTCCGCTCCGACCGCGACGGCTGATCGGAATCTCGATCTGCTGCGGAGCCTCGATCGACCGCGCCGTCACCTCCTCGATTTTCAGAATCTTGATCGATTGAATGTCGCGGTGCTTGATCTCCCCCAGGATTTGGTCGCGTTCGTTGGCGGTGGAGTATTCCGGCAAGCCGGGTCCGCCCATGAACACCGCCACCCGCACGGGTCCCGAACCCTGTTCCGCGAACAGCGTCACGCGGAAGAGAAACTCGTCGGTACTGCCATACCTCAGGATCGCAGGAACATCGCGGGCCTGACCGTCCAAGTAGAGCGGGCCTGTGAGTTCAGGTTGGATCGCGCTGGAGTCCAACAGTCGGAATTTTCTCCAGGGGCTGCTTTCATAGGGCTTCTTGATTTGCCCTGCCCGCTGGCCCAGTTCCTTGATCTCTTGCGCATCCTCTTTCTTGTCGAGCAATGAAGACAGGTAATGTGAACCCTCCATCACAATGGAAGGCGCCTTCCAATCGACCGGTCTGAGTTCCTTTTCCTTGACCCACGCGGCGTCGATCACCGCGCGTAACTCGGCAATTGCTTTTGTCTTGTCGCCGGACTGTTGCAGGCACCACGCCAAGCCCAATCGTGCGGACAGATTTTCCGGCTCGAGTCGTATTACTTCACGATACCGCACCGTTGCACGTTCGAGGTGCTCGCTGGCTGCCTTCAATTTCGCCGGGTCATCAACGCGGCTCACCTCGAAGGGTAAGTGCCCGGGGTTGAGGCCGAACCAGACTCCCTCGGACTCCTTGCCGGGTATCACCTTGACCGTTCCGGATTTGCGTGAATATACCTCGGCATGCGTCCGGGCCAGGCGATAGCGCACGAGGGCGTTCTTGAGGTTTGCGTCAGCCAGGGCCGTCATCGTCTCCAGCACCTTGGCGACAGGAACTTCTTTGGGTGCGCCCTGCCAACCCGGACCTAGGAATCCTTCTGTAAGAACTTCCCGCTTGGGAAACTCCGCGCGAATCGCTCGCTCCGCGATTATCTGCGCGGCCACGAGGTAACGATCCAGCAGCACGTCTGAGATCGTCATGGCCTCGGCGTTGTTATCGAAACCATGCGTGATGGCATCCGTCGGCAATTCGCTTTCGGGATGGAAATCCAAATCGAGTTGCAGCAAATCACGAACCGTGGTGGCGTATTCGGTTCGGGTGAGCCGCCGAATCTGCATTTCTCCGGGGTCGGGCTTGCCAGCGTCAACCTTGGCGTAGAGCGCGCGGACGTTGTTTGTAAACGCCTTCTTCTCAGCAGCGGTCGGCTGCGGCCGTTCCTCGGGCGGCATCTCGCCGGACTCGATCTGGTCAATCGCTTTGTCCCAAAGTTTGCGCTCTTTGAGAATCGATTTCGAATCCTTGAACGTATGCAGCGACAATCCCGCCTTGGGCTTCTCGGCGCCATGACATTTCACGCAGTGCTTCTGCAAGAATGGCGCGATCACTTTCGCAACTTCGCCCGAATCCTGGGCGCGACAAGGCTCACCGGCGATTGCAACAAGCAGCGTCAGCGCAAGACACGGGAGATATTGTTTCAGCGGTCGCATTATATGTCCCATGTCGTTCAGGTCTTTGGCGCTGGAAAATCTGGCCTACAGCCCCTTCAAGCTCCCGGTGCTGTCGCCGAGGAACGGGACGCGGGCATCAACCCGTTCGAGCATCGACAGCCACAGGTTGTTGAGCGGCGTTTCGGTGGCGTAACGCTTGCTAGACGCAAGCGTGAGCGCCAGGGCGAGGAGGTTGTGGAAGGTCTTTTTCATGCGATGATTGGTGGGTTGAGGATGAGCGGCGGATTTCGCCGGGTTGAACTGCATAGATTGAACCGGCGTCGGTGAAAATGGTTAGCAAAAAACCGGGCTTCTTGCTGCTAGAAATTGCTTCCGCGCCCGCCGCACCGGAAGCGGTCAGAACTCGGACGGGCGGCAGGGGGTGTGGAGATATGAGGCATGGATGAAAATGCGGATTTGGATTTCTATTCTGGGTGGAACCCGGTGAATCAATCCTCCGGGTGGCATTGCATTAGATGGAATTCACTTTCGCGCCCGCCGCACCGGAACCGGTTAGAGCCGGGATCGGCGGCGGGGAGAGAGGGGGTATGCCTTCACGATGCCTTCACGATGAGTCCGATCGGGACGTCCAATTCCTTGTGAAGTGGCAGCCCGAACGAGAACATCAACGCCGGAAGACGCCGTGATCGTCATCGTGCGCGACCCGGAGGAAACCGCCAGAGGATCGAGTGTCACCTTCCAATTGCCGACATCATCCGCGGCGGTGGTTTTCCTCATGCCTAAAAATTCCATCGTGATTTCCACCGCCGGAGCGGCTTCGCCCCAGACAGGCCCCAGACAGGCACCGGCATGTCCCGCGCGGCAGGACCATGTGACTGCCGAGGACTGCCGACGATTGCAGCGGGGCTGATTTACCGGCCGGCGACCTGGCCTCTTCCCCTTGCACAGGCGGAAGCAAGCCCAGAAAAGTTACAAGCGACAGAGGTGTGACGAATCGGGACATGCGAAATTCCGTTCCCTCGGGTTGAACCCGACCGGTCGATCAAATCTCGCTGAGAACGCCATCGCTCATGCCGAACCGATCCGTCTCGACTCCCATGTGCTGCGCCAATCGCACATAGAGATTCGACAGGTTTTTGTTCTTCTTTTGATCGAACGCCAGATGCCCCTGATGCTTCAGGCCGCCGCCAGCCACGATAATCGGGGCATTCTCGCAACCGTGAGTAGAAGCGTCGCCCAGATTGCTTCCATGAAAGATCGTCGTCCGGTCGAGCAAGGTTCCCTCGCCTTCCCTGGTCGTCTTCATCGCGGAGAGGAACCTCCCAAATTCCGCCATCTCGGTTTCCTGGACTACTGACAGCTCCGCAATTTTCTTCTCGTCCTTGCCGTGATGGGACAGGCCGTGATGGTCGCTGAGCGTCTTGTCGCCGATTTTCGGCACTCCCGTCTCCTTGAACGAGAGCATGATCACGCGCGTGGAGTCGGTGAGGAATGCGAGCCGGGCGATGTCGAACCACAGCCGGCTGAGTTCAACCACTTCCTGCGTCTTCGGCTCGGTGGCCGGCATCTGATATTCAACCTTCGGCTTGCCCTGCTCGGCCGAGTTCTGGAGACGCACGATCATTTTCTCCGCTTCGCGAATGGTCGTGAACATCTGGTCCATGCGCCCTTTGTCATCCGGCCCCATCTTGAGCGACATCGTCCGCGCCGTTCCGGTGACCCGGTCGAGAATGCTCCGTCCATGCCGCAGCCGGCGGACCTCCCGCGCCATCTCCTCGGGCGTGCCGTTGATGAACAGCCTCTTGAAAACCTCGAAGGGGCTTTCAATGGACGGCACGTTGACGCCGGTTGCGGTGAACGACTTCTTCAGGTACTCCCCGCCGATCACAAGGTTCGCATACCGGGTGCCGCTTGGGAGGCGTTCTGCAATGTATTGGTCCAATGAGACTGTGTTATTGACTCCTTCGAGCCCGTAGCAGCAGGCCCCCTGCGTGATTCTCTCCCTAGGCGCCCCGGTGAAGAAGCCGATTTCAGAAGTGTGATGGTTGTGGCCCGGGTGCGAGATGCCTGAAATTACGGTGAGTTGATCCCGTACGGAATCCAAGTGCTTGAGATACCGCGTTGACTCATAGTCCCGACCTGCCTTGGTTGGGAAAAAATTCGGCGCATGATAGCCCAACGGTCGCGCCACCAGCAGCAGGCGCTGCGGCCGCGTGGGATCGCCCGCCCCCGGCTTCGTCTCCGCCGCACGTAAACCACGAGGCTGGAAGATATCCAGGAACGGCAGGGCGATACTGATGGCCCCGACCCGGAGCGCCGTGCGCCGGGAAACGAGGGCGGGATTGAAGTTGATGGGGTGCATGGGTGTGATTGGTAAAATTTTTGGCTGGCTTCTATTTTTCTCTAAACATCCGGCTTTGAACGATGGAGTGGACGAGCGACCGGAATCCTTTTATCGCTTTGACCCGGCATCCTCCACTATATGGTCCAGTTCCGCCCTGTCCGCAAACTGTAGTTCGGCCCCGGTGGCAAACGTCAGTAATTTTCGCGCAACATTGCGGACAACTGGCTTCGGCTTTTCGACCAGGAGCGCCTTGAATTGATCGACTCCCTCAAACCGCCGGCCATCGGGCAACACATCCACGGAATCCACCGGAAGTTTCGGGTTGTATTTCTCCCTCCAAACACCGAACGGGTCGAAGTTTTCGAGGGCAAAGCCCGGCGGATCGATCACCTTGTGGCACGAACCGCAGCTTGCATCCGCACGGTGCTTCGCAAGCTGTTCACGGATGGTCGTTGTCCCGCGGGTATCGACTTCAAATGCGGGCACGTCCTGCGGCGGAGGTGGAAGGTCCATACCGAGAATCTTCTTGCATACCCACTTCCCACGGAGAACCGGGCTGGTGCGTTGCCCGTCGGCCGTCGTCGTGAGCACGCTGGCCTGTGTCAATACTCCCCCCCGATGGCTTCCCTTGGGCAGCTTCGTGAGTTTGAATTCCACCCCGGCGACAAGCGGCTGCTTTTCCGACGCCGGTTCCGATTTCCCGTTCACGAGGCCGGCTGGCTCCACGAACAAGCCGTAGTGCTGGCAAAGCCGTTCGTTGAGCATGGTCCAGTCGGAATCAATCAGTTCGAGCACGCTGCGGTCCTTGTTGAGCAATTCCTGAAAAAACAGCAGCGTCTCGTGCGCCGCGGAATGCCACAAGCAGTCATCCGCCCCTCTGCTGATCGGGTTGGTCTTCGTCGCCCGATCGATATCTTTCAATTCAAACCAATTGCAAACGAAGTCCCTGATGAATCGCCCGCTCTTCGGATCGCCCAGCAGCCGTTCCGTTTCGGCCCTCAATCCTTCCGCTGTCTTCAGGCGGCCCGAGGCGGCGGCGGCAATCAAGGCATCGTCGGGCATGGAGCGCCAGAGGAAATACGAAAGGCGCGAAGCCAGCGCATAGTCATCGAGGAGCCCGGGAGTTTCCGAGTAGAAGAGAAACTGAGGCGAACAGAGGGCGGATTGATAGGCTTCCGACATGGCGTCACCAAACGACTGGCCGTCCTTTAATGCCTGACGCGCCTCGGCCACATAGGACTCGACCACATCTGCCGTCACCGGCCTCCGAAACGCCCTCGGCAGGAAGGCTTGCAGCAGCCGCCTGGCGTCTGCTTCGGGATTCTGGGACACGGGTTCCACGGCCACCGGCTGCGGCTTGCCGCTCTTCGGCGCGGGTTTGCCCGCCGGGGCCGGTGCCGCCTCCTTATTCGGCTCCAGCGGCAGATCGCCAAACAGCTTCCTGTAACTGGCCGGCGGCCAAGAATCGATCGGACCTTCGATTTCCAGCCGATCGACGATGAGGGCTGGCGACTCCGGCTTGTTGGCTCCTGCCACGGGCTTGGTCAGAATCCATCCGTAAATCTCGAACTTCTCACCCTTGCAAATCGGCGCGACGATCTCCACTGCCGCGGGTACGTCCTGCGGGAAATCCCGACACGCCACAATGCGTTCGTTGTTACCAGTGGGCTCCAAGCGGGAGATTCCGACCGGGTATGGCTTGGCGTTCGTATTGCCGCCAAGTCCAAGCAATACCCTGTAGGGCACTCCTGTCGCAATCGAAATCATGTACGCCTTGGCATTCGTAACCAAGCCATACCCCAGAATCCGGATTCGATACATGCCATCGGCCGTGGGTTCCGGAATCAATGGTGAATTGGCTAATTGTTCCCTTTGTCCTAAGTTCAAGCGGATGCCCTTACCGTACATTTGAAAATTCTTGCGAAGGTTTTTAATCTCCTCGCCCGTCATCGCGAATTTCAGCGGTTCGAAGGAATGCCGTGGGACCGCAGCCATGAGAGCCACGTTCGCAGCCTCCTGGTATCTCAAGAGATGAAGCGGTGACACCCCAAGCTCCGCGGCGATGTTGTCGAAATCCGCGCTTCGCCCATCCTGTGGCAACACCCCTGCGACATTCAGCGCCGGCAGGCTGAGCAGATCGCGAATGGTATTTTCGTATTCGACCTGATTGAGCCGCCTCAAAGGCGTGCGGCCATCCGCCTGCTGCCGGGCCCGGCTCCGCCCGGCTACCAACGGAGCCAGCCTGGTCAGAAACGCCTGCCGGAATCCGCAATCGTGGGTTGCTCTTCATCCGCCGGCGGCATCTCCTCCCGCGCCACACGGTCGAACACGTGCTCCCATTTGGTCATGGTCCGGGCATCAAGCTTCCCCGGCTGGGCAAGCGACTGCTCCAATGCCTTAAGATCCAGGCTCCCTTTTGTCTTTTTGGGGTTGTGACAACCAGTGCAGTGAGACTTGAAAAACGCCTGAGCGAACTGCCCGTCCGCTGTCTCCGCGGCACAAGCCCCATCCCGGACAGTCACCGCCATTACGAGTGCAAGCACCGCCGAAATCCCACTTCTCCCGGCCGGCCGACAAAAAAATTGCCACAACCCGACCAGGCGTCGCCCGGCCCGCGTCCCCGCGAATTCCACATGAACGTGATGCTGCCCTGCAGGGAATCCGGGGCAGACGCCCCGCGCACGAGAAGTAATGCCATTTTGACGATCGAACGGCGGATCAGTCGGTCGGGAGACGCCTCATTCATGGGATGATTCCGATATTTCTGATATCCATTCTCCTGGTCGCAGGCTTTGACAGGGCGGCGCGGGTGGCGGCTATTTCTTTTCCAGCATCTTGATTTTGATGTCTTTGAACTGGAGGGTCATGGTGTGTCCGGCATGCATCTGGAGGCCGATGACGCCGTCTTTGCATGCCTTGGGACTGTTGTCGATCATCTCGGTGGTGACCTGGCCGTTGATGCTGTAGGTGATATGGTTCCCATCAACGATCCCCGCCGACCGGCTTGATTTTGGCTTTGATTTCGGCGTCGGTCTTGTCGAGCGGCGTTCCGGTGCGCTTATTTTCGGCGTCCCAGACGGTCTTTTCACCGCGTTTGCTCATGATGCCGCGGCCGCCGGCGACACCACCCTCGTCATAGATGATGCCGGTGTAGGCATTGCCCGCGTCGATGTCGGCCTGATAGCCGCCGACATGGAACATCTTGGCGTTGTCAATCTTCCCGCGGATTTGAAGGCCCGAGTTGCCGTCGGGAGTGACCCATTTGTAGCTGTAGCGAATTTCGAAGTTGGCGAATTTCTCCGGGTTGTCTTTCGAGGCGAGCAGGATCAAATCGGTCTGTTTGGAGTTCTGCTTGGTCTCGGAGCATTGGATCGCGCCGTCCACAACGGTCCAGTAGCCTTCGAGACCTTCCCAGCCGGCGAGGTCCTTGTGCCGTTGAAAAGCGAAATCCAGCCGTCGGCGCCGGCAGCGGGGATTTGAGCCTTGGGTTTGTCCTCGGCGAAGCCGGCATTCGAAAGAACGCCGAGCGCAAGCAGGGCACACAGTTTGGAGAATGTTTTCACTCGGGAGGTTGATGCGGTTTTGGATGGATTCATGCGCGGACAATCCTGCCCGTTGATTTCACTTAGAGCAAAAAGAATCCCGAAAAAAGAATCCGATACCCTTCGAGGCGGGGGCGGCTCCGGTTGGCGCACGGCAGCCGATCGCCGCGTTGTAAATCCCGGCGACATTTCTGTCTGTCTGTCTGCTGGCACGCCGGCGCCCGCCATCCGGCGTCCGTTACTTGCCGGCGACGAACCTGGTTACGCCGGTCCGCTTGTTCTGTTTGTCATAGACGAGCAGATGGGTCCATTGCGCGCCGCCCGCGTTGACGAGAACCGCCACCGCGTTGCGTCCCGTCCCATCGACGTAGTATTTCACGTCGGAGACGCCGGGCCGTTCCGCCTTCGGCAGCCTCTCGATGTAGTCGTTGTAATCGGTGACCACCGTGTCATCGGGCAGATCCTGCGTCGCATTCCAGCCCTTCATGGCTTCGGCCTTGGCAGGCGCAACAACACCGGCGGCCGGCGCGGCGTTTCCGGCCACGTCCGACCAGGCGGACACGTCATACTTCGCCACGCCCGCGTACGGATACTTCGACACTGTCTCCCACGCGAGCTTCTGCAGGATCACGCGTTGCTCTTCGGGCACTCCATCCTTGATCTGCAGTCCGACCGGCGAGGTGCGATAGATGGCGGCATAGTTGCAGTACGCGGCCAGTTCGGGGGCTCGCTCCCGATCGAGTATCGCCTGCACTTCCTCGATCTTCGAATTGTCATAATCATCTTTCACCTTAACGCGACCGCCCAGTCCGTCGCCGACGATCCATGCCATCTGCAGGTAAACCCGATAGTTGGGATTGCCTTTTAATCCAGCTTCGATCGCCTTGGGGTCCACAATCTGAGAGAGTTTATCACTGCTCCAGCCGGGCCGACCCCAGCTATGCACGTCGATTTCGCCTTTCGAGTAGAGCTCGGCTATATCTTTGCGCGGGGGATCACCCCAGTGAATCGAGTGCCCCTTGATGTCCGCCGCATTGGCGATGCGGGCCGCGTAGTCCGGCATGAAGCGATGCCAGCTATCGCCGCCATAGAGGATACGCAGCCCCTTCGGCGGCGCGGGAGCCTTGGCCTCCGGCGATGGCTTCGGCTCCTCGGCCGAGGCACCCATGGCCCACGCGAGGAATCCGCAAAGACTCAGAATCCCAGCGATAACTTGTGATCGAAACATGATAAGGCTTCGTTTTCTTTGAAAAGAATTACTCAGTGTTGCAAGCAACAGCGCAATAACGGATGATTTCTGTTTTAGGCTCATATCCTCGCAGGTGACTTATTTCTCATGTTTGACCGCTGGTAAAGTGGCAATTATCGGGCGGGTGACTGCTGGATGAATTTACTGTCGCGCCCCGCCGCACCGGAAACCGTCAGATCGCGGACCGGCACCGGGGAGAGAGGGGGTCTGGTTCATTCCTACGGGTTGTTGAAACGGATTGCATCAGGTCAGTGATATTCGCGAGGGACGGAGTCATGCGCTTTCAAAAAGCCAGATCACCAGTTCGATTCCGCTTTGCGTACGGGAATCCAATGCCGTCTTGCCTGAAGGGCTATGCCAGAATCTCCGTCAGCGGGCCGGATTGGTTGAAGTCCTTCAACTCGGGATCGGGATCGCCAAACTTCTCCCGCTTGTCGCCCACGGCGTGCAGCATTGAGAGGTAGAAGTTCGCGATCGTCCGATGGCCGGGTTTCTGGTAGTCGGGGAATTGAAGGAAGCGGCCGGCGGTCTTGAGCCGTCCGCCCAAGTTCCCGAGGAGCACGATGGGCCATTCCCGGCAGAACCCGTGGTGCTCTTCGCCCGAATCGCTCATCCAGACGATGAGCGTGTTGTCCAGAACCGTGCCGTTCCCCTCCTTGATCGAGTCGAGCCGCCGCGCGAGGTCCGCCACCCGCTCCGCGTGGAATTTCCGGATCGGAACGCACAACTTGTCCCGTTCGGGATTGTCTGGATGCAGGTGGCCAATCGCGTGACCGTCGGTCTTCACGCCAAGTTCGGTCCACGTGTAATACGCCACGCCCGACGCGTCGATGGTCACCGTGTTCGTCAGCCTCGCGGCGATCGCGGCGGCCGCGACCGCGCACTGCGCCTCGAGGCGGTCGGTGGTGACCTTGCTGTTGAACTTGTCGAGCGCCGGAATGCTCGCCCTGATGCGGTCCTTGTTGCCCGCCAATTTGTCGTTGCGGGTGCGCATCTGCTCGAAGGTGTCGAGGTAGATGTCCAGCTTCTCCCGATCCATCGCCGGCAGTTCCCGGCGGACCCGGCTGATGTCGGAGCGGATCCAATCCAGGAGCTTGTTCCGCGATTGAAAGGCCTTGCCCGCGCTTCCTTCCGCCGCGCTGCCAAAGAGCGACTGGAACGCAATCTCCGGCTGACAGACCATGGGAAGCGGCCGCTTGGGAGCGATAGCGGAAAGCGTATTCACAAAAACCGTTTCCGGCGACGGCTGCACGCCCATACCCAGAACCGGAAGGATATTCGGCTGAGCTCCGGCCAGCGCATGGTCAATGGTCTGGGCATGCGGGCCCCGGCGCCAGAAATAGCACCCGAGGGCGCCATACTTTTTGCGCCATGGTCGCCGGCACCCGAAATCTTGTGGGAGAGTTTCTGGATGATCCCGAGGCGATTCTTGAACGGCTCCAGCGGCGCGATTGGCTCCGGAAGCTCCAGGCCGGACATGGGAAGGTCGATGAGCTTTTCGCCTGCCTTCATGTCCACGCCCTTGGGCTGGATGTGGTGGGGCCAGAGTCCATTCCCCTGCATGAGGAAGATGACGCGCAGCGGCGGCGCTTCACCCCGCGCCTCGGCTGCGAGGGCGTTCAGGAACGGCTGGAGCACGACAGCCCCGGCACCCAAGGTGATTCCCTTGAGGCAGGAGCGACGGGTGATGAGGTTCGGATTCAGGATATTCATGGGCAGGGCGGGCGTGTTCATCATTGCGGTCTAGTGTCCTGTCCATCAAGTCCGTGACGTAACGACATCCAAGGATTTCCGGGCGCGCTGGAGTTTGGCGAGGATGTCGGCACCCTTCGCCCGCCAGCGGTAGGGTTTGGGGGCGAGGTTGCGCTCGGCGAGGTAGGTTTCCATGGCGGCGACCAACTCGGGCACGCTGCCAAAACTGCCTTCGCGCACGACCTCGGCGGTGAGGTCGGCGAAGAAGCGTTCAACGAGGTTCATCCACGAACTGGCCGTCGGCGTGAAGTG
>Ga0194049_1000571_pt1 | contig 12532 bp, 9 predicted proteins | sample JunL2225m_MetaG_FD_148665 | JGI IMG/M metagenome (GOLD analysis project Ga0194049, IMG submission 148665) | Anoxic zone freshwater microbial communities from boreal shield lake in IISD Experimental Lakes Area, Ontario, Canada - Jun2016-L224-25m | ecosystem: Environmental > Aquatic > Freshwater >... | reverse complement strand
GGGGGCAACGGCGGCCCTGACCGAATCATTGGTGGCAACGGCAACGACATCATCACCGACACCGGTGGCGACGACGTACTCAAGGGCGGACCCGGCAACGATGCCATCGACGGAGGACCCGGGCTTGACATCCTCCTCGGAGGCGACGGCAGCGACCTGATGGCAGGTGGCGGCGGCAGCAACACCCATTTCGGTGGTCCTGGTGACGACTTCATCCTTGGCGGCGACGGCGCCGACGTAGTTCAAGGCGACAGCGGCAACGACTGGATGGAAGGCGGCGAACAGGCCGACTTGTTGCAGGGCGACAGCGGATCGTTGTTCTTCGACGACCACAACAAGCCTGGCAACGACATCATGATCGGCCAGGGCGGCGACGACGATTACGACATGGAAGGCGGCGACGACATTGGCGTGGCTGGCCCCGGTATTGAAAAGAACGCTGGTGCCGCTGGTTGGGACTGGTCGACAGGCGTTCAAGATCCTCAGCCGCAAGATGCCGATCTGAACCTTCCGGTGGTCGGCCTGCCACTCGGCCTCAACGGTGTGCGTGACCGCTTCAACGAAGTTGAGTCGCTCTCAGGAGGCCCATTCAACGACATCCTCCGCGGCGACAGCGTGATTCCAGAGACGATCGTTGGCATCGGCCCACTCGCAGCTGGCTTCATCGGCTGCGACGCTTTGGACCAGGCGGGTGTTGATCGCATCAGCGGCCTTGCCGCCATCATGCCGCCACTCACTACTCCCTCGGGCCCGATCATCGCCTCTGCTGCAACGATCGACTGCCCACTCGTGGGCAATGTCTGGGGCAAGGGCAACATTCTGCTCGGCGGCGGCGGAAGCGACCTGATCGAGGGTCGTGGCGGCGACGACATCATCGATGGCGACCGCTACCTCAACGTGCGCCTCAGCGTGCGCACCGATCCAACCGACCCAACAACCGAGATCGGCACCACCGACATCTTCGAACACACAGCCGACGCCGGCGGTTCATTCGGCGCAGGAACGGCTGGGATGACCTTGCAACAAGCAGTGTTCGCGGGTCTCGTCGACCCGGGCAACGTCGTTGCTGTGCGCGAGATTCTCACTGCACCTGCACCAACTAACGGCGTGCCCGACATCGACACCGCAGTCTTCAACGGTCCTGCCGTGGCGTACATGCTGTTCAACAACCTCGACGGAAGCGTGACTGTCACCGACGGCCGCTGCCTCGTTGGTGGCGGCGGTCGCGGCGGAGCCGGCGGCGGTCGTGGCGGAGTCGGCGGCGGCGTTGGTGGCGGCGGCGGTGGCGGCGGCAACGCACTCATTACCCGGTGCGACGGCGTCGATACCCTGCGCAACATCGAGAACTTGCAGTTCTCAGACATCACTGTGCAGCTCGTTGGCGGCGCAGCCCCGAACAGTCCAGCCGTGGGCACGATCAGCTTCACGCCAGCAGCCCCCATGGCTGGCGTACCACTCAATGTTGTAGCCCCATTGCTCCCCGGGCCCAACGGCGTGCTGCAGCCCTTTATCGATTCGATCACTGACCCCGATGGCTTCGATGCCTTCGTTCCACCAGTGTTCCTCACCTGGGAAGCCGACATCCCACAAATTGGCTGGCTTCCCGTGGGCGACGGTCCTACGTTTACCCCAACGGCGGCAGAGGCCGGGATGTCGTTGCGATTGCGGGTCGACTTTGTCGACTACGCCGGCAACATCGAGGAGATCTTCAGCGATGTGAGCCCTGCGGTTGCTGCAGCGAATCAGCCAGCCACCGGCGCGCCGGTGGTGACGCCAGCTCAGCCAACAGCAACCGTCGAGGTGGTTGCCGACATTTCCAGCATCGCCGATCCCGACGGCTTGGCCACCCCGCTCGGCACCGGCTTTGCCTATCAGTGGCAGCTCAACGGAGTCGACATCGTCGGCGCAAACGCTCAGGCCTTTACGCCCGACGCTCAGATGGTCGGTAGTGCCTTAAGCGTGACCGTTTCGTTCACTGACCTCAACGGCTCGCTCGAGACACTCTCGTCAACGCCGAGCTCGCCAATTGTTGCCTTACCACAGCCCGTGTTGCAGGCCTCGGCTGCCGCGCTGAACTTCGGCAACCTCAGCGATGCCGCCCCAGGCATTGTGCAGCCGGTTGCGATCTCGAACATCGGCGAAGGCTTTCTGCTCGTTGGCAACATCAGCATCACCGGTGTAGACGCCGGGATGTTCACGCTCACGCTCGATTGCAACAATGCAACGATCGACGTGATCACGCCGTGCGGATTCAACGTTGCGTTCAGCTCAGCAACGCTCGGCGCTCACAGCGCAGATCTCAACATCGAGTCCAACGCTGGGGCCACCGTCGTGATCCCGATGACGGTCAACGTGGTAGCTAACACTGCACCAACCGGCGCACCTGCGCTGTCGACCGTGTCGCCAACTGTCGACACAGTGATGACGTCAACTGTTGGTTCGATCGATGACGCTGATGGTCTGGTCAACGCCAACTACTCGTTCCAGTGGCAAGCGGGTCCGGCTACTGGAGCAATTGGCCCGTTCACCGACATCGTCGATGCCATCGACCCAACGTTCATCGTGACCCCCAACGAAATCGGCCGTCGAATCCGCGTCGTCGTCTCATTCTCTGATGACATCCTGAGCCCCGAAGTGGTTACCGGTTCGGCTACGGCGGTCATCGGAGTCACCTTCGTGGGCACCGCTGGCAACAACGTTTGGGCCGGCACCTCCGGCGACGACGTGGCCTCCGGCAGTGCAGGTAACGACACGCTCGCTGGTAACGCAGGCAATGACACATTGGCTGGCGACAGCGGCAACGACACCATCAACGGTGGTGCGGGCAACGACGTCATCACGTTCACCGGCAACGGTGAGGGCTTCGACTCAGTAAACGGTGGGGCCAACGTTGACACCGTGACCGCTCTCGCCGACAACACAGTCATCGGGCTGCACAGCCTGAGCAACGTTGAAGCAGTGAATGCCGGCGGCCACGTGAACGTCACGATCTCGGGCGGCCCAACCGCCGATACGTTGCACTTCGGCGCTGTTGCGCTCATCGGAATCGACATGATCGATGGCGGCGGCGGTAACGACAACATCAGTGGCTCAGCGTTGAACGACGTGATCCGCGGCGGTGCCGGTAACGACACCCTCACCGGAGGCAACGGCGACGATGTGTTCGTGTACTTCCGAGGCGATGGCAGCGATGTCATTAACAACTTCGACGCCATAGCGGCTGGCGGCCAGGACCGTATCGATCTGACCGGACTTGGTGTCACCGCCGCAAACTTCGACACTCAGGTCACCATCACCCGTGCCGGGTCCAACGTGCGCATCATCATCGGCAATGTTCGCATCACGCTCAGCCGTCAAACTCTTGCCAACATCACGATCGACGATTTCATCGTCGGCTAGGCAAACCAGACCCCGGCGAGGGTGCTCCCTCCCCTCGCCGGTTGTACAAGTAACTCTTCGTGAGCTACGCACACAGGCGAGGCCCTCGGGCCTCGCCTGTGTCGCGCCTCGACACCATTCATCACCAAGAATTCCTCAAGGTTTCGGCAATTGCGTCGAAGACTCTTCAGGTAGTCGAACGACATTGGGTGATTGACGAATGAAGAAACACACCGACGACGCACAAGGAAACAGAGGCCGCGGGCCACGTTTACGCCGCGCTTACTTGGTTCCGGCACTGTCCGTGGTGCTTGGCGGCTGCCGCCTGTTGGGCACCGAGGTCGACGCACTCACTGCGTCGAAAGCGCAGGACGTGGCGGGCGTCGCCGGGTGGACTCGAATCGCAACCACTCAGAGTTACCTCGTTGTGGCCAACGTGCTTCCAGCCGAGCACATGTACAGCAAGGCCGAGAACGCCACCGAGCATCCCACTGCGGGCGAGCTCTGCATCATCGGCCTTGGCGCCCCGGTTGGACCGCTTATTCGCCATGTGGAAGCCCACGTGTACGACCGACTCACCGGTCTACCCGTCACAAGCGTGACTCCACGGATCACCTTGGTTGATCGAGGTACCGGCAGGCCCACCACTGTGCCGCCAACCTTGATGCAAGACATCAACATCGGAGCGCTCGACATTCACTTCGGAAACAACGTGGCCGTTCCCAGCAACAGCGACCTCCGCTTGACGGTGACCATCGGGAATGAGGAGGCCACGTTCGATGGACATCTCGACTGAATCTAAGACGCTGCGGCAATGGGTGATTGACCTCCCGGTGAGCCGGAAGCTCTTTATCGGGTTTGCGTGGTTGACCGCAGTGCTGGTGCTCGTGCTCGGCTGCCTGTTCTTGACAGTGGAGCGACTTGGCAAAGCCAACAACCGTATTGTCGCTGGGACCTCTGTTCGTTCAGATGCTGCAGACCACCTTCGATTTGCAGCGGCCGAGCTCCGAGCATCGCAGCAGTCATATGTGATGTCTTGGCCAACGGGGCACTCGCAGTTCGATGAGGCCACGGGTGAATTTGAGACCTCGTTGCAGAAGTTGCGTGAAGCGGGCGGCGACCCCTTGGAGTCTGCTTTGGTCGAAAAGATCGCCACCGGTTACCAAACCTTCTTGGCCACCGACCAGCTGATTTGGCAGGCACTGCAGGCTGGAAATCCCGAACTCGCCAGGAACCTCACGTTGGGCCCAGAGAATCTGGCGTTCAGCTTCATGGCTGAGGACGCATCGGCCTACGCCGAGTTTGCCGATGAGGCACAGGCAGACGCCGTCACCAATTTTGCGCAAACCTCTGCCGACGCGAAGGCACTCGGAGTCATCCTCGGATTCATTGCACTTGCTGTCATGTTGACCGCTAGTTGGGTCATCACCCGGCTCATTCGTGATCCGCTTCATCGGGTGCAGCTCGCAGCCGAACGTGCGGCCGAAGGAGATCTTGAGGCCGAAGCCGACGTGACCGGTGACGACGAAACCGGTCGACTCGCGCAAGCGTTCAACAGCATGCTGCGCAAGCTTCGCCTTCGTGAAGAGACGCTTCTCGCTGAGCACTCCCGCCAGGAGACATCGACAAAAGTTCATCGCGCATTTGAGATGGCCGACGACGAATCGGCGGCTCTCGAAGTGATCGGTATCACCATGGCTGCGATGTTGCCTGGTCGCTCGGCAGAGCTGTTGCTCGCCGACAACAGCAAGTCGAATCTTGAGCAGGCAGTCGTCGCTGGCCCCAGCAGCGACGGACCCGGCTGCCCGGTCGCATCACCGTTCTCCTGCGTAGCTGTTCGCAGCGGCGCAGCCGTCACGTTCGAATCAAGCAACGCGCTCGACGCCTGCCCGCACTTGCGTCACCGCGGTGAAACCGCATGCTCAGCCGTGTGCGTTCCGGTCACGTTTATGGGCCGGGCCATTGGCGTCATCCACGCGGTTGCCGAAGAAGGCGAAGTTGCCAGTGCCTCCGAAATCGAGGCGTTGTCGATGTTGTCTACGCAGGCCGGTGCTCGCATCGGCATGCTGCGCACCATGGTGCGTACGGGCGAGCAAGCATCCACTGATTCATTGACAGGATTGATGAACCGCCGCACATTCCAAACCCGGGTTCGGGCGCTGCGCCGCGGCAACATCCCGTTCGTACTCGTGATGGCAGACATCGATCACTTCAAGCAAGTGAACGACACGTACGGCCACGAGACCGGCGACCGAGCGATCAAGACGTTTTGCGAAGTTGCCAAGAGCGCGCTGCGCCACACCGACCTCATGGGTCGTTGGGGCGGCGAAGAATTTGCGTTTGCATTCACCGACCTCGACCCGCAGCAAGCGCTGGCAACCATCGACCGCATTCGACTCGAGTTGGCAGTGCGGTTGTCAACCAGCGATCTGCCCGGCTTCACCGCCAGCTTTGGAATCGTTGACGCAACCAGCTGCCCAAGCCTTGAAGACGCCGTTCGGTTAGCCGACGACGCTCTCTACGTCGCCAAGGGAGCCGGCCGCAACCAATCGGTGATCGCTCCGCTCGATGCCGCCGCAGCGGTTGCATCGAAGCTTCCTGTGGGAGTGCGCGTGATCGATAAGCAACGTTCAAGCCGACGCGGCGTGCTCGCCGGACTCGCCAGCGACGACGATCCCCTCGACCGCTAACGCCCGCACCACCTCGCCCTCGCAGCCCGCATGGGCCAGATTCGGCGGATGGTGGGCCTGACGATTTGGATCGCTGGGAACTTTCGGTCGTCGACTGACGACCACAACAACAGTCGCTGAGCAAGGCGACAGCTTGTTCATCGAAAGGACCCCCCAAGTCATGGTCTCCACATCCCGCAATCGCATCGTTATTGGTTGCGCCGCTGTCGCAACATCGTTGTTGGTGCAGGCAGTCCCCGCCTCCGCACATATCACGATCAATACCTACGGCACCACATTTACCGCCGGCGCCACCAACGTTGTCTACTTCCGCGTTCCGCACGGCTGCCCAGATCCCGACCTCGTCGCTCAGGGGTTCAACGCTCGCACCAACCGAGTTGAGGTCGACATCCCGGCCACGGCAACCGGCGTGAAGCCCGAGATGAAACCAGGCTGGAGCGTCGACGTACTTCGCGCCCCGGTGACCAATGCCGTCACCAGGGTGATCTGGACCACAACAACCAATGAGTTGCCTGACTGGACATTCGCCGACTTCGGATTGCGCGCAACCCTCAACGGAGCTGCGGGCGACGTGCTCGAGTTCCCGACCACGCAGTACTGCGATAACCACAACGACGGCACCGCATTGACAACTCCTGTCTCAGAAGCTTGGACAGGTGTCAACGTTCCGAAGCTCACTCTCGTGGGCACAGCCAGCAAGATCAGCAATGCAGCAGATCTCGCCGATCTGAAGAACCGTGTTGTCACGCTCGAATCAAAGGCAGCCGCAGCGATCACTAGCATCGCTGCGTTGCTCAGCACCGACACGTCGCTCGACACCCGCCTCACCTCGCTCGAGAGCAGCCTCGGCAGCCTCTCGTCGGAGCACATCTTGAGCGTTCCGCTGCGCGCCTACGACTCACGTGACGCCGCTGGCAAGATCAACGCCGGCGAGACCCGCACCGTGAGCCTGAGCTCGGGCAAAGACGGAGTGAGCGCCACGGCGGTAGCCCTGCCCGCAGGTGCCACTGCCGCCATCGTGACGCTCACGGTTACAGAGACTGGCGCAAAGGCCGGCTACCTCAAGATGTACGGCGCTTCAACGCCGCTGCCAGCCACGAGCAGCATCAACTGGTCCACCGGCAATCAAGACATCGCAGTCAGCACCATCGTGGCTGTCGATTCGTCTGGCCAAGTAAAGGTCACCGCTTCAGGCTCAACACACTTCGTGGTTGACGTAATCGGCTACCTCGACTGATCAAGTAATCAAAGAGCCGGCGTCGACCCTTCTGGTGGGTCGACGCCGGCTCTTTTGCTTTTCACAGACGTTCGGCTTGCGTGTCAAACAGCGCGTCGCGATCAGCTCACAACAATGGTGCAGATCACTTTGCCGGTGGTGTGGCTCTCGACAATGTGCGAGCCAACGAGGTCGGCGGTGAACGCGAACGTGACCCTCGTGCCGGCCTTGGTGATGTCGTAGTCGTGCACGTGAAACTCTTGATCGGTGACCGACACGACAGTGAGTGTGATCTCGGTGCCGAGCACCACGGAGATCACCGGCGGCGTAACGTCGGCAGCATCGACCGTGACGGTGCGAGTGGGCGTTGCGGTCGTTACCGGCGGCCGAGCGGTGGTCGATGGCACTGTGGACTTCGTCGTGGTCACCGGCGCCGCCACAGGCGCGCTCGTTACGGGCACTACGCCAGATGGAGCCGTTGTGTTCGACGCCGTGCCGGGCTTCGCCGTTGTCTGAGTTGATCCACCGGGCTTCGTTGTCGAAGCCGAAGGGCTCGCTGTCGAGTTACCAGTGGCATCGGTATTTGAAGACGCGGACCCAGACGTCGCATCGGCGCTCACGCCTGGCGAGGATGGCGATGAACCCGTGGCTGGCGATGAACCCGACGATGGCACCGATGCCGTGCCAGATGTAGACGTAACCGGCGCTGCGCTTGAGCCGCAACCGACCAGCGACGCAGCGGCGAGCACAAAGCCAGCCAGCGGGATGCGGACGGTTCGGGAGATGTTCATGTCGAAAAATCTTTCATGCGTTGAAGCGCTACAGCAGGCGTCAGGTGATGGGGATGATTGTGTCGAACCGGGCGCTAGTTGCCGGGTCGTCGAGAAGAATCTCGAGCTTCCAGTCGCCAGCGGCCGGTAGTTCAACTTCGTCGGTCGACCATGCTCGTGCACCTTGGACGACGAAGATAACCGGAATTGGCCCAAGGCCTGCTGAGTCCAGCGAGAGACGCGCGCGAATCGTGATCGGGTCACCGAACGGCGCAGCGCTGTCATCGAGTGAGACCTCAATGTGTCGACGGCCAACGACTGTCTGATCGAGCGAGATCGTCATGACCCAGTCGCCTTGAGTAACCGTGCTTTGCCACTGCGGCTTGGCAGCAGCGACCGAGGTTGCGGGTGCTGATTCGGCGCCCGCTACATGACCCGGTTGAGACTGCACGAGCACTGTGGTCAACGCAATCACGACAAGGCCAACGGCGAGTTCGCCGAGCACTCCGGCCCGCAAAGAACTCTGCACGGAGCCGCTCGACCCAGAACGGCGGGTACGACTCAAACGCACCCGACCAAGGTTGCCGAGGAACACCATCACGATCACGGCAAGGGTCTTCGCAATCAGCAATCTGCCAAAGGAAGAGTCAAACGCCGACCAACCGTCGAGCAATCGCCACGTCTGCACCACACCGGTGAGCGCCAACGCCGCCACCGCAATTGAGGCCACCAACGACCAACGGCGCAAGACCCCGAAGAGCAGATGGGGATCATCAGCCATCGGTCCCCAGGCCAGAACGCCAAGTCCGCTGAGCCACGTTGCCATCGCCACGATGTGAACGGCCGTTGCGATGAACCCGATAACCAAATAGCGCCCAGCTCCGGCGTGGCCGTCGCCAACAAAACTGGCGACGACAACCGCTGCAGCGACCGCGCCCGAGACCAGCAATGCTGCTCGCCGAACTTCGCGGATCAACAGCTTTGTCGCCAACGCGACGAGACCAAACCCGACAAGCGCAGCGAGACGAGCGAGCCACCATTTGCCCGATGCCGTCTCGGCAATCTGCGACCACCGACTGGCCGTGAATGCATCTGCAAGACCCGTGCCAGCCAAGTACGGCACGGCGAGCGCGAACTGAGCGGCGGTTGCAAGAGCCAGCACCCAACAAGCCATATGAACGACCCGTCGCACACGGTGCCATCCCTGGCGCCAGATCAACGCAACGATGCAGGGCAGACCGATCGCCAGGATCAGGGCGAGGTACCCAAGCGCGCGGGCCAGGCCGTACACCACACCCACTGCTCGACTCGGCTGCTGACCCGCCGCAACGACGTCAGACGAGCTCGAAGCTGAATCCGAATCCCCAACTCTGAACACGATGCTTCCCGCGACCGGATGCCCATCGGCAGAGATCACCCGATACGAGGCGACGTACACGCCGGCGTTGAGCTTGGGAAGGCTTACTGCCACCACATCAGGCTTGCCATCAAGATAATCGGCCGCGCCAATTTCGATCGGAGTCGAGTCGGCTTTGGCCAACGTGATTCCGCCAAGTCCGAGCTCAACGTTCTCATCGAAGTCGAGCACCACCGAAGGAGGCGATGCAGCAAGTTGCGCGCCGCTCGCGGGCTCGCTGCGCTCAAGAGTTGCGTGGGCGCTCGCCGGTCCGGCCGCGCCAAGAACCAACATGCATGTCGCTACAACAGGAGCGCCAAGTCGACAGATCGTAGTTAGGCGCACTGATCGGCAAGCCATGTCTGGATGTGTTCGGCAGCAGCCTGCGCCTCGGTGCTCGTGAGGCCTTCGAGCTCGGCGTTGGCAGTGGCATCGGCCTCGACAGCAGCAATATCAAAATTGAATCGCTCGAGCACCGCAACAAACGATGAGACAGCTGCACTGAGGGTGGCGACATCGGCGTCGAGCTCGGTTGGCACCACGTCGGCCAGACGGGCGATCGCGTCGGGCAGCTTCTTGATCCCAGCCGGGCTGGTCAGATCGACGCCTTTGAGGATTCCGGAAATATCCAGTGCGGCTTGGCACACGCCAGACCCCACAATCGACACTGCCCGACCGGAAGTGGGTGTGGCCGACTTGCTCGAGGACCCACCACAACCCACGAGCGCGAGAACGAGCAGCGATACGACAAGTCGCTGGGGGCGCGCCCAATTCAATTTCATCTCAACAGGTCGTCACGAGAGTTCGTTTGGTTCCAAAAAATCGCGGAAGTTTTTCGAAAATGATCTGCTTACTGGCAAGACCGTAGGTTTGCCATTCCGAGTCCCCTACGATTTCACGAATCCCCGCCGGGTTAGCTCAGTCGGTAGAGCGCTTGACTTGTAATCATGAGGTGGCGAGTTCGATCCTCGCACCCGGCTCCAGCTCAGAGAAACGTCTATAGCTCGCCGCGATCGAGACGATCCAGAATCTCAACCGCTCGGCCGCGGACGGCTGGCAGGTTGCTCAACGCGCGCATCGCCGCGAGCGGGCGGGCCATGCGGTGATTTCCCGCGAGAGCCTCAGCGTTACGGGCAAGGAAGTCCCAATAGAGGGTGGTGAACGGGCAGGCATCGGGTCCGACCCGCTGCTTCGGGTCGAAGCGACACGTTCGGCACGAGTCACTCATCTTGTTGATGTAGGCCCCACCCGAGGCATACGGCTTAGTGGCCATCATGCCGCCATCGGCAAACAGAGCCATCCCGAGCACATTGGGCAACATCACCCATTCCGCTCCATCGACGAAGCTCGCCCGCATCCAGTCGGTCATCGCCGCCGGATCCACACCGCCCGTGAGGGCCAGGTTGCCGAGCACCATCAGTCGCTCGATGTGATGCGCATAGCCGTGATCGTGCACGTGGCCGATCACGCTGGCGACGCACGCCATCTCGGTGTCGGCTACCCCGGTGAACGCGGGCGGCACAGGCCGCGTGGCGCCGAGCACATTGGCGCTCCGGTAGTGAGGCATCCACAACCAATAGACACCCCATACGTATTCGCGCCAGCCAATCACTTGGCGAATGAAGCCCTCGACCGAATTGAGCGGAGCCACGCCACGTCGATACGCAAGCTCAGCGGCTTGCACGATCTCGCCAGGGTGGAGCAGGCCAATGTTCATCGATGACGACAGCGCCGAGTGGGCCAGCTTCCACTCAGCGGCGAGCATCGCGTCCTCATGAGGCCCGAACAATGCCAACCCAGATTCAATGAACTCACGCAGTCGGATCAACGCCTGCGCTCGCGTGACGGGCCAGGTCCCGTCGGGATCGGCGCCAAAGGTGGTTGCCGGAAGTCGATCGAGCACGGCACGGTCGATCTCGTCGAGCTCGAATCGCTCGATCGCAGGCCATGCCCGGCCGTCGCGCGGCGGTGGTTCACGGTTGTCGTGATCGAAATTCCAGCGGCCGCCGACGGGCTCGCGGCCGCCTCGTGCATCGTCGTCAATCAGCACGCCGAGCCGTTGTCGCTGCCACCGATAGAAGTCCTCCATAGTGAGGCGCTTGCGGTCGGCGGCCCATCCGGCAAAGTCGTCGTAGTGACACAGGAACTGGTCGTTGCGCACCAACTCGACACCCAAACGCTCAAGCATCAGACGCGCATCCCAACTCGTGGGTTCCATCGCAATCACGGGTCCGAAACCAAAGTCTTCGCGGTGATCCCGAAGGCCCTGCACAAGCGTTCTCGCCCGGCGGTAGTCCACCTCGAAACCTTCGGCGCGTAGCTCGTCAGCGAAATGCATCATCGCCGACAGCACTAGGTGTAACCGCTGACGATGCCACGTCCGAGAGGCGATGAGCGCGTCGCTCTCGACCAACAACACACGACACTCCCCCGGCTTTCGGCCCGCAAGAGCGCCCCGAGAGCGGTCGAGTTGATCGCCGAATACCCAAACGGTTGGGATTGAGATGACGGCCACGATGACGGCCGACTCAGGACGCGAACGCCGTGTTGGGCAGGTCGCCAGCAAGCGGATGCCTTGCGCTCACCGGCGCTCTGATAACGCCGACGATTGCTGCTGCCTCGCCGGTGATTCCGATCATGAGCGGTAACCATAGTGGTGAGCCGACGAATAGAACCGACGCACCCGGCTCCAGCGAAGTTCTGTTCGCACTAAGGTTCGGCCATGAAACTTGGACCTGGCCTGACATTCTCTTGGAAGCGCGCACTTGGGGTCACGAGCGCTAAGCGCAAGATCGCGAAAGCCACTGGCATTCCCACCACGAAGACCGGTCGGCAAGCAAAGTTGGGGCGCATCTTTAAGATCCGCTGAGCGTTCGCTAGTTCTTCGCGAACCAGCCGTTTACATCGGCCAAGACATAGGCATCGACCGACGCGAAGAAACACACCTCGCCCGCAGCAGACACCGGAGCAATCACCGCGTTCGCAACCGTGGCACCCGCAACAAAGTTCACACTCGACGCCAACGGCAACACACCACACGGAAACACCGTGACAAACCCCGGACCGATGGGATCAACAACCC
>Ga0194049_1000568_pt1 | contig 12556 bp, 14 predicted proteins | sample JunL2225m_MetaG_FD_148665 | JGI IMG/M metagenome (GOLD analysis project Ga0194049, IMG submission 148665) | Anoxic zone freshwater microbial communities from boreal shield lake in IISD Experimental Lakes Area, Ontario, Canada - Jun2016-L224-25m | ecosystem: Environmental > Aquatic > Freshwater >... | reverse complement strand
GCCGAACAAAAATGGTCCGCGAAATTCCCGAAAAACATCTGGCTGGCGAAATCCGGCTTCGGCGGCACCGAATACCTGTTGCCCTCTATCGTCAGCGAGGGCTCCAAGCGCGGCATGTCGTATAACCACATGGCCGAGTTGCTGTCGTGGAACCCGGCCAAACGCTACGGACTGCTCAACAAGGGCGATATCGCCGTGGGTTATGACGCCGACCTGGTGCTGGTCGATCCGCACAAAGGCTTTACCGTGCGCGCGGCCGAGTCCCTGTCGAAGCAGGGTTACACCCCGTTCGAGGGCATGGAAATTGGCGCCAGCGTAAGAACCACCATGCTGCGCGGCCAAACGGTGTTCGAGGACGGCAATGTGGTTGGGCCGGCACGCGGCCGGTATTTGCGCCGGCCGATGTTGCGCTAAGGCCCGGGTTTTCAATGCCGGTGATCGTTGACCAGGCGGGCAATTTCACCGCAAAGATTCCGGTGGTGGTGATCGGTGGCGGCGCCTGCGGACTGATTGCCGCGCTGACGCTGCGCGACGCGGGTATTGAATGTGTCGTGCTCGAGCGCGACGCCCTGCCCAGCGGCTCGACGGCACTCTCCTCCGGGTTTATTCCGGCCTGCGACACGCGCTGGCAGCATGCTGCCGGAGTCGTTGATTCGATCGACCTGATGGCCGCCGATATCGAGGCGAAGAATCATCACGGCGCGAATGTGGACGTGGTGAGGGCGGTCTGTGCCGCTTCCGGGCCGACGCTGCAATGGCTCGCCGACAGCCACGGCATCCCGTTTCAATTGCTGCAGGGATTTTTGTATCCCGGCCACGGCGTCGAACGCATGCATGCCGTGCCGGAGAAAACCGGCGCCGGACTGATAGGCCGGCTACTGGAAGCAGCGCGCAGAGCCGAGATAGACCTGTTGTGCGACTCGCCGGTCAGCGATTTGTTTGCCACCGCCGACGGACGCATTACCGGGGTGCGGGTGACCCGCCCGGACGGTTCGAGCGAGGACATCGGCTGTGACGCGCTAATCCTTGCCTGCAACGGCTTTGGCGGCAATCGCGACATGGTGCATCGCTATTTACCCGAGATTGCGGACGCCCAGTATGCCGGCCACAGCGGCAACCAGGGTGATGCGGTGCGCTGGGGCGAGGCACTGGGCGCAGCCATCGCCGACATGGGCGCCTACCAAGGCCACGGTTCGCTCGCCACGCCGCACGGCATGCTCATCACCTGGGCGCTGATGACTGAGGGCGGCGTGCAGGTCAATGCGCTGGGCGAGCGTTTCTGGAACGAGCATGAGGGTTACTCCGAAGCCGCGGTGCACGTGCTGGAGCAACCGGGCCGCGTTGCCTGGGCAATTTACGACCAGCGCCTGCACACGCTAGGTTTGACCTTCCCCGACTACCTCGAGGCCAAAAAGCTGGGCGCGTTAAAGCAGGCCGACTCGGCCGCCGGCCTTGCCGCCCTCTGCGGCCTGCCCGTAGCGGCCCTTGCCGCGACCCTTGATCAGGTCGGGACACTTTGCAAAAACGGCGGCACGGACACGTATGGACGGACTTTTGTGGCAGAGCAGGCACTCACACCGCCGTACTTTGCCATCAAGGTCACCGGCGCCCTGTTCCACACCCAGGGCGGACTGGAAATCGACGCCGGCTGCCGCGTACAGCGTGTAGGGGGTCATACGTTCCCCAATCTGTTTGCCGCCGGCGGGGCCGCCCGCGGCGTATCGGGTGGTGCGGTCTGGGGGTATTTATCAGGTAATGGCCTGCTTACGGCCTGTGCGCAGGGTCGGATTGCCGGACAGAATGCGGCACTCTTCGCCCGCCCACTTTCGGCGTAAATGAATCCCCCCTTTTAAAGGGACTTATATCGTTAAGTCTCTAATTGCCTGCGCAAACCTTTGCAGGTTTGATTTAAAGATAGCTTTCTGATAGCATTAAAAAATGGGTAAAACAAACGACTTTTTGCTTCGGTTTAGGGATCGCGATACGCAAGGTGGCGTGACGCGCGTCACGCTTTCGCTTTTATCCGAAAAACTCGGATTGTCCGAAACTGATGTCATACATAAATCCCTCGTTGAGCTTGCTATGAATCAGTTGCCACAATACGAACCGGATAACGGTCCTCCGACAGAAGCGGAGAGGAACAAAATAAAATCCATAGTAACTGGAAAGCACGGTAACGCGTCGATGGTGGAAAGCCTCTTCCCCGACATGGCGGATTCGCGTGAGCCCAACCTTGCTCAAAGCAAAAGAGTTCGTCCCTCTCCCCGCCCCAGGTGACATCCTCTACTGCTTTTTTTCAACAAAAGAGCGGGGCGGTATTCCGGGCAGAAAACCAAGACCAGTCCTGGTTCTAGGTACGATGGAATTTGATGATGGCACGCCGGGCCTGCGTGTCGCCTACGGAACGTCCAAGAAGGTCCAAGATTTAATATCCGGAGAATTCGCTATAAGAAAAGTTGACGGCCCTGCGTACACTCTTTCTGGATTGAGCTTTGAGACGAAATTTAATCTTAAAAATTCTCAGGATTTGCCCTATAACGAAGAATGGTTTCGAGTCCCGCCTAACCCAAGGCATGGGCAAACTCCAAAGCTTGGTACGCTACATCCATCATTGGTGCATCGAGCAAACGCCGCATTTGAAGCGATCACCTTTAGACCGAAATAGGGACTCATCGATACAATTCCCTATTTTTTGAGTGAGGTTAGCGAGGGGGCATGCTTACCCGCCGATTCGAGACGCGAAACAGTGCTTGTTGTCGTGTCCATGCGCGAGGCCACCACCTCCTGAGTAAGGCCCGCCCGGGAACGCGCTGCCAGCATTTCATTCGCGACGGCATACTCAACCGCGAGAGCGTCATACGCTTCTTTAAAACCGCGACGTTTTTTGGCTTTCTCAAGAAAAGCTTTGTGGTCGTGGGATACGGGTTGGTACTTGATTTCAGCCATGGCATATCTCCTTCATGCGTTTCCGAGCCAGCTTCAGTTCTCGATCGGGTGTCTGCGGCGGTGACCTGTGTCTGCGGCGGTGACCTAGTGACGTTCTACAAACGCCGCTAAGCTAACTGCCGACCTGTCGACTCAAGCCAACCCCAATGTTCGGATGAATTTAACCTACTTGCTAAATTTAACCAATTAGGTTAGTATAAATCGTGGAAAAGGTTACACCTCACTGCAAGTTGGCGGTCGTTAAGGCCTTAATCGTATCCGGCAAAGTTCGCTCGACCAAATCGGCGCTTGTTGGCGCGGCAGCCCTAGGATTCGATTTTGCTGGAATCGTAGCGGTCATTGATTCACTTGCGCCGACGGACTTTTACAAGAGCATGACAACACACGCTGACCACAAGATTTGGCAAGACGTCTATCGGCCCGTTACTCGTGCGGGCGAAGTGTATTTAAAGTTGACAGTTGTCGATGATGTTCTCGTCGTTTCGTTCAAGGAGCTCTGACCATGAAATGCCCAAATTGCGGAGCGGCGGAGCTAACGCCTGACATTCGCGACATGCCCTATACCTATAAGGGCGAAGAAACGACGATTCCAGCGGTAACCGGCGACTATTGTCCGGCGTGCGACGAGGCTGTTCTCGACCTGGTCGAATCTGCGCGCACCAGCACGTTGATGATCGAATTTAACAAGCAAGTGAATGCCACTATCGTTGATCCGGCATTCATTGTTGGCGTACGGAAAAAACTCCATCTGGATCAACGTGAGGCAGCGGAAATATTCGGCGGAGGCGTCAATGCGTTTTCTCGATATGAGAATGGCAAAACGAAGCCCCCATTGGCGCTCGTGAAGCTGCTCAAGGTATTGGACAGGCATCCCGATCTATTGGAAGAAATCAAGGCGTCCTAGTTTGTAGTGCAAATTCCAATAAGCCAAATCAAACCCTGACCGATCCCGGATTGACATCGGCGAGCAGCTGATTAATAATAAATGACTCATTAGTCATTTACCGTCAGTACTGCCTAACTCGCCTTGAGTTCCGCCAAAAAAAATGAACCGCGCTGGGAACGGCGCAAAGAATCGCGCCCGAGCGAGCTTGTCGACGCGGCGCTCGCGTTGTTTGTCGAGCGCGGCTATGCCGCCACGCGCCTTGAGGAAGTCGCCGCGCGCGCCGGCGTGTCCAAAGGCACTTTGTATTTGTATTTTGAGAACAAGGAAGACTTGTTCAAGGCGGTGGTGCGCGGCGGCATCGTGCCGGCCATCGAACAGGCCGAACAAATGGTCGACCAGTTCCAGGGTAGCGCCACCGGACTGTTGCGCGAAATCGTGCTCGGCTGGTGGCAGAACATCGGCGGCACCCCCCACGCCGGCATCACCAAACTGATCATTTCCGAGTCGCGCAACTTCCCGGAAATCGCCGCCTTCTGGTACGACGATGTCGTGGTCAGGGCCAACCGCATGTTCGCCCGCGTGCTCCAACGCGGCGTCGAATCGGGCGAATTTCGCCAAATGGACATCGAATATACCGTCCGGGTGATGATGGCTCCGGTCATCATGCTGATGCTGTGGAGCCACTCGCTCGGCGCCTGCGAGCGCACCCCTGTGGACGCTTCGCGCTACCTCGATAACTACCTGCAAATGCTCCTCGGGGGCATCGCCAAAACTCCGGCAAACCCCTAATACCACGGCGCAAAGCGATGTTAAACTTACCGACTCCCGTAACCTGTTGTGTGAGCACCCGATGAACCCGATGAATGTGGAACAAGCCCGCTTCAACATGGTCGAGCAACAAATCCGCCCATGGGAGGTGCTCGACGCCGCAGTGCTGGACCTGCTCTATGTGGTCCGCCGCGAGGAGTTCGTGCCCGCGGCCTATCGCGAACTGGCGTTCTCGGACATGGAAATTCCGCTCTCTGCCAACGCCGGCCCGGGTGAGCGCATGCTGCAGCCCAAGATCGAGGCGCGCATCCTGCAGGAGCTTGCCGTGCACAAGTCCGACAAGGTGCTCGAAGTGGGAACCGGATCGGGTTACCTCACCGCCTTGCTGGCGCATCGCGCGCGCGCCGTGGTCAGCGTGGAAATCAATCCAGCCATCAAACAAGTCGGCGAGAAGAACCTGGCCAGCCAGGGCTTCGACAACATCACCCTGGAACTGGGCGACGCCGCAAAGGGCTGGGCCAAGGGCGCGCCCTACGACGTGATCGTGCTGACCGGCTCGACGCCGGTGCTGCCGCAGTCCCTGCTCGACCAACTCCAGCCCGATGGCCGTCTGTTCGCAATCGTCGGCGACGCGCCGGTAATGCAGGCGCGCCTTGTTACGCGAACCGCGCCCGGCGTGTTTCAAACAACGGGACTGTTCGAGACCTGCATCGCGCCATTGACCAACGCGGCGCAGCCGGCACGGTTTGCGTTTTAGCGGTCCGCAGACACCGCATCACGCAGATTACGATTTGTTACCCCTGCCCCGGCCGATTCGCCGCATCATTCAGACAAAATGGAACAGATAAGCCCGCTGCAACTACAGGAATGGCTCGCCCGCGCCGGCGACACGCCGCCGCGCCTGCTTGACGTGCGCGAACCCTGGGAGCACCAGACCGCGCATATCGAGAACTCGCTGCTGGTGCCGATGAACAGCGTGCCGGCGCGACTGGCAGAGCTCGACCCCGATGCCGACACCGTGGTGATATGCCATCACGGCGCACGCAGCGCACAGGTGGCAATGTTCCTCGAACGAAACGGCTTTGCACGGGTCTTTAACCTTGCGGGCGGCGTGGATGCCTGGGCAAGGCAAGTCGCCCCGGGCATGGCGACCTACTGAAACCAAGCTGAGAACCAAGAACATGAAAAGCAACACACCCCGCACGCTTTGCGCCCCGTCAGTCCTGATGGGGGTCCTGCTGGCCGCGCTTGCGACACCGGCCAGTGCCGCCGACCTGGTACAGATTTATCGCGATGCGCTGAGCAACGACGCAAGCTTCGCCGCCGCACGCGCCTCGCGCGACGCCGGCCTGGAAAGCCTGCCGCAAGGGCGCGCGGGACTGCTGCCGACCCTCAGCGCTACCGCGTTCACCCAGACCAACAACGTCGACATCCTGTTTCGCGGCGCCCAGGCAAATTCGAGCCGCGAGGGCAATAGCAACGGATTAACCCTGACCCTCACCCAGCCACTGTTCAACTGGGCGAGTTTCATGGTGTACAAGGAAGCCGGGTACAAGGTGGCCCAGGCCGAGGCGACCTACGCGCTGGCGCAGCAAGACCTGATCGTGCGGGTGGCACAGGCCTACTTTGACGTGCTCGCGGCGCAAGACACCCTGGATTTAACCCAAGCGCAAAAAACCGCCATTTCGGAGCAACTCGCCCAGGCCAAGCGCAATTTCGAGGTCGGCACGGCCACCATCACCGACACCCACGAAGCCCAGGCGCGCTACGACTTGTCCGTATCCCAGGGCATCGCCGCTGAAAGCGACCTGGAGGTCAGACAACGGGTACTACAACAAATCATCGGCAAGCTGCCCGACGCCTTGGCGCCGTTGCGATCCTCGCTGCAACTCTCAGTACCGCAGCCCAGCGCGATGGAGAAGTGGGTACAGACCGCCGAACAGCAGAATTTTTCCGTGCGCGTGCAGGAAGCCGGGCTGGAAATCGCCAACCGTGAGATCGAACGCCTGCGATCGGGCCACTATCCGACACTGAACATGGTCGGCATCATGAGCGGCAACTCATCGAGCATCGCCGCCACCGGCATTGTCAATACCAATACCGATACCAACAGCCGCAGCATAGGCCTGCAACTCGCCGTGCCGCTGTATGCCGGCGGAAGCGTCAACTCACAGGTACGCCAGGCCGTCGCCCTGCAGGAAAAAGCGCGACAGGACCTGGAGTCGAGCCGGCGTACCGCCGCGCTGCAGGCAAGGCAATCTTATCTTGGCGTCACCAACGGCATGGCCCAGGTGCGCGCGCTTGAAGCCGCGCTCGTTTCGAGCCAGAGTTCGCTCGACTCGAACAAGCTCGGTTACGAAGTCGGTGTGCGCATCAACATCGATGTCTTGAATGCGCAACAGCAGTTGTACTCGACCAAGCGCGACCTGTCCAAGGCGCGCTACGACACGCTGATAAACGGTTTCAAGCTCAAGGCCGCGGCGGGCAGCCTTACCGAAGAAGATGTCGCGAAAATAAATGTCCTGCTCGGGCGGTAGTTGTTGGGGTAATCGCTGAAAATGCGCCAACCCCACTCAAGACAGAAGCAGGTTCGGGATGGCGGCGAGAAGGACATGCAGTCAGGCCACGGACTGCAATGTTCGAGTCATGCCTACGAACGTCCGCCGCCTTCCCCATGTTCTTTTATCGCGACACGTTCCGCATCCTTGAGCGCAGTCAAGACCGCGGTTGCACTGATGCCAAGACTTCCTGCGCCAATGATATCCATGGCGCTTTTAACAAAGCCGATGACCCATTTCCTTTGTTCAAGGACATCTTGCGCCGAGATCGAGACATCCCCTTTGTAGTCGGCCGAGTGGCGCAGTGACAGCAGCAGGCTGAGGTTCTTGGTGGTGCCTTTGGGCATGGCCCCGGCTTTGACAAAATGCAATGACAGCATCGACTGCGCACCCTCGTGCGACTCGGCCTTGATTCCTTTTGACCACAACAGGGCACAGGTCGCATCGTAAGCGGCGTAGTACAAGTTTGCGACCGATTTTCTCCAGAGACCCGCGCCAACATTGGCCGCAAAAGAGCGGAGCTCCTCCTCGAGCAGCGTCAGATTGTTGGATACTTCGTGCCTTAGCGTGGCTTTGTCCATACGATATCCATATCCTTGCCAATTGACTTGAAGAAAGCCCTTTCCCTGTCTTCGGGAAAGATCGCAACCGGCCTTAGCCTGATCCCGATGCCGTCTTCATGATACGGCTGAACTGAGCGCTCGGAAATTGCGGCAAGGGACGACTCGATCTTTGCCGACCTGTTGCAAGCCATGATCACGGCAACATCGAGATCAGAGTCGATATGCGATCCGCCGGCTGCCCGGCTGCCGAAAACAGCGATCATTTCGGGGAGCGCCGGAAGCTTTCTCATGCCGGAGCAAAAACGCCGGATTGCGTCTTTTTCTGCCGGGGTCAACAGCGACTCGCGGCGAAAATGCGTGGCCGCAGCAACAGGGTCTGTTGCCGTCACAGAACTTACCGCCATTCCGCGTTCACGAAGCCTGCGACGGTAGGCACGCATACGCTCGGCGGCACTTTGCGCCGTGCCGGTTGGGGGGCGTCCGCGTCGTTTTTCCATATTAATTATCGTAACACGTTACGATAATTATGGCAACAGGATCCGGGAGAATGCCGCCCTCTTAACCCAGCAAACGCTCACAGATTCGCAGCAAGCTTGCCGTGGTCCCCTGATGGGCCGCGCAAAACTTCACTCCCGCCGCGGACATTGCGTCACGCCTTGCATGATCGGCGAAAATGCCGCGCAGGCTTTCAACCAGCTTATTCGCATCACCAACCCGCGCCGCCGCGCCAGCAGCCACGGCATCTTCGGCAGCCTTGGCAAAGTTATAGGTATGCGGCCCCAGCAACACCGGCACACCCAACGCACAGGCCTCGATGAAGTTCTGCCCGCCGTAAGAGAGCAGGCTGCCACCGACAAAGGCCGCATCGCAGGCGCTGAAGTAGGCCGCCATTTCGCCCATGCTGTCGCCCAGGACAAAGGCGCACTCCGGCGGTACGTCGCGATTCTCACTGCGCCGGACAAAGGCGTGACCCTTTTCGGCAAGCAGTGCCGCCACCGCGTCAAAGCGCTGTGGATGGCGCGGCACAATCACCGTGAGCAGCCCCGCAACGGGATGCGTTTCCAGCGCCTGCAACAGCAAGGCTTCCTCGCCCTCGCGTGTGCTGGCGGCGAGAAACACCGGCCGGCTTGCGCCAAAGCGCTGCCGGAACACAGCACCGAGCGCGCGCATTTCGTCCGGCACGCTTAAATCGAATTTGATGTTGCCCGTTACCTCGACCCTTTCGGCGCCAAGCGCCCTGAGGCGTGTCGCATCCTCCTCATTTTGCGCGGCTACCGCCGTCAGGCCTTGCAGCGCGGTGCGCGTCAGCGACGCCACCCGCGCATAGCCAGCAGCGGATTTTTCGGACAGGCGCGCATTGGCGAGCAACAGCGGCACACCCTGCTCGCGGCAGCCGCGGATCAGGTTGAACCAGATCTCGGTTTCCATCAGCACGCCGATGCGCGGCCGGAAGTGCCGTAAAAAGCGCGACACTGCAAACGGATAGTCGTAGGGCAAATAACAGCAATGCGCCAACCCTTGGAACAACTGCTCTGCTGTGCCGCGGCCGGTGGCCGTCATTTGCGTCAACACGATCTGGTGGTCGGGGTAACGCTGCGCCAGCGCACGCACCAGCGGTTCAGCCGCCCGTGTCTCGCCCACCGAGACGGCATGCAGCCAGATCACCGGTTTGGTGGTGTTGAAATCATGCCAGCCAAAGCGTTCGGCAATATTCCGGCGGTAGCCAGGCTCCGCGCGACCGCGCCACCACAGGCGCAGCAACACCAAGGGCAAGGCCAGCCAAAGTACAAGGGTGTAAAGAAATTGCATCAAGCGTATTCCGGACACAGCGCAAGCAGCGCAGCCATGACTTCATCAACTTCTGGCGTCACACCCATTGCGCCGAGGTTGCGCGCTGCCATTGCGCCGTATATTCCGGTCAATTCGGGCGATGATGCGCAGAAAATCGCGACCGTGGGCCGGCCAAACGCGGCAGACAAATGGGTGAGCCCGGTGTCCACACCGACGGTAAAGCGGGCACCGGCGAGCAAACCCGCAACGGCGGTGAGGTCCAGGCGGGGTGCCGCGGCGGCATCCGGGATGGCTGCGGCAAGACGTTCGGCACAGGCCAATTCGCCCTCGCTGCCCCAGGGCAACACACACTTGAGACCCATGGCTGCAAAGTGTTTGCCAAGGGAAATCCAGTGCGCTTCGGGCCATTGCTTGTCGGCACGACTGGTGGCGTGAAGCAACACGCAATAGGCTTGCGCCTCGCCCGACAGATCGCGGCCGATACCATAGTCGGCAGCATCATCGGCGACATAGCCCAGGGTGGCGGCTGCGAGGCTACGGTTGCGCACCACGGCGTGCAGGGTGGGCGAAACAGCATGGGTGACATCGTAGAAGCGCGACGCCAAGGACTCGCGCGCACTATCGCCATCGTAGCCATGGCGTTCGCCCGAGGCGGCGCGGGTGATCAGCGCGCTTTTGAGCAACCCCTGGGTGTCGATCACGAGGTCATGAGCTTCGGCGGCAAGCAGGCGTCGCAAGTCGCCTATTTCATGCCAGGTGGCCGGTTTAAAGAGCTGCTTGCGCCAGCGCCTTACCGCCACCGGAATGACGCGCGTTACCGCCGGGTGCAAGGCCGGCAGCGCGGCAAAGGCCTCCTCAACCGCCCAGTCAATGCGCGCACCCGGATAGCGCCGGGCGATGTCGGTGGCGACAGGCAGGTTGTGCACCACGTCCCCCAGCGAGGAGGTTTTGACGAGCAGGATCTTTTTCATGACCAGCCGCGCCCCGGGAACGGCGACGTCAGTTAAAATGATTAGATAAAACCTTGATTATACGGCCTTGATTATACGGGCCTTACCTCCCCAACCATCGCGCACGCTTCGATGCCCCTGTCCGCCGTCATCATCAGCAAGAACGCCGCCGCGCAGCTTGGCGAATGCCTCGCCAGCCTGGCCTTCGCCGACGAGATACTGGTTGTCGACTCGGACAGCACCGACGGCACCGCCGAACTCGCCCACGCGGCCGGTGCGCGGGTCATAGCCAAGGAATGGCTGGGATTTGGACCGCAAAAGCAGTTTGCCGTGGAACAAGCCACGCACGACTGGGTGCTCTGCCTCGACGCCGACGAACGCGTCAGCGACGCCTTGCGCGCGAGCATCATCACAGAACTTGCGGCACCGCGCGCAACGGCCTACGACATGGCACGCTGCAACCGCTTTATGGGGCACTGGTTACGGCATGGCGAAGGCTACCCGGACTGGAGCCTGCGCCTGTTTGACCGCCGCCACGCCCGCTGGAGCGACGATGCGGTGCATGAGAAAGTGCTCGCAAATGCCCGTCCGGCGCGGCTTTCCGGCGATTTGCTGCATGATTCGGCCGAGACTTTGGACAGCTACCTGGCCAAACAGAATCGCTACACCACACTGCAGGCGGAGGCCATGCGCGCCACGGGCAAGCGTACCGGTGTCGGCCAGCTACTACTGTCGCCGCTGGCCCGCTTTATCAAGTTCTACGTGTTCCGGCTGGGGTTTCTGGACGGCCTTGCCGGGCTGGTGCACATCGCCATCGGCTGCATGAACAGCTTCAACAAATACGCCAAGCTTCTGGCGCTGCAAAGACAAGCCTCTTAGGCTAATGATGCCCATAAAACTTGCGTTGTCCGCCAATGCCAACCCCATGGATTCCCGCTCTAGTCCCCGGAGTGGGATTCGCGGGAATGACGGACTGGTTGCCCAACATCGGCAAATCACGCCGTCATTCCGGGGGCGCGCAGCGCAACCCGGAATCCATGGGGTATCGCCTTTCACTGGCCAGTCACAAACATGACTATCCTGGTTACCGGCGGCGCCGGTTTTATCGGCTCGAATTTCATCCTCGACTGGCTGGCGCAGTCGGACGAAACCGTGGTGAACCTGGACAAACTGACTTACGCCGGCAACCGCGCCAACCTTGCCTCCCTCGACAAGGATGCCCGTCATGTATTCGTGCGCGGCGACATTTGTGACCGTGCGCTGCTGCAAACCCTGTTCGCCGAACACCAACCGCACGCCGTGGTGCATTTTGCCGCCGAAAGTCATGTCGATCGCTCAATACACGGGCCGGCGGAGTTCGTGCAAACCAATTTCGTCGGTACCTTCAGCCTGCTTGAAGAAGCGCGCGCCTACTGGATGGCACTTGATGCCGAGGCCAAACAGGCCTTTCGCTTTTTGCACGTCTCAACCGACGAGGTCTATGGCTCGCTGGGCCCGGCCGACGCGGCCTTTGCCGAAACCACCGCCTACGCCCCGAACAGCCCCTACTCCGCCTCCAAGGCCGGTTCCGACCACCTGGTGCGCGCCTGGCACCACACCTACGGCCTGCCGACGCTGGTGACCAATTGCTCCAACAACTACGGCCCGCGGCAATTCCCGGAAAAGCTGATTCCGCTGATGATCGCCAATGCCCTCGCCGGCAAACCGCTGCCGGTCTATGGCGACGGTCAGAACGTGCGCGACTGGCTTTACGTGGGCGACCACTGCTCCGCCATCCGGGCGGTGCTTGCAGGTGGTCGTCCCGGCGAGGTCTACAACATCGGCGGCAACGCCGAAATGAAAAACCTCGACGTCGTCCATACCTTGTGCGCCGTGCTGGACACCCTGAGGCCCGACCCGGCGGGACCGCACCAGCGACTGGTCAAATTTGTGACCGACCGTCCGGGACATGACAGGCGTTATGCCATAGACGCGCGCAAAATCGCCGCCGAACTGGGCTGGAAACCGGTGGAGACCTTCAAGTCAGGCCTGGCCAAGTCGGTACAGTGGTATCTGGACAACGCCGTCTGGGTGGCAGATATTCAGTCTGGCCCC
>Ga0194049_1000567_pt1 | contig 12564 bp, 17 predicted proteins | sample JunL2225m_MetaG_FD_148665 | JGI IMG/M metagenome (GOLD analysis project Ga0194049, IMG submission 148665) | Anoxic zone freshwater microbial communities from boreal shield lake in IISD Experimental Lakes Area, Ontario, Canada - Jun2016-L224-25m | ecosystem: Environmental > Aquatic > Freshwater >... | reverse complement strand
GAAACCCTCGCGGCGGAGCACGAAAAGCTCGGCCTGAAGATCCTCGGCTGGCAGGACAGCTGGGGGTACCGCAACGTCGTCACCACCAAGAAGGAAGTCAAAACGCCGGCGGACCTGAAGGGGCTGAAGATCCGCACCATCCAGACGCCGACCTACGTGGCCGCGCTCAACGCGATGGGAGCGAGCGCGACGCCGATGGCCTTCGGCGAGGTGTACACCTCGCTGCAGACGGGTGTGCTTGACGGCTTCGAGCACTCCTCGGCGGTGGTCTTCACCGGCAAGTACTACGAGGTGGCGAAATACATCACGCTAACCGAGCACCTGTTCGGGCCGACCGCAAAACGGTGATGTCCAAGAAAGAGTGGGACAGCTATACCGATAAGGAAAAGCAGGTGGTCGCGGCGGCGGCGAAACTGGCGCAGGACGTCAATCGCAGCCTTTCGGTCCAGCGCGACGCCGAATCGATGGAAAAACTCAAGGCCAAAGGCATGGTCGTCAACAAAATCGACAAGACCGTCTTCCTCAAGGCGGCCGGGCCCTTGCAGGACCAGCTGGCCAAGTCCATCAACGCCGAAGACCTGCTCAAGATCATCCGCGAAACCAAGTAAGCGCTTTTCCCCGCCGGCGCGCCTCGGCGCGCCGGCGGCCTTCACGGGGGTCCGATGATCCGCAACCTGTTCCGCTCGGTCGACCGTTCGGTCGAGTACATGCTGTTCCTCATGTTCCTTGCATTCACGCTGGTGGGCGGCCTGCAGGTGTTCAACCGCTTCGTGCTCGGACTGCCGCTGTCCTGGAGCGAGGAGTTCCAGAAGTTCGGCCACATCTGGATGGTGATGCTCGCCGTGCCGGTGGCCTACCGTCGCGGCGCACACCTGGGCATGGACATGCTGCTGCGGATGCTGCCCGGCTGGTCGCAGCGCGCGGTGGCCTTGGTCACCGAGGTCCTGTGGCTCGTGCTCGCCGTGTCGATCGGCTACTACACGCAGGCCATCATGGTGGTGGCGCGCAATCAGGACAGCCCGGGCCTCGGGCTGCCGATGCACTGGGTGTATTCGGGCATGGTGCTGGGCGCGGTATACCTCGGGTTCGTGGCGCTGAGGCGCATCGCGACGCACTTTGGCTGGCGGGAGCCGGCGCCCGAAGACCTGGGCGGGGGACACTGACATGATGCTGGTCATCCTGTTTGCGCTGCTGCTCGCGCTCATCACGCTGGGCGTGCCTATCCTGCTGGTGATGGGCATCGTAGGGCTGTTCGGCATCCTGAGCGACCCGGGCCTGGTGCCGGCGCTGTTCCCGCAAAAGATGTTCGCGATGCTCGACAACTTCAGCCTGCTCGCGCTGCCGTACTTCATCCTGGCCGGCGAACTGGTGTCGGCGGGCGGCATTTCCAAGCGCCTGGTGTGGTGGGACACTGGCGCGCCGGCCTCGGCCATGCATCGGTGGTGTCGAGCATGGTGTTTGCGGGCGTCTCCGGCTCGTCGGTGGCGGATACCTCCGCCATCGGCTCGATCCTGGTGCCCGCCATGAAACACCGCGGCTACAAGCCGGGCTTCGCCGCGGCTCTGGTCGCCTGCGCCGGCACCATCGGCGCGATCATCCCGCCGTCAATGACCATGATCGTGTACGGCTCCATGGCCAACGTGTCCATCGGCGGGCTGTTCCTCGGCGGCATCGTGCCGGGCATCCTGATCGGCATCGGACTGATGGTCGTGATCTACATCTACTCGTTCTCGCCGGCCTTCCCCGAGCTGCGGCGCACCAGCGGAAAATTCGTGATGGCCAACGTGGTCCGCGCCACCATAAACGTGTGGCCGGCACTGCTCGCGCCCATCCTGGTGGTCGGGGGCATCCTGACCGGCGCGTTCACGGCGCCACCGAGGCTGGCGTGGTGGCCTGCTTCTACGGGTTCTTCATTGGATTCTTCGTCTACCGCATCATCAAGCTGCGCGACCTGCCGAAGATCTTCATCCGCGCCGCAGTCACCACGGCCATGGTGTCGGGCATCATCGGCGTGGCCGGCGCCCTCGGCTGGCTGCTCGCCTACCTGAACTTCAACGACCTGGTCCTGGCGGGCATTACGCACGTCACCGGCACCAAAACCGGGGTCATGCTGCTGCTGATGGGCATCATGCTGGTGCTGACGATGTTCGTCGATTCGATGGCGATCCTGATCATCATGATCCCGGTGGCGGTGGTTATCGGCCGCAACTTCGGCATCGACGAATTCCAGCTTGGTTTGATGATGGTGATGGCGACGCAGATCGGCTCGACCACACCGCCCGTCGCGGTGCTGCTTTTTGTTGCCACCAGCATCGCCGGCTGCACCTATAACGAGACCATCCGCTACTGCTGGGCATTCATCATCGCCGAAGTGGCGGTATTGCTTATGGTCGTGTTCTGGGCCGATCTCGCCGCCTGGATACCGCACTATTTTCTCGGCTGAAATGCCGCCGACTTACCGGCGATCGGCGGTGTCCGGCGGCCCGACGGGGCATGCCGGGACCGCTCATCGACCGCAAATGCCCGACTGGCGCGCCTTTCCAGCGGTTTATCGGGCAAATTGCGCGATAAATAGCTGGGCTGCGGGCCCGAAATGCCTCAAAATGGCGGGGTAAACGAACAAATCCGGAGATTCAAATGCAACACGCACTCATGCTCAAGACCCGCCGCATCAAGCAAAAACACACAAAAGAACTCGCCCGCGCAGCCCGGCTGGCGAAAAAAGCCGCGAACGAAGCGCCCAAAGCGGCCGGCACAGCGGCAAAAAAGAGCGCAGCCGCCTGAGCGTTACGGCAGCTTACGCACGCTGAACCGCATACTGGGTTGGCGTCGCAGCGCGACCAAGCCGTCGCGCCCTCACATCACTGCTTCGGAATCCCCGCCTCGGCGATAACCTTTGACCAGCGCTGCACCTCGCTGGCAATGCGCTGGCGCATTTCCTCGGGCGTGCTGCCACGCACCTCGCCGCCAAAGCCCTCCAGCCGGGCGCGCACTTCGGGCACTTGCAAGGCCTTGAGCACTTCGGCGTTAAGGCGCTCGACAATCGCGCGCGGGGTGCCTGCCGTGGTGGCAAGCCCGGCCCAGGAACTGACGTCGAATCCGGGCACGCCCGCTTCCTGCACCGTCGGCACGTCCGGCAGTCCCGGCCAGCGTGTGGCACCGCTGACGGCAATGGCCTTGAGGCGGCCACCCCTGACATGCGGCAAGGTGGCGGTTCCCGGCGCAATGACAAAATTCACATCACCGGCAAGCAAGGCGGTGAGCGCGCCGGCGTCGCCCTTGTAGGGCACATGCAGTAACTGCGTTCCGGTCACGCTCGCCAGCAAGGCGCCGGTGAGGTGCTGGGTCGAGCCGATGCCGGCCGAGCCATAGCTCACACCGTCGGGCTTGGCGCGCGCGGCGGCCAAAAGTTCGGCCACGTTTTGCTGCGGCGAATCGCTCCTCACGCTCAGTACAAACGGAAACACCGTGGCGGTGGAAATCCACTCAAAGCCCTCCACCGACTTGTAGCCCAGCGTCTGGTATAGCGCACCCGATACCGTGTGCCCGCCCACCGCGAGCAAAAGGGTGTAGCCATCGGGCGCCGCCCGCGCCACCGCCTCGGCGGCGATATTGCCTCCGGCACCGGCCTTGGTCTCGACAATGACCGGCTGGCCGAGGCTCCTGGACATTTCCTGGCCGAGCAGCCGCGCAATCGAATCGGCGTTACCGCCGGGCGCGAAGCCCTGGATGATCTTGATCGGCCGTGTCGGATAGTCCTGTGCCTGCACAACCGGTGCGAGCGCGAGCGCGGCGAGCATTGCCAGCAGGCAGGCGGTTCTTCCTTGCATGATTCCCCTCCTCATTTTTTCGGTAAAACTATTTGTCATTGCGCTGGCAACGACCTGACCAAACTTTCCGAATTGTCCTCATTCCATCCAGGGCGCTGCCAATCCGAGCTTGGTCGCCGCCGCGACCAGTTCATTGGCCACGCCCGGCGGCAGCGGAATGCCGTTGCGCCCGCGCCGCTCGGCTTCGATGTAGCCGCGCTCGCCGGGCACCAGGATGCCACCGGCCTGCGGATCGGCCGGCAGCGCTTTCAACGCCGCGGGGTCGCCGCGAAACTGTTCCTCGGGGCAAAACCGGAAAGCGTCGATGGCAATCACCAGCGCGTTCTGGCGATGGCGTTTGGCATCAGGCTCACCGGAAAAGAATTCCGCCAGCAAGGGATTGCCCACGGCGATGCTGCTCATCATTTCTATCATCAGCGCAAGGCCCGAACCCTTGGCGCCGCCCAGCGGCAGCGGGATGGTCGCGGCCTGCGCGTCCGTGGTCGGCTGCCCCTGCGCATCGAGCGCAATGCCCGCAGCCAGGGTTTCATTCGCCCGTTTCGCCTGCGCCAGGCGGCCGAGAGACACCACGCCGGTACCCATGTCAAACACGATGGGCGTGTCACCGGCACCGGGCACCGCAATCGAGATCGGCGCCGTCGACACGCCGGCGGCGCGGGCGCCGTGATACGCCATGTTGGGTATGGACGCGGTGATCGCCAGTCCGGTCATGCCGCCGCGTGCAATGCGCTCGGTGAAGTAAAAAATCGCCACCGCACCGGCGGCGCGGTCGGCCTCGAGCACCTGCACTGCGGGCGTGTCGGTGGTGACGCGCATTTGCGGCTTGGGATTGATGATGCCGGTTTCGATGAATTCGAGGTAACGCGGGACGCGCGACACGCCATGGGTATCCACACCGCGCAGGTTGGCCCACACCAGCGCATCGGCCACCGTGGCGGCGTGCGCCGCCGGCATGCCGGCACGCTCGAACAGTGAAGCGATAAAGTTCCGCAGCGCCGGAGCCGCGACGCGCATGCTCATTGGCGCTCTATCTTGCGCAGTTCAATGAGCTTTTGCCACTTGCGGTATTCCTGCTCCACATAGCGCTGCATTTCCCCCGGGAGACTCGAGCGGGGCTCACCACCCAGTTCCACCAGCCGGCGCGCCACTTCCGGGTTCTCGACGATCTTGCGCATTTCCTGGTTGAGCAGCGTGATCACCGCCTCCGGCGTGCCGGCGGGCGCGCCAATGCCGATGAACGAACTGACCTCATAGCCTGGCAGCGTGTCGGCCACCACCGGCACATCGGGCAGCGCCTTCCAGCGTTCCTTCGAAGTCACCCCCAGCGCGCGCAGCTTGCCGCTCTTGATAAAGGGCAGCGACAGTGTCGGCGCCTCAAACAGCAGGTCGATGCGCCCGCCCAGCACCTCGGTCAATCCGGCATTGCCGCCCTTGGTGGGGATATGGACGATTTCGGTTCCCGCCATGGCATTGAACAATTCCGAGGACAGGTGATGGATGGAGCCGATACCCGAAGTCGTGTAATTGAGCTTGCCCGGATTGGCGCGCGCAAAAGCGATCAGTTCGGCCACGGAACGGAACTGCGAGTCGGCCGGCACGTTGATGAAAAACGGATACGAGGTGATGAGCGAGATCATGGTGATGTCGCGCAACGAATCAAATTGCGGATTGGTGGTGAGCGCGGCAAGGGCCGGATAGCCGCCGGTAACCTCAATCAGGGTATAGCCGTCGGGCTTGGCCTTGGCGACATAGGCCGAGCCCACCCCGCCGCCCGCCCCGGCGCGGTTTTCCACTATCACCGGAACGCCCAGTGACTCGGACAATTTTTGCGCCGTAAGCCTTGCCAGGATGTCGGCCGATCCGCCCGGCGGGAACGGGCACACCACCGTGATGGCGCGCGACGGATACTTTTGCGCCCAGGCCGGCGCCGCCGGCAGCGCTAGCAACAGCGGCCACAGCAGCAACACCACGAGCGATTTGCAGATTGCCTTCATGTGCATCTTCCTTTTCACCAATCAATTGAGCGGGCCGAGGAAAACCTCGCCCATGAAACTGTCACTTTGCGGTGACAGGGTCTGCGGCCATTGTTGCGGGTCCGCGTCGAAGGCCTTGCGCTCGACCGCCGGGCGCGGCTTGCCGTCCCAGCCGATCTGCTCCATTTCCCAATACAGCTGCATTGCATTGCCATCCGGATCGACGGCAAAGACATGGTGGCCGACGCCAGGCGACCGGGCCGGCAGTTTGCGGAATTGAACCCCTGCCTTGCCAAGGAAGGTAATCGCATCGCGCAACTGCTGGTAGCTGCCCAGTTGCAATCCGAACGACAACAGCGTCGAACCCGCTGGCAGGCCCAGCACGGAGCGCAAGGCCTTGGGATACAGGGCGAGCGAATGGTGCTCGGTATTGGCGCGCAGGAAAATGCAGCGATGCCCCTGGTACGTGACTTCCTCGGTCACGTCGAGCCCCAAGGCGCCCCGGTAGAACTCCAGCGCGGCATCGACATCATCGACAAACAGGCGCACGGGTCCGACCTTGGCAACCTTGAACGGCCGGGCCAGCAGGACACCGCCGACGTCAAAGGTTTCAGGCCATGCAGCCTTGCGCCGCCATCCGGCGTTAAAGTCGTCGCCCTGCGCGATGGCATCATTGACTTCGGCGAATTCGGAGGCGTGCGGCAGGCCCGGCGGCTGCTGGTAGCGGATGCGGTGCATGGGGCCGGGCTTGGAAAAACCCGGCCAGCCGATTTGTTCGATGCCGTAATACAACTCGTTGATGTGTCCGGAGGGATCGGGGGGATAGAAATGCCAGTTCGATCCCGGCAGGTCGCGCCCGGCGCGCAGGATTTTCAGGCCCTGCTCCTCAAACCACTTGTGCCCGTCGACCACTTCGCGCAGCGTGCCCACCTGCCAGGTGATCTGGTTCACCGTCAGCTCGGGATAGCCGGCGTAGTGCGGATTGACCGCATGCATTGCACGTTTCGGGAACAGCACGAAAGAATGGTGATCGGTACCGTGGCGCGTGAACGAACCCACAGTGGGTCCGAGCTTGTCGCGCTGCGCTTCGGGCAGCCGCGACCGCAGTTCGAGCTCGTCGGACACCTCGAAGCCGAGCAGCCGGCCGTAAAACTCCAGCGACACCGCCGGATCGGCGACATTGACGCCGAAATGCCCGAGCCGGCGGATGCGGAACGGGCGTGGCAGCTGCACGCCACCGACAACACAGGGGTTATTTTTTGCCATGAAATTAATCCGCCTTAATGGGAAGGTACTTTGCCAGCCAGGCACGCAGCAAGGCCTGCACCACCACGTTGTTCTCGGCCAGCATGAAGTGATCGACTTCGGCAAACAGGTGCAGGTCTGTCGGCTCGCCGGCCCGCTGGAATAGCTCGATCGACTGCTCGGTCGGGGTCACGGTGTCATTGGACGGATGCAGCAGCAGCAAGGGTCGCGGTGCGATTTTCCCCACAACGTCGTTGGCGCAAAATGCCAGCATGCTCTCGACCACGTCAAACGGAAACTCGAGGTGCGAACCGGGGGCGAGCCGGTTGCGCAAGTCGGGGCGGATCGGCACGATGTCAAAGCGCGGCACCATCATCGACTTGCCCTGCGCCTTCTGCCGGCGACCCTCCGCCAGCATGTCGGAAAACTTCTTCCAGGCCTCGGGCGATTCATGCTGCTTGCGGAATTTTTTCTCGCCGTTGCCCCAGCCACCGACGGAAATGCACACGGCGATGCGCTCGTCCACGCCCGCTGCATACACCGCCACCGCTGCGCCAAAGCTGAAGCCCATCACGGCGATACGGTCGGCACGCACCTCGGGCCGCGTCGCGAGAAAGGACACCGCACTGCTGGTGTCCTCGACCTGTTCGAGGCAGATCACCCGCCCGGACACGCCCTCGGAGTTGCCGCAACCGCGCATGTCAAAGCGCAGCGTGACATAGCCCAGACCGGCGAACAGCTTGGCCGCCACTTCGGGAATACCACCGTTCTTGTTGCCGCCAAACCCGTGCAACACCATCATCGCCGGGCGCTTTTCGCCCGGCTTCATGTCATCGGGAATATGCAGGATGCCGGCCAGGTTCAATCCGGCCGACGGAAACCATACGCGTTCTTCCAACTTCTCCTCCTTCACCACCGCGCCAGGGCGCTTGTTGTTTTCAAACCGATGAAATGTGATTTATTCGGCCGCCGCCAGGGCAAGTATAGCGCCGCGCCGCCGGTTCAAAAGCGACACCGTCAATTTTCCGGCCGGGTAAACCCGGCGTCCGTCCAGTGCCTGCGATTGCCTGCTCATGCTATTCCCCATCGTTCACAAAAACAGAATGCGCAGTATAAGCGCTGGCGCCATGGTAAAACACGGGGCCTATTGCGGCTCGATGCCCGCGGTGCGTGCAACCCGGGTCCATTTTTCCAGCTCGTCCTTGATCAGCCTGACAAACTCGGCCGGCGTGCTGCCCACCGGTTCGGCGCCATCAGCGGCCAGTTTTTGCTTCAGGTCGTCGGTATGCAAGGCCTTGACCGCCTCGGCATTGATGCGCGCGACAATCGCCGGCGGCGTGCCGGCCGGGGCGAGCAGCCCATACCACTGCTCCGCGACAAAACCCGGCACCCCGGCTTCGGCGACCGTCGGCACGCCGGGCATCACCGCAAGGCGCGCACTGCCCGACACCGCCAGTGCACGCAGGCGGCCCGAGAATCGACATGCGGCTTGGCCGTCAGCGCATTGGAAAACATCGCCGTGACCTGCCCGCCGATGAGGTCAGTGACCGCCGGCGTGGTCCCCTTGTAGGGAATGTGCAGCAGGTCCACACCGGCCATGCTCTTGAACAACTCCATGGCCATATGGGGCGCGGTGCCGGTGCCGGCACTGCCGTAATTCAAGACACCGGGCTTTTGTTTTGCCAAGGCGATGAACTCGGCCAGCGTTTGCACCGGCACCGCCTGGCCGAGCACCAGCACATTGGGCGCGGTGGCGGCGACCGTTATGGGCGCAAAATCGCGCACCGGATCGTAAGAGACTTTTTTGTACAGCACGGTGTTGAGCACCAGGGGGCTGGGCACAAACAAGAGCGTGTAGCCGTCGGGCAGCGCGCGCGCTGCCGCCTCGATGCCTATCATATTGCCCGCACCGGGCTTGTTCTCGACGAAAAACTGCTGGCCGAAGGCCTTGCTCAAATGCTGCGCCATGACGCGCGCGACAATGTCGGTCCCGCCGCCGGGTGCGGACGGCACGATGATGCGCACCGTGCGCACCGGAAAAATTTATCGCCGGCTGCGCCGCAACCTGCGTGGCGAGCAAGCCAAGGCAGCCAAGACCGGCAGCGGCAAGACGCAGCATGGCCGTCACCCTACCGACTGCATCGTGACCACCAAGCACATGCCTTAAATTCATTGCATCACCTTTGCCATCTGCCTGACAGCCCATTGGCACAGGCGGGCGGGCTTTCACCGGGCCAGGTGCAGTTTAACTTCTTTCATCCGGCGAAAATTCCCCGCTCAAACCGGCCTCGTCGCCGTCCCGTGTGAATTTTTGCATATCTTTACCCGCGCACCGCTTGTCTGCCCGGTCACAGAAGTATTAGGATGCAACTGCGCGGTTTCTCGGCTTGGGCAGGCCGCGTTTGGACACCAACGAAAGTGAGCGCAGCCATGAAACATTTTCCCGTGTCACTGAAATTCCTTGGAACCGCCGTGCTCCTTGCATTGCTTGCGGCCTGCGTCAGCCCGATGCAGGAAGCCATCTCACTGACCGCAGCTGCCGGCTTCAAGGTCATCACCCCGACCAAGCCCGACCAGGAAGCCATCCTCAAATCGCTGCCGCCGGACACCGTGACGCAGGTCACCTACGAAGGCAAGATCTACTACGTGCTGCCGGATGCGAAAAACAACCAGGCCTGGGTGGGCGGACCGGCGGAGTATCAGGAATACCAGAAACTGCGCGTCGCCAAGCAAATCAGCGACCAGAACCTCGCCGCGGCGCAGATGAATGAATTGAACCAGGCCAACTGGGGTGGCTGGGGCGGCTGGGGCGCGACGGGCGGATTCCGGCGCTACTAGCGCCATTGACCGGGCGCCGGACAGCGCCCGTGCCTTTCCCGCGGCAGCGGGTGCCATTGTTTGATCTGCATCAACCCCCTGGAACCTGTGCCATTGCAGACTGGGGGCGCCGGCGAATAATCGCTGTGCGACCCTTCAATCCATTGCAACAACAATCCATTGCAACAACAATCCATGGCACGCAAAGCCCGCAACCCCTGGGACATTACCGAGGCGACGTTTCCGTCCACCGGTACCACCGCCGAAAAGCTGCGCTTTATTGTCGGCTACGCCATCCTCGCGCCCTCGGCGCGAAACACGCAGCCCTGGCGCTTTGAGGTCAAGGACGACACGGTCAACCTGTACGCCGATTTTTCGCGCCGGCTGACGGTCGCCGACCCGAATATGCTGCAACTTTATATCAGCCTGGGCTGTGCGCTGGAGAACCTGCTTCTCGCCGCACGGCATTTCGGCTTCAGTTGCAGCATCGACTACCTGCCGATCACGGAGGACAATGAAGTGGTGGTGAAGGTCTTGTGCACCGTGGCCGGCGCATCACGCGCCAGCACCTTGTTTCGCTCGATCCCGCTGCGCCACACCCAGCACGGTAACTACGACGGCCGGCCGCTGACCCCCAGCGTGATCGAAAAGCTCAATGCCTGCGCCACCGATCCGGCTTTGAGGCTGCTGTTCGTACAAAAAGCGCCGGTCAAGGCGGCGGTGGCAAAACTGTTGCTGCGCGCCGACGCGCTCGCGCTCGCCAATCCGGCCTACCGCCAGGAACTCGCCGAAAGCATTGGCAGCGGTAACCTCGGCCAGTCTTGGCTGGTGTCGCAACTGGGCCAGTTCGCCCTCGCCCACCTCGACATGGAAAAGAGCATCAAAAAACGCGACCAGGACGCGCTCGCCAGTTCACCCGCTTTCGGGTTGATCAGCGGCGAGAAGGCAACGCGCACGTTCCAGATAAAAGCCGGGCAGCTGCTGCAGAAACTTAACCTGACCGCGCACAAGCTGGGCATTTGCATGCAGCCGGTCAGCGTCCTGCTCGAAACCGCGGAAGTGAACGCGGCGTTTACAAAACTGTTCCGCGCCGGCGCGGCGTTCCCCTGCTGCCGTTTCGCATCGGCTATGCCGACGAACCGGACCACGCCACACCGCGGCGCCCGCTTGAGGAAGTGCTGCTGTAATAGCCGTACCCGCATAGCCGTACCCGCGGGGTGCTATGATTTCCCGCCGCATATTCCGGCGCGCCGCCCGGCGCCCGCCGTCCGAACATCAGGAGAAAAACCATGACATCCCCGCAGTTGGTAGACCCGCATGACGTCGTAATGACCGGTGAGAACTCCTTCATCCGCCTCTCCAACGACGGCGGCAAGACCATCGCCGACCGCGTCAGCCACTGGCGCGTGCTTTGGTCACCGGCCGGACAAGGCCACGTGCTGTTCATCGACAGCGCGCTTACCGGCAAGGGGCCGCGCGTCTACACCGACAACGCCGGCGTCGCGCGCTTTTTACAGCGCACCATAGAAGTACTGCTGCACAAGCCCTTCGCCGACGAGTCGCTGCCGCTGATAGACGCCGAATTTGACCGCAGCGGCAATTCGCTCAGCACCGTGGAGGAGCGCGTCGCCTCGGACGCGGACGAGATCGTGATGAGCTTCTGGGATTTGATGGCGCCCTTTGTGCTGACCATGCCACCGGGCGCGATGGACCGGCCGATCGGCGTCTACAGCACCTTCCTGCCGGCCCGCAGCGCGCAGCTTGCGGTCAACGGCAGCGCCGCCACCGCCAAGCCCTTCCTGCAGGATCGTTTCGGCAAGCCCGCCTCAAGCTGCACGCTGGCGTGGTCGGAAACCTGGACCCGGCCGCGGACGTAAGCACGGCAACGGCAATCAACATCGTGTGACTCGCTCCGGCGGAGCCCTCCCGCCGGGCTGATCCGGTCAAGGGGGCAGGAGTTTTTCCTCGTGCAGCAGGCCATTGGCGACGGTCTCGGCCATGGTGCCCACCTCCTTCGAAACCATCAGCAGCAGGTCGTCAAAGGAGACCACGCCCCTCGGTTCGCCGGCCTCGTTGAGCACCAGCAGGCGCCGCACACCGCGATCGCGCATCAATTCCATCGCCTCGTACACGCCGAAAGTACCCGGCGACACCACCAGTTCCTTCGACATCACCTGCTCGACCGACAGGATGGCCTGTTGCTTCGCAACTCCACGGTCGGTGATGATGCCGACGGCGCGCGGTGGCAGCGAATCGCCCATCACGACGACACTGCCGACGTGCTTTTCGCGCATCAGTATGGCCGCCTCGATGATCGTCGCCGACCGCGGAACGCTGATGAGCTCGCTGCTGCAAAGATCGAATAGCTTCATGGATGACGCCCCTTCCAGACTGCAGACCACACGGCAAGTATAGGCGCAAAACAGCGGACAATCGAACCTGGCCGCACCAGTTGCACGGGTCCGGCCCGCCGCATTTGTGACTATTCGAGGAAGCGCACCCGGCCTGTTTCCAGCTCGTAGACTGCCCCGACCAGCTTGATGCCGGCGGTGTTTGCACTGGCTTCAGGCATGGCAAGCAACTCGCGCATGGTCCGGCGCACATTCGCCTCAACGCCGGCGCTTAGCAACCCGGCCGGCGGTGCGGCAGGGTCAAGCCCGTCCAGGGCCGGGATGATTTGCTCGAGCAGGATCTCGGGG
>Ga0194049_1000563_pt1 | contig 12606 bp, 11 predicted proteins | sample JunL2225m_MetaG_FD_148665 | JGI IMG/M metagenome (GOLD analysis project Ga0194049, IMG submission 148665) | Anoxic zone freshwater microbial communities from boreal shield lake in IISD Experimental Lakes Area, Ontario, Canada - Jun2016-L224-25m | ecosystem: Environmental > Aquatic > Freshwater >... | reverse complement strand
TGCGCCTGCGGGCACGCCGCCGGCCATCGTCAAGCGCTTGCAGGATGAAGTCGCGCGCGTGGTCAGGCTGCCGGAGATTCGCGAGCGCCTCAACGGCCTGGGTGTCGATCCGGTGGGCAATACCTCGGAGGAGTTCGGCCGCATCATCGCCGCCGACATCGCCAAGTGGACGGCTGTGGCCAAGGCCGCCAATATTAAGTCGGACTAACGCGGCTTTCCCGCCGCCCGCTATTATTTGGAGCAGTCGCAGATGTCCGCCTCACCGGTTCGAATTTCCACCACGCAGTACCTGCACACCCTCGGCGTTATCAACAAGTCGGCGGCGAAAGCGGGCTTTGACTATGCAGTGACGGTGGCGAAAAACATCGACGAGGCGACCCTGCGCATGATTGCCGGGGACTTCGATGTCGGCGAGTGCTCGTTTGCGACCTATTTGCAGATTTGCAACCAGGACAAGCTCAAGAAAATAGACCAGCGCTTCATTGCACTGCCGGTGTTCGCGAAAAAACTGGTGTCGCAATACGCCTATTGCCGCGCCGATGACAGCCTCGACGGCCATGCTTCGCTGTCGGGGAAGCGCATTGCCGTGCCGCAGTTCTGGGTCACCGCGGCGATCTGGCATCGCTGGTATATGGCCGAGGCCGGCGTCGATGCCGGCTCTGTCACCTGGTTTCCGCTGGCCAAGGACCGCATCGAGGGCATGCCGTATCCCGATGCGCTCAAGTTTGACTGGTCGCTGGCGGGCAAAAAGCCGGCCGAATTGTTGCGCGATGGCGCGGTGGATTGTTTCATCTACGCCCGGCGCCCCGATGACATGGCCGGATTGCGTTACTTGTCGCGCCGTCCGATTGACGCCACGCTGGCCACGGCACGCGGCACCGGCGTGGTGCCGGTGACGCATGTGCTGATTGTGCGACGCGATCGCATCGCCGCCGATCCGGCGCTGGCACCCGCGCTGTTTGCCCTGTTCAACGCCTCATTCGAGGCGGCGGAACGCGAAGCGGGCAACCACGTGGCGCAATACCTGCCGCTTGCCGACATGCAACTTGATGCGGTGTCGGCCACGCTGGGCGGCGGTTGGAACAGGCACGGCTGGAATTGCAATGAAAAGGCGATGCGCACTTTTCTTGGCGCGGCGATCACCCAGGGCTTTGTCGGCAAACTCGTGCTCGAAGATTTGTTTGTCAAGCTCGATTGAGCCCCCGGCAACTGCGGGGCGGGCGGCGGAAATTAGGAGGGCAGCATGATTCGGCATAAAAAACTCAGTTACCTGACGCTCAATGTCAGCGACCTCGCGCGTTCGATTGCGTTTTATCGCGACATGGTGGGGCTTGACCTGGTGGGGCAGAACGACCGGGGCGAGGCCTTCCTGTCGTGTAATGGCGACCATCACAACCTGATGCTGGTGCAGGCGAAGGATAAGGATAAGGAAGCAAGCTTCAAGCGCGTCGCCTTTGAACTGGAGGACGAGAGCCAGATCGCCGTGGCCGAAAAAGTGCTGACTGCGGCCAAGGTGAAGTGGAGCCGCATCGCCGCCGCCGAGTGCGGCCGCCTGCGCATCGGCCAGGGTTTGCGTTTTGCCGACCCGACCGGCATCCAGATCGAACTCATCGCCGGGATGAATTCACGCCCCGGGCGCTACTATCCCCACCCCGTGGCGCTCACCCATCTCAGTCACGTCGTCGTCAAGGTGCCCGATTTCGCCGACACCCTGCGTTTTTACACCGAGGTGCTGAATTTCCGTGTTTCGGATTATCGTCATGAGCCCGCCGGCGAGCGCTATTTCGCCTTCATGCGCTGTTTTCCCAATCCGTATCATCATTCCTTTGCGCTAGTCGCCAGTCCCAAGCCGGAATTTTTCCACATGGCTTTCCATGCCAAGACCCTCGATGACCTGATGCTGGGCCGCAACCGCCTGCTCAAGGCCGGTGTGACGGTTGCGCCCACCCCGGGCCGCCACATGGCATCGGGCAGCGTGTTCCAGTACTTTGCCGACCCGGACGGCTTCACCGTCGAATACACCTCGGGCATGGAAGAGTTTCCGGAGATCGCGGCGCGCCAGCCGCGCATGCTCGACAAGAGCTACAACACCACCGACGTCTGGGATGGCGAAAAACCGCTCAACCTGCCCAACCAGGGAAGGGTGGAGGTTTAGACCGGAGGTCGAATGAAACTTTTAAAATCACCGGTCATCGCGGGGAGCATGGCGACCAAGCAATCTCGCGGTATTGCCGCAAACGGTACAACAGCGATGAGATTGCTTCGCTGCGCTCGCAATGACACCACCCATTTTGAATTGGACCAATAAAATGACCCGCGCACTGCTCGCCTTGTTTTGCCTTGCCGCCTCGCTGGCCCAGGCACAGGACTACCCGATCCGCGCCATCCGCTTGATCGTGCCCTTTTCGCCCGGCGGTGTCGCCGACACCAGTGCACGCGTGGTCGCTGACCGTCTGGCGACGCGCCTCGGCCAGCAGGTCATCGTCGAGAACCGCGCCGGCGCCAGTGGCAACATCGGCACGCAGCAGGTGGCGCAGGCGGCGCCCGACGGTTACACGCTGGTACTGGGCTTTGACGGCACCATGGTGATCAATCCATGGGTGTTTCCCAATATCCCATTCGACACCGTGAAGGATTTCGTGCCGGTGACCAAGCTCGGTGACGCCACGCTGATCATGGTGGCGCATCCGAGTGTCGCGGCAAACAACATGAAGGAGCTGATCGCGCTGGCCAAGACCAAGCCCGGAACGCTTTCCTATGGCACCTCGGGCACCGGCGGCACGCCGCACCTTGCCGGCGAATTGCTGAACCAGCGCGCCGGCATTTCGCTTGTGCATATCCCCTACAAGGGCGGCGGGCAGGCCGTGGGTGACGTGGTTGGCGGGCAGATTCCGCTGGTCTACACCGCCATTGCCTCGGCGCAGCAATATGTCAAAAGCGGCCGGCTCAAGGCGCTGGGCGTGTCCGGCGCAAAGCGTTCGTCCTCGCTGCCCGACGTGCCGACTTTTGTCGAGAGCGGCCTCGAAGGTTTTGTCGTCGATTCCTGGGTGGGCATTTTTGCACCGGCCAAGACGCCGCGCGCCATTGTCGAAAGGCTGCAGCGCGAACTGGCCGCGATACTGGCGACAGCCGAGGTGCGCGAGCGTTATGCCGTTCTCGGCATTGACCCGGTGGGCAATACTTCCGAGCAATTTGGCGAACAGGTTCGCGCCGACCTCGCCAAGTGGGAAAAAGTCGTCAAGCAGGCGAACATCCGCGCCGAATGATGCTGTGACCGACCCTTTGCGACCGGCGCTGGTGCTCGACACCAATGCCGTGCTCGACTGGCTGGCGTTTGACGACGTTGCGATGCGGCCGGTTGCCGCGGCTATTACCGCAGGCGCGGTGCGGCTCATCAGCAGCGCGGCCTGCATCGAAGAGTTGCAGCGAGCCCTCGGCTACAAGGCCGTCCGGCTCGACGCGGCGGCACAGGCACACGTGCTCGCGACCTATCGGCGGCAATCGATACTCGTGGAAGCGCCGTTTGCGGGTACAGCACCCGTTTTGCCCCGCTGTGAAGATCCGGATGACCAGAAATTCCTCGAGCTCGCCTGGCATGCCGGTGCACGCTGGCTGGTGACGCGCGACAAGGCCTTGCTCAAGCTGGCATCCAAAATGCAAAAGCTTGCCGGCGCGGAGGTGATTCCTCCCGGCCAATTCAAACTTTCCCCGTAACGCCGCCTTTTCGGCGGGCGGGCACTTAGGCCTTCAGGCCTATTGGAAAATCGCCGGGAAGCGCTGACACTAGGTCATCTCCCATAGACAAAGTTGACGATGTCATGATTGACGAGTCAGTCGAAATTCAGAAAGGCCTCGCCGAACGCCTCATTTCGTCACTGCGCGAGGGCGGGTTCGTGCTTTACCGCCAGGAAATTATCGCCCTGGGCCGGCGCTCGCGCGAGCGGCCGCTGGAGGAAGTCTTGATCCGCTTTCGCGAGGAGGAGGAAAAACTGCTGCCGCCGGGCACGTTTTTCCCGGTGCTCGAGGAGTACCGCCTTCTGCCTTTTGTCGATCGCTGGGTGGTCAGCCGGATGGCCAAGCGCATGCAGGCGGATCAGTTGCGCGGGGATTTCATGTCCTGCTGCAGTATCAATCTCGCGGCCGATACCCTGCACGATCCCAATTTCGCCGAATTCACGCGCAAGCACATCCACAACGCCGGGCTGGACAAGGGGTCCATGTCCTTTGAGGTGTCGTGGGACACGGCGCGCGAACACGCGGCAAAGCTGCAAGCCCTGATGGCGCAGCTACGGCCGGCCGGCTGCCTGTTTTCGATCGCCGGTTTTGATGGCGGCAAAGAGGCGTTCGAGGTGATCGCGCTGCTTAAACCGGATTTCGTCAAGCTCGGCTACAGCCTGGTTTTTCACGCCGTGCGCAGCGCCGTCGACGCGGAGCGCACGGAGTCGGTTCACCTGCGCTGCCACGCCATGGGTATCCGGACTATCGCCGAGCACGTCGAGAGCGTTGAGGTGCTGGACGAGTTGCGCCGTGTCGGCGTCGATTTTGCCCAGGGACTGGTTATTTCCGGCCCGCGGCCGATGACCTGAGTACGCGCGCCGGCAGTAATCCTGCCGGCACGTCACCCGGAAACCCGCGTCCCGCAAGGGTTTCCGGGTGACGGCGTCAAGCGGCCTTTGCCTTCCAGCCGCGCGCGGTATCCTCAAAAATTAGCCGGGCATCTTCGCGCGTGTCCATGTCGTTAAGCGTTTCAATCAGCTTCGACATCTTCACGTTGCCTTTTTTTACTTCCAGCGAATAGACACGGATGAAGCGGTCGGCGATGACCGGGACGCGGCCGCGCTTTTCCCACAGCGCGATTGCCTGGGATTCATAACCCCACAGCTTGGCCAGCTTGGCTTGGGACAAGCCGAGTTCCTTGCGCAAAAAACGGAACTCCGCACCAGTCAGCCGTGGTTTGCGCTCGGCAAGGTCCAGGCCGATTGCCTTGTGCAGGCCTTCGACATCGTCAATCGACACGCCCTCGCCGTACTCCGTCTTGTGTACGGTGAAGCCGTTCGCCAGCCAGATATTGGGCAGGCCCGATTCCAGATAGTGGTAAGCCTTAGTCTTCATACATCACCGTGATCACAATTACCCTTCGTCCACTGCGGCGCTCGTACTTGACAGCCGCCGCGACCTTCAAAAAATCGCCCGCATAACGCCAACGCACGGTGCACACCCAGTTGCCATGTGTGTCCTGCGCCGGATCCTCGGCGATCTGCCCCTTTTTTAAGCAATTGAGCACCTGCAGCAGGCTGATTCGCCTCTGGTGCATGCGGACTCGCGCGTGCTTGGTGACGATTACGTGCGAGGAGTCCTCGGCGATCTCCCGGATGATCCGCAGGATCATCGGCCCGGAAAGTTTAAACGGGAGAGGTTCATCAACCATACCTATAAAAATTATAGGTTGGCTGGTTGCCTTTAGCAAGTGCTAAGAGGCCTTCCCTGCGGCGATTGTTGCCGCGCCAGTGGCGGTTTAGCCCCTACATTCCAGGCATTAATGGCCGGAAAGGCACGCCAGACGGGCGTTTCCAGTCGATTGGCTTGTCAAATCCGGTAATTCCCTGCGTACCGGCGTATGCCCCAAGCCCCGCAAGTCTTAGCGTCGGAGGTCCTTGGCGGCGAGTGCGGTGATGACCTCCGCAACCGCCTGCTGCTGGCGGTCGCTGAGCTTGCGGTAGCGTTTGACCAGTTCCTGGTCGCTTAGCGCGTGGCGGTAGCGGACTGAGGCCGCATCAGCTGCACCAGCTGCCCCCACCTCCTTGCCGGTGCCGAAGCGCAGCCAGTCTGGTGACTTTTGCAGCCACTCTGCAAGTGCGCGCACTTTGTCCTGCGTCGGGATCGATTCGCCGTTCAGCCATTTCTGTGCGGCCTGATGGGTGACCACGCTGCCTGAATAGGCCTTGAACTCCTGGGCCAGCCGCACGGCGCCCGGCACACCCACGCCTGCCTCGCGCAGCGCCTGCTTCAGCCGCTTGCTGAATTCCTCGCGTTCGTGACTGTTTGCCATGGCGCGACCGTAGCACCACGTCATTCAACTATCAGTTGAAGTTATATTCAACTATAAGTAGGATGTCAGGCTCGGCGCCAGCCGGCTGGCTCTCATCGTCGGCTAAGCCGATCCTGTCAGGCGTGACTACAAAACCAACTATGAGCGATGACGTCAAACTGCCCGATCCAGCGCGTGAGCGCCGAAAGCAGCTTCAGGCGCTCATTCCCGATGCGTTTTCCGAAGGACGCCTCGATGTCGCCGCGCTGAAGCGTGCACTGGGCGAGGCGTCGGTCATCGATGGCGGCGAGCGCTATGCGCTCACCTGGGCCGGTAAGTCCAATGCCTACAAAGTGCTGCAAACCCCGTCCACTGCCACGCTGCGGCCGGAGCGCGATAAGTCAATCAACTTCGACCAGGCGCAGCATGTGTTCCTCGAGGGAGAAAACCTCGAAGTACTGAAGGTTCTGCAGAAGGCCTACTTCGGCAAGGTCAAGCTGATCTACATTGACCCGCCCTATAACACCGGTTCAGACAGTTTCATCTACCCCGACCGCTTTCAGGAAAGCAAGGAAGACTATCTGCGCCGCATCAACGAGCTTGCGGACGACGGTACGCTGATGCGCGAAGGATTATTTCGCACAAACAGCAAGGAAGGCGGCCACTATCACAGCAACTGGCTGTCGATGATGCTGCCACGTCTGTATATCGCACGCAATTTGTTGCGTAACGATGGGGTAATTTTTGTGTCGTGCGACGACAATGAGGTTCACAATCTGCGGTGCTTGATGAATGAAGTGTTTGGGGAAAGCAACTTCGTCGGTACAGTGGTCTGGAAGAATGTGACTGATAACAACCCAACCAATGTGACCACCGAACACGAGTATCTATTGGTGGTGGCGAGGAGCAAGGACGCCATTGAGCGCGAATGGAAATCGTCAATTTCTGATGTGAAAAACCTTCTCATAAAGACAGGGCGAGATCTTACGACGAAATTCAAGGGTGCCGAATTAGATGCTGCGTATCAAGACTGGTTTAGAGAAAATAAGAGCCAGCTTTGGCCGCTTGATCGCTACAAATATATTGATCGTGACGGCGTGTACACAGGCAGTCAAAGCGTGCATAACCCGGGGCGAGAAGGATACCGATATGACGTACTTCATCCGATTACGGGGAAGCCATGCAAGCAGCCGCTAATGGGCTATCGTTTTCCTAGGGAAACCATGGATGGGCTGCTCGCTGATAAACGCATCCTATTTGGTGAGGATGAATCTAAAATTATAGAATTAAAAATTTACGCTAATGAGTTTCAGGAGAAATTTTCTAGCGTTTTTGAACTCGACGGTAGATTGGGTACCTATGATCTTCGCGAAGACTTTCCGGAGATCACGAAGGCTTTTACAAATCCCAAGCCAATTAAGCTGCTTACTGGTTTCTTCCCATTTTTACTGAAAAACGAAGGAGATATAGTCGTTGATTTTTTTGCGGGATCAGCAACAACTGCGGCAGCAGTTATTTCGTTGAACCGCAAAGACAGTGTGCAGCGAAAATTTGTTTTGGTTCAACTGCCCGAACCTTGTGACGAACAATCAGAGGTCTTTCGCTCTGGCTATTCGAATATTGCTCAAATCAGCCGACAGCGTATTGGGAATTTCATCAAACGCAAGATAGATCAGGAAGATTTGGCAACAGTTTCTCCAGTGCCGGTTGGTTTCAAGTCGTTTATCCTCGCGCCGTCCAATTTCAAGCAGTGGCGTGGCGATGGAATCGAAACACCTGAACAACTGACTCAGCAAATGCAGATTTTCACAAAATCCGAAAAGGACGGTGCCGATGTCGAGCACATGTTCTATGAGTTGCTGCTGAGATTCGGCCAAGAGTTAACCACTCCCGCCGAGTTGCTGGATGTTGCGGGTGGCAAGGTGTTTGCGATCCAAGCATCGCCAGATGCTGTTCGTACTGGAGTCATTTACCGAAGCCATGATCCAGCCGTTGGTAGTATTGAGGCCGCGCGAACTCATCGCTATCGACGGTGTGTTCGACGACTCCGACACACTGAAGACCAATCTCGACCTACAGTGTCGCGACGCCGGCATCAAATTCACCTGTCTGTGAGTTTACGCGGATGAAGCTGCAATTCGACGCAAATCAGGACTATCAACTCGAAGCCATTCGAGCCGTGGTGGCGCTTTTCGAGGGGCAGCCGGACGCTTCGCAGAACGTCATACCGATGGCGGACGAAGGATTATCGAGTCTGAGGCTTTCCGAGAAAGGAATCGCCAACCAGAGGGTGATTACCGATGAGCAATGGCTGTCCAACCTGGGTGCAGTCCAGAAGGCACACGGCATCGAGCCATCGACTAAGCTTGAACAGATGATGCTGGATGACGGAAAGCCCGTAGGGGCCTTCCCCAACTTCACCGTGGAAATGGAAACAGGTACCGGCAAGACCTACGTCTACTTGCGCACGGTGTATGAGTTGTCTAAGACCTACGGTTTCAAGAAATTCGTCATCGTAGTGCCGTCGGTCGCCATCCGCGAGGGTGTGCTGAGTAGCCTGAAAAGCACGAGGGAGCATTTTCAGACTTTGTACGACTATGAGCGTGTCGAGTTCATGATCTACGATTCGGCCAGAGTCAACCAGTTGCGCAATTTCGCGCTATCGGATGCCATCCAGATACTGGTGATCAACATCGACGCTTTTGCCAAGGATTCGGCGGAGGCCGAGGCCGAGCCGGGCGCCAGAAAAAAGGCCAAGGGCAACGTTATTAACCAGATGCGCGAAACCGGTGTGAAGCCCATCGAGTTTATTCAGGCAGCGCAGCCGGTGGTGATCCTGGACGAACCGCAGCACCTTGAAACTGATATTCGCAAACGAGCCATCGCGCGACTGGCGCCCATGTGCACGCTGCGCTACTCGGCTACGCATCGCAATGTCTATAACCTCATTTACTCGCTGGATCCGGTGCGCGCCTACGAGCTGGGATTGGTCAAGCAGATTGGTGTCGACTCGGTAATTGAGTTGAAAGACGCGAACCAGACCTATGTCGAAGTAGAGAGCTTCAAGGCCAGCAAGCGCAGCGTTACGGCGAAGCTGTCTATCTGGGTGAACCAGGCAAGCGGGCCGGCAAGAAAGAGCGTTACCGCTAGAAATGGCGAAGACCTGTATGTATTGTCAAATCAACGGGAGATATATCGTGAAGGTTTCATCGTCAATGAAGTTGACGCGGGTGAGGGCTACATCACCTTTGCGAATGATGTTCGCGTACAGATCGGCAGGCCGCACGGGGCGCTGACTGATGCGATTCTTCGGATGCAGATTGAGGCCACGATACGCCGTCATTTTGAAAAGGCCAGGAAGCTTCATCCACTTGGCATCAAAGTGTTGTCGGTGTTTTTTATCGATCTCGTGGCCAACTACCGTGTGTATGCGGAGGACGGCGTGACCAGCGGAGGGAAGTTTGCCGAGTGGTTTGAGGAAATTTACGAGCAGTACCGTGCCAAGGAGGAATTCGCCGGGCTGATGCCATTTGATGCGACGACGGTGCACAGCGGTTACTTTGCACAAGACAAACGCGCAGTCTCGCCGTTTGAGACGGTTACTGGTAAGACAAATTCCGATGCAGAAGCCAGCACTTTCGAGTTGATCATGCGCGACAAAGAGCGCTTGCTCGGTCTGGCCGAACCCTTAGCTTTCATTTTTAGCCATTCTGCAATGCGTGAAGGCTGGGACAACCCCAACGTGTTCCAGATATGCACGCTGGCTGAGTCCAAATCCGATATCAAGAAGCGGCAGGAAATAGGCCGTGGTCTGAGGTTGTGTGTGAACAAGGACGGACAGCGCGTGCGTGATCCGGCAATCAATCGGCTGACGGTTATTGCGAACGAGAGCTATGAGGACTTCGCCAACCAGCTGCAAACGGAGATGACCGAGGCGGGTGTTAATTTCAAGCGCGAGATGGTGCAGAACGAGCGTGACAAAGTCACGGTACGTCTGCGCAAAGGCTATGACACCGACAATCGATTCCTGGACTTTTGGGCGCGAATTCGTTCACGTACCCGCTATCGTGTCGAATATAAAACGAGTGAACTGATTGCCAAGGCGGCAAGCCGCGTAAAAATTAAAATGCCGACTATCGAACCACCCAAGCTGGCATTGACCCGTGCGGATATTGCGATCGGGACAGGAGGCGTCACGGGTACGCAGACTGGTTATCGGACACAAATGATCGAAACCCGGTATTTGGTAAGGGTAATGCCCGATTTTATTGGTCAGGTACAAAGCAAAACCGGGCTTGCCAAGTCCACAGTTGCCCGCATTCTGCTGGAATCGGGTCGTCTGCTCGACGCAATGAATAATCCGCAGGCGTTTATAGACCAAGCCTCCGAACTGATCAACGCCGTTAAGCGCGAGTTCCTCGTCTATGGCGATGGCTCGGATGAAAGCGGTGTCATGTACATCAAACTGGAAGATGCTTTCTACGAGATGCGCCGCTTCGAGGGCGACGACTTGATGGATGTGTTCACGTCCAACGTTCGCGCTGTGGACAAAAAGGACAAGACGCTTTTCTCGCATATCGTCATCGATTCCAACTCAGGCCCGGAGCGCATCTTTGCGCAAGCATGTGAGGACAACGAGGACGTGCTGTTTTACATCAAGTTGCCGCGCTGGTTCCGTATCGACACGCCGGTCGGCCCTTACAATCCGGATTGGGCCGTAGTCTACAAGAATGATCACGTGCTTTATTTCATCGCCGAGACCAAGAAAACCGGCAATGGCGACCATGTACAGCTTGATTTGTTACGCCCGATTGAGGACTTGCGCATCGAATGCGGAAAGCGACACTTCAAGAACTTTGAGGAAGTTCACTTCAAGGTTGTTAGCTCGCTTGAGGAATTGGTGAGTTGAGGTAGTTTCTGCTAGGGCAGGAGGCTGGAAACGCCGGTCTGGCGCGGTTTTCCAGCTATCTGACTATCTGATTTACGCCTGCTTCAGCAGGCAAACGCCGGCGCTTCCGGCGCATTCCGCTCAGTTGATCGTCGCCCCGGTCTCTTTCACCACCTTGCCCCACTTGTCATATTCGCTACGCAACAGTGCGGCAAATTCCTCCGGGCTGCTGGTGCTCACTTCAACGCCGGCGGCGAGGATGAGTTTCCGCGTCTCGGCCGAGCTGAGCGCCTTGGTGATTTCACTGTTCAGGCGGGTGACAATGTCGCGCGGCAGGCCGGCCGGGCCGAGCAGCCCGAGCCAGATGGTGGCGTCGTAACCCTTGATGCCGGCCTCGTCCATGGTCGGCACGTCCGGCAGGTCGGGCGAGCGTTTGCGCGTGGTCACGGCGAGGGCGCGCAGCCGGCCGCTGGGAATATAGGGCAGGGCATTGGGCATGCCGACAAACCCGAGCTGCACCTGGCCACCGACGATGTCCTGCATCGCCTGGCCGCTGCCCTTGTAGGGCACGTGGTTGATGTTGACGCCGCCCATGGTGGCGAACATCGCGCCCACCAGGTGTTGCGCGCTGCCGTTGCCCGATGAGGCGTAGTCGAGCTTGCCCGGCTGCGCTTTGGCGAGGGCCAGCAACTCGGCCACCGATTTCACCGGCAGCTTGGGGTTGGCGACCAGCACGTACGGGCCCTCAACCAGTTTCATGATGGGCGTGAAGTCCTTGAACACGTCGTAGGGCATGGACTTGTACAGCCAGGGGCTGCTCACCTGCGTGGTCGAGACCATCACCAGGGTGTAACCATCGGGTTTTGACTTGGCGACGTAATCGCTGCCTATGGTCGAGCCGGCACCCGGCTTGTTCTCGATGATCACCGGCTGCCCCAGCGACTCGGTCAGTTTTTGCCCGAGGATGCGCGCCACCACATCGGTGAAGCCGCCGGGCGAGAAGGGCACCACCAGCTTGACCGGCCGCGACGGCCAGGCTTGCGCCTGTGCCAGCGAAGCCGCCGCGGCGAACGCGACAGTGGCAAGGATGCGTGCAGTTTTTTTCATTTTCATCCTCTTGGGCAATTCAGCGATTGGCGCGTCCGGGAAAAATCTCCCTGCCGTCCTTCCCGCGAAAGCGGGAATCCATGGGTTTGACCTGGATTAACCCCATGGATTCCGGGTTCCGCTCTGCGGCCCCGGAATGACGGGACGGGGCCTCATGATTTGGCGCGGACTCAGCCTCGGTACAGCGGCTCCGGCTGGGTAAAAAACGAATGCAGGATGTGATAGGCCATGAGGTAGTTTTTTTGCTGGAAACTCGCGTGCGAGATGCCGGCCATGACCGAGAACTGCTTGTCGTTGTTGGGCAGTTTTTTGTAGAACTCGATGAGATCGTTGAGGCTGGCGATGCCGTCATACTCGCCGCGCATCACCAGGCAGGGCACATTGATTTTTTCCGGATCGACCAGCGGCAGTTTGGAGCACATGTCGACATAGGTGCCGGTGGGCATCGAGTCATCGAGGCTGAGGATGGCGTCGGCAAAGGCGTTGATGGTGGCCTTGTCGGCGGTGTCGGGGTGGTCGCGCGTGAACACGCTCTCGACAAAAGCGCGGTCTATGGGGCGGCGGTTCTTGGCGATGAACTCGG
>Ga0194049_1000562_pt1 | contig 12632 bp, 10 predicted proteins | sample JunL2225m_MetaG_FD_148665 | JGI IMG/M metagenome (GOLD analysis project Ga0194049, IMG submission 148665) | Anoxic zone freshwater microbial communities from boreal shield lake in IISD Experimental Lakes Area, Ontario, Canada - Jun2016-L224-25m | ecosystem: Environmental > Aquatic > Freshwater >... | reverse complement strand
GTCGCAGACGGGCAACTGGCGATGGTGTAACTCCAGGTGAAACTATTGAAGAAGACGGCGTAATAACCGTTGTAAAAGTCCGCGAACCTAGAGCCCCTGGAAGTTCAACACGTCCAGAGCGTTCTAGCCGTAGCGACGGCCGCCGAGGCGATCGACGTGATCGTGGCGATCGCGGAAACCGTCGCAATGATCGTGAACCACGTGACTTTGTTCGCCGCCGCGGCACCATTATTACTGAATCAGAATTCCTAGCACGTCGCGAAAATGTAAATCGCGAGATGTTGGTTCGCCAGACAGGTGACCGAACTCAGATTGCCGTTCTTGAAGACAACATCATGGTTGAGCACTATGTAAACCGAAATAGCAATATTTCATATGTTGGCAACGTTTATTTGGGAAAGGTCCAAAACGTTCTGCCTTCTATGGAAGCAGCATTCGTTGATATTGGTAAGGGCCGTAACGCAGTTCTTTATGCCGGTGAAGTTAACTGGGATACCGCAGGACTTGCAGATGGCGCACCACGCAAAATTGAACATGTATTAAAGACCGGGCAATCAGTACTAGTACAAGTTACAAAAGATCCAATTGGCCAGAAGGGCGCTCGCCTGACAAGTCAGATTTCCCTTCCAGGTCGTTATTTGGTTTATGTACCAAGTGGTGAAATGAGCGGAATTAGTCGCAGACTTCCAGAGCAAGAACGTTCTCGTCTTAAGACAATTCTTAAAGGTTTGATTCCGGAAGATGCTGGCGTAATTGTTCGTACCGCATCTGAAGGTGCATCATCAGAAGAGCTTGAGCGCGATGTAATTCGCCTCAAAGCACAATGGGAAGATATTGAAGCCAAGGCAAATGCTTCGGGAACAAATGCCCCAGCCCTTCTCTATTCCGAGCCTGATCTGACTGTTCGCGTTATTCGCGATATTTTCAATGAAGATTTCAACAAGATGATCGTTTCGGGCGATGTCGCTTGGGATGATATTAATAATTACCTTGGCCATATTGCGCCAGAACTAACTGCAAAAATTGAAAAGTGGACCGGCTCACGCGAGTTGTTTTCAGAGCACCGCATTGAAGAGCAGTTATCTAAAGCATTTGACCGAAAGGTTTATCTGCCTTCAGGTGGTTCGCTGGTTATTGACCGCACTGAAGCGATGATTGTTATCGATGTGAACACCGGTAAATTCATTGGTAAGGGCGGAAACCTTGAAGAGACAGTTACCAAGAACAACTTGGAAGCTGCTGAAGAAATTGCCCGCCAACTTCGCCTGCGCGATATGGGTGGAATTATCGTTATTGACTTCATTGATATGACGCTTGAATCAAACCGTGACCAGGTGTTACGTCGTTTGGTTGAATGTCTTGGCCGCGATCGCACAAAGCATCAGGTCGCTGAAGTAACTTCACTTGGACTTGTTCAGATGACGCGCAAGCGCGTTGGCCAAGGACTTATTGAAGCCTTCTCAACAACTTGTGAAAGTTGTGGCGGACGTGGAATTCATATTCACAGCGAACCCGTAAACAAGGTAGCGCTCGATAAAGATATGGATAAGAGCTACTCCGCGCGTTCAGATCACTCAGAACATTCTGAAAAATCAGAGCCAGTAGAAGATTTTGAGCCAACTGATGAAATATCGGCTCCCGATGAAAGCGCATCCTCGAAGGATGAGCCAGTAAAGAAAGAGCCTGGTAAGCGCCGTCGCCGTGCGGTAAGTACAGGTGTAATAACCCCAGTTTGACCCCGAGGGTGGGTAATCCGTACCCTTAGGCCCTGTTCAACTAATGTTTTTCATTTAAAGAGGAGTTACCGTGTACGCGATTGTTAAAGCAGGCGGCCGTCAAGAGAAGGTTGCCGTTGGCGACACTGTTTTCGTTGATCGTATTGATGCCAAGGTTGGCGCATCGGTTAACTTTCCTGCAGTTCTAATCGTTGAAGGTGCAAACATCACAACTGATGCCAAGGCACTTGCTGGCGTAAAAGTAACTGGTGAAATTATTGAAGAAGTGAAGGGTCCAAAGATCGACATCCTTCGCTACAAGAACAAGACCGGCTATCGCCGTCGTCAAGGTTTCCGTTCCCAACTTACGCGCGTGAAGATCACCGCGATTACGAAATAAATAAGGCGGCGAATATAAATGGCAAGTAAAAAAGGTGTCTCCTCTACCCGTAACGGTCGCGATTCAAATGCTCAGTACCTTGGTATCAAGCGTTACGCAGGCCAGATCGTAAAGAGCGGGGAAATCTTGGTTCGCCAACGCGGAACAGTTTTCCACCCAGGAGCAAACGTTGGTATCGGCAAGGACGACACACTGTTCGCACTTTCTGCTGGCGAAGTTGCTTTCGGTCGCGCTCGCGGTCGTAAGGTTGTAAACATCGTTCCCGTACCAGTCGCTTAAACGCGGATTATTCTTTGCGGGTCCGCGTATTGCGGGCCCGCATTTTTATTTCACCAGTAATTCAAAGTAAATCTCAAAGTATTAAGAAACCGAGAGGGAGGGAAAGTAAATGGCAACATTCGTTGATCGCGTAACGCTCCTTGCCTTTGCGGGAAGTGGTGGCGATGGCTGCGTATCCGTTCACCGTGAAAAATTTAAGCCACTGGGTGGTCCAGATGGCGGTAATGGCGGTCGCGGTGGCGATGTCATTCTCTTCGTAGATCCAGGTACGACGACCCTTTTAGATTTTCACCATTCACCACATCGTCGCGCTACAAACGGCTCACTTGGTTATGGCGATTACTGCAACGGTAAAGAAGGTAAAGACTTAATTTTGCCAGTTCCAAATGGAACCGTAATTAAAGATCGCGATGGAAATATTCTCGCTGACCTCGTAGGTAATGGAACTCGCTTTATTGCCGCCCAAGGTGGCAAAGGCGGCCTCGGTAACGCGGGCCTTGCATCATCAAAGCGCAGAGCTCCTGGCTTTGCACTTAAAGGTGAGCCAGGTGAAGAGCGTTCCCTAACTCTTGAATTAAAGAGCGTGGCAGATATTGGCCTAATTGGTTTTCCTTCTGCCGGTAAATCTTCACTCATTGCGGCAATTTCTTCGGCAAAGCCAAAGATTGCAGATTATCCATTCACAACTCTTGCACCGAACCTTGGTGTGGTTCAAGCCGGCGATACTCGCTTCACAGTTGCAGATGTTCCAGGTTTAATTCCGGGTGCATCTGAAGGTAAAGGTTTAGGACTTGAATTCTTGCGCCATGTTGAACGATGTGCTGCTCTCGTTCACGTGTTGGATTGTGGAACACTAGAAACAGATCGCGATCCGGTAAAAGATTTCGACATTATTGAAGAAGAACTTTCATTTTATGGCGGGCTCTCCGAGCGACCAAGAATTATTGCGCTAAATAAAGTCGATCTTCCAGATGGAAAAGCGATGGCAGATATGGTGCAACCAATCCTGGAAGCTCGTGGCTATCCAGTATTTCAAATTTCAGCAGCATCCCATATTGGTTTAACTGAACTTAATTATGCAATGGCCAGAATTATTCAAGCCGCACGTAAAGCCGAAGCCGCACAAGAAAAGGCACGCATTGTTCTGCGACCAGCACCAGTTGGCGATTCTGGATTCTCTGTTACAGCAAATGAAGATGGTTCATTCACCGTTCTTGGTGAGAAGCCAGTTCGTTGGGTGAAGCAGACTGACTTCGGCAATACCGAAGCGATTGGTTATCTTGCAGATCGTCTGGCAACACTTGGTGTTGAGCGCGAACTGTTTAAGAAGGGCGCTAAGGCTAAAGATGAGGTTCGAATTGGTGCAGGCGATGCCGCAGTAATTTTTGATTGGGAACCAACGATTGAGGCTGGCGCCGAACTTCTTGCCGGACCTCGTGGTGGCGATTTACGTATTGAATCTCCTTGGGCTGGTCGTTACATCGAAGATGATGATCAACTAAGTGATGATGAAATTGCAATGCAATGGGAGAACAACGTAACAAACCCAAGAGATCCACGGGTGCAAGAAGAGGTTGAAAAATAATGGCTAACAAATACTTGACGGACGCTAAGCGCGTAGTTGTAAAGGTAGGCTCTTCAACGCTTACCGGAAGTGCTGGTACGGCTCTTGATAACAGCGCAGTCGCAAAATTAGTGGATGTCGTTGCTGGCTTAGCCAAATCTGGCAAAGAAGTTGTCATTGTTACATCAGCAGCAATCGCCGCTGGCTTGGCACCGTTGAAAATGACTTCGCGTCCAACAGATCTTGCAACTCAACAAGCCGCCGCATCGGTTGGGCAAGGACTTTTAATAGCTCGATATACCGAAGAATTTGGCAAGCACAATATTGTTGCATCTCAGGTACTACTAACAGGCGATGATGTTGCACTTGCTACGCAATCGGAAAATGCTCAGCGCACGCTATTTCGCCTACTTGAACTTGGTGTAGTCCCAGTGATTAATGAGAATGACTCAGTTGGAACCGAAGAGATTCGCCTTGGTGATAATGATCGCCTGGCGGCAATGGTTGCAAAGTTAATCTCAGCGGATTTGTTGGTATTAGTCTCCGATGTTGATGCACTCTACGATGCACCGCCAGCAACACCTGGTGCCAAGCGAGTAGCAAAGGTCGATGCAGTCAGTGACCTTGGTGAAATTAAAGTTGGTGGAGTCGGAACTTCGGGCGTCGGCAGCGGGGGAATGGTCACAAAGATTCAAGCCGCCGAGATTGCAACAACAAGTGGAATCTCAATGCTGTTAACTAACCTTGCAAATCTCGAAGCAGCGCTAAATGGCGCAGACTTCGGTACCTTCTTCTCTGCTAATTAATACTGCTACTAATTAACCTTTTGGGCCAACTTTTGATCCAAGTCGTATAAGACTTTTGCAGTATCAACCTCTGGATCATTTCCAGTTGGGTTATCAGAAAGTTTTACAATCACAGTTCGGGTTTTTGGATCAGTAAATATCCATTGTCCGTGCAAGCCCATTGCAGTGGTTATTCCTGGGAATGGATGCCAGGTTTGGGCGCCATATCCCCAATTATGATCAAGTGTTGTAACTGGAGTTGTCATGCGCTTTAACCAGTCCGCATTGATGATTTGATTCGATCCGGCGTAGCCACCGTTTATAAGTGCCAAACCTACCCGCGCATAATCTCGTGCGGCTGCGTTAAAGCAGCAGAAGGTTTTCTCTTGACCACCAATGTGATCAACGTTCCAGGTCGCTGGGTATTGCGCACCGATTGGTTGCCAGACGTGCTTGCTGAAGTAGTTAGAAACATCATCGCCTGTGACGTTCTTAATTATCATTCCGAGAAGTTGGGTATCAACGCTCATATATTCAGATTTACTGCCAGGCTCAAATGCCATCTTTCGATTGTGTTTAATAAACCAACTCATGTCGGTTGTCGCATACATCTGGGCAATTCCAACACCCCAACCTTGCGGTCCAGTTGGATAGTTGTCCGAAACACCAACACCAGCCTGCATATCGAGCAGAGTTTGAATTGTTACCTGGTCAAAGGAAGTACCGGTTTTAAATTGCGGAAAATACTTAACAAAAGTATCACCTTCTGAAATTTTCCCAGCGGCGACAAGTTGTCCTATAACGATAGAAGTCATTGTTTTAGCGACCGAGTAAGAAGGAAGCTGTGTTGCAGGCGTCATGCCTTTCTTGTAGTACTCGTATGTGATTACGCCATTGCGAATTAAAATAAAAGCATTGGTATGCGACTTGTCCAAAAATTCCTGCCACTTAACGGTGCTGCCTTGCCAAGAAATTGTCTCTGGAATTTTTTCAGTGCTAGTTGGCCAAACGATAGGTGTTGTGGCCGGTTGGATCGTATGCCAGGGCATCAAATCTGGAGTTTTAGATGCCGGTGCTAGTCCAAGTTTTATCGCCGCGATGGGATTTGGATAATGAATAAACCGAGTGAATCCCGTGAGGGCAACTGCTAGCGCGAGGAGAACGATTACGGTATTTCTAATTCCACGGAATAAATGTTTCATGGGATAAGGGTATGAGGCTCTAGGCTATGTGTATGGAAGCCACAGCGTTAATTGCTGAATTAGCAGATAAGGCGCGGCTGGCTGGGCGAACACTTGTTGCCGCCACAAGTGCAGATCGCGTGAATGCACTTCTTCAAATAGCTGAGGAAATTTCTAGTTCGCAAGCAGAAATCCTCGCGGCGAATGCGCAAGATATGGCGCGCGCGGTTGAAGAGGCAATGGCAACTTCGATGCAAGATCGCCTCTTACTCACCCCCGAACGCGTGAGCGCAATTGCAGAGGGTGCACGTCAGGTTTCCAAGTTGGCTGATCCACTCGGCAAGACGCTTCGAGAAAGCACACTGCCTAACGGATTGCATTTAAAACAGATCACGGTTCCCTTTGGTGTTGTTGGGATGGTTTATGAGGCGCGGCCAAATGTCACAGTTGATGCTGCAGTAATTTTGTTGATGTCCGGAAATGCGGCGCTCCTTCGTGGTTCTTCCAGTGCGTCCTCAAGTAATCAGGTGTTGGTAGAAGTAATGCGTCGCGCGTTAGGTAAGACCAATATTTCACCGGATGTAATTCAACTAGTACCTTCAAACGATCGAGCAACAGTGCAAGCCCTATTGCATGCTCGAGGAAAAGTAGACCTTGTTATCCCAAGAGGAAGCGCTGCGTTAATTCGCACGGTTGTTGATGACTCAACAGTTCCAACTATTGAAACTGGCGCCGGTGTTTGTCACGTTTATGTTGATGAGAAAGCTGATTTGGCTAAAGCGTTGCCAATCTTGATAAATTCCAAAACTCATCGACCAAGTGTCTGTAACGCCGCTGAAACTCTTTTGGTACATGCCAGCGTCGCAGAAGAATTTTTACCGGTCGCTCTCGCCGCACTCGCGCAGGCTGGCGTAAAACTAAATGTTGATGATCAAACTTCCAAGATTGCGACAGGTTTGGGCATAAGTGTTTCAAAGGCCACCGAGGAGAATTGGTCCACGGAATACAACGCACTTGAAATGAATGTTGCGGTTGTCCCTAACTTATTAGCGGCGGCCGATCACATTGCAAAATACGGCACCAAGCACACCGAAGCTATCGTCACGGAATCGCAAGAGAGCGCCGCGAAATTCATCGCACTCTCCGATTGCGCTGCAGTCATGGTCAATGCTTCGACCCGCTTTACTGATGGTGAGCAGATGGGATTCGGAGCCGAAATCGGAATCTCAAATCAAAAACTTCATGCCCGTGGTCCGATGGGCCTTGAACAGATGACGACAACCACTTGGATTGTTAAAGGTTCTGGCCAGATTCGCGCTTAATCACGATTTATTGTTGTAGTAGGCCGCACGATAAGATTGCCGCATGGCCGCCATTTCCCGCGATGATGTCGCACATTTAGCACGTCTCGCTCGAATAGAGATGAGCGCCGAAGAACTAGATCACATGGCCTCAGAACTCGATGTAATTCTTGGTGCAGTTGCCCGCGTCCAGGAAGTTGCCGGACAAGATGTGCCACCTACTTCACATCCGTTACCAATGACAAATATTTTTCGCGCCGATGTTGTTAAGCCAAGTTTAACTAACGAGGAAGCTCTTTCTGGAGCGCCAGCCAAAGTAGAAGAGCGCTTCAAAGTGCCACAAATTTTAGGCGAAGCAGAATGAGTTCAATTCGCTTAAGTGCAGCCGAAATGGGCGCCGCGCTGGCTAAAGGTGAAATAACTTCTGTTGAGTTAACCAATCAGCACTTTGATCGAATTGCTGAAGTAGATACTGCAGTACATGCATTTCTACATTTAGATAAAGAAGGCGCGCTTGCGCAAGCAAAATCGGTTGATGCAAAACGTGCTGCCGGTGAAAAACTAGGGCCAATTGCTGGTGTACCGCTTGCCCTGAAAGATGTTTTAACGCAAAAAGGAATTCCAACAACCTGTGGTTCCAAGATGCTCGAAGGTTGGCGTCCTCCGTATGACTCAGGCGTTGTTACAAAGTTAAAAGATGCCGGTGTAGTAATTCTCGGTAAGACAAATATGGATGAATTTGCGATGGGTTCTTCTACGGAAAACTCGGCCTACGGACCAACACATAACCCATGGGACTTAACAAGAATACCTGGCGGTTCTGGTGGCGGATCATCCGCATCACTTGCAGCATTTGAAGCACCACTTGCAATCGGAACAGATACTGGTGGATCAATCAGACAACCAGCAGCTGTTACCGGAACTGTTGGAGTGAAGCCAACTTACGGCGGAGTTTCCCGTTATGGGTTAGTTGCGTTCTCTTCAAGTCTTGATCAAGCCGGTCCTTGCGCACGTACCGTTTTAGATACTGCGCTCTTGCACGAAGCAATTGCCGGACATGATCCACGCGATTCAACAAGTATAAATTCACCAGTTCCACAAGTTGTTGCCGCGGCAAAACGCCTTGATGTAAAAGGAATGAAGATCGGTGTTGTCAAAGAGATTTCTGGCGAAGGCTTTCAAGCCGGCGTTCGCACTCGTTTTGAAGAATCACTTCAACTTCTAGTTGAAGCTGGTGCAGAAATTGTTGAAGTTAGTTGCCCGAACTTTGATTATGCCTTGGCTGCTTATTATTTAATTGCACCATCTGAGGCATCATCTAACTTGGCCCGCTTTGACTCGATGCGTTATGGAATTCGCGTTGGCGATGATGGCAACCGCGGTGCCGAAGAAGTTATGAATTTAACAAGACAGGTTGGCTTTGGCCGCGAAGTAAAGCGCCGAATTATCCTGGGAACTTATGCACTTTCATCTGGTTATTACGATGCTTATTACGGTTCGGCTCAAAAAGTTCGTACCTTAATTAAGCGCGACTTTGAAGCCGCATTTACCAAGGCGGATGTATTGGTTTCACCTACTGCGCCAACAACCGCATTTAAGATTGGCGAGAAGAGTGATGATCCACTTGCAATGTACCTAAATGACATTGCAACTATCCCGGTAAATATGGCTGGCATCGGCGGAATGAGTCTGCCTTGCGGGTTAGCTCCGGAAGATGGGCTACCTGTTGGATTCCAAATCATGTCTCCGGTAATGCAAGATGACTTGATGTATCGCGTTGGCGGAACTTTGGAAGCAGCGCTGAATTCTAAATGGGGTCACACTTTGATCTCGCAGATCCCAGATTTGCAGGTGCGCTAGTGGCACTTAACTTTGCACAGGCAATGGAGAAGTACGAACCAACTCTCGGCCTTGAAGTACACGTTGAATTAAATACAAATTCCAAAATGTTCTGTAGTTGTGCAACCGAATTTGGTGGCAGTCCAAATACTCAAACCTGCCCAGTTTGTTTAGGTTTACCTGGCGCACTTCCGGTTGTGAATGCCAAGGCAATCGAAAGCACAATCTTGATCGGGCTCGCGTTGAATTGCTCTATCGCTCCTTATAGTCGCTTTGCACGTAAGAATTATTTCTATCCCGACATGCCAAAGAACTTCCAGACATCTCAGTATGACGAACCAATCTGCGTCAACGGCTATTTAGATGTTGAGATCGATACTGATGAGGGCCCAGCTAAATTCCGAATTGAAATTGAACGTGTTCATATGGAAGAGGACACCGGTAAATCACTACACGTTGGTGGCTCGACGGGACGAATCCATGGCGCCGAATATTCATTACTTGATTACAACCGTGCTGGTATTCCACTTGTAGAAATTGTTACCAAAATCGTTCCCGGAACCGGGAAGTATGCGCCACAAGTTGCGCGCGCTTATGTGACTGAACTGCGTGACATCCTTCGCTCACTTGGAGTTTCTGATGTGAAGATGGAGCAGGGTTCACTTCGTTGTGACGCTAACGTTTCACTCGCACCAATGGGAAGCGGCAAACTTGGAACCCGAAGTGAAACCAAGAATGTGAACTCACTTCGCTCGGTTGAACGTGCACTATTTGGTGAGATCGAACGTCAAGCAAATCGGTTAGAAAATGGTGAACGAGTAGTACAAGAGACCAGGCACTTCCTTGAAGACACCGGGTTAACTCGTCCAGGCCGTTCTAAAGAACAAGCTGAGGATTATCGCTATTTCCCAGAGCCAGATTTGGTTCCTGTTACTCCAGATGCCAAGTGGATTGAGGAACTACGGACAAAACTTCCAGAAAAACCATCTACTCGTCGCAAACGTTTGCAGACCGAGTGGAACGTTCCGGACAAAGAGATGACTGCACTTATAAATGCCGAATTATTGGATGTCGTTGAAGAAACTATTGCACTGGGCGCCGAGCCAACAAGGGCTCGCACCTGGTGGCTAGGTGAAATTTCTAGGCTCGCCAATGAGAAGGAAGTTGAACCAACTTCACTAATTAGTTCAGCAAACCTTGCAGAAATTATTGCGTTGATCGCTAGCGGTGAGCTCACTGACAAACTTGCTCGTCAAGTTGTCGAAGGGGTTATTAACGGTGAAGGTTCGCCAGCAGATGTAATTGCAAAGCGTGGGCTAAAAGTTGTTTCTGATGACTCTGCGCTTATGGTCGCGATTGAAGCTGCTATTGCAGCACAGCCTGATACCGCAGAGCGGATTAGGGGCGGAAATATTCCGGCAGCCGGCGCACTTATTGGCGCGGTAATGAAGGCAACCGGGGGAGCAGCAGACGCGGCTAAGGTTCGTGAACTATTGTTAAAGCACTTAGGTCAGGCTTAAAGGGGAACAAATTGAGCAACAACATGAAGCCACGTTCGGGATTAGTAACTGATGGCATGGAGCGGGCACCAGCGCGCGGAATGTTGCGTGCAGTTGGAATGGGTGATGAAGATTTCGCGAAACCACAAATCGGTATTGCATCTTCGTGGAATGAAATTACACCTTGCAACCTCTCACTTGATCGTCTGGCAAAAGCTTCTAAAAAAGGCGTAATCGCTGCTGGCGGTTTCCCAATGCAATTTGGAACGATCTCGGTCTCAGACGGAATTTCTATGGGCCACGAAGGTATGCACTTCTCACTGGTATCTCGTGAAGTTATTGCCGACTCAGTTGAAACTGTTATGCAAGCTGAACGTTTTGATGGAATGGTGACCTTCGCTGGTTGCGATAAATCACTTCCAGGAATGATGATGGCAGCCGCCAGAATTGATGTGGCGTCAGTATTTGTTTATGCAGGTACAACACTTGCCGGCCAGGTCGATGGCAAAGATGTAACCATCATTGATGCATTTGAAGCCGTTGGTGCTTGTGCACGCGGATTAATATCTCAAGAGCAAGTAGATAAAATTGAACGCGCAATCTGTCCCGGCGAAGGTGCTTGCGGCGGAATGTATACCGCTAACACAATGGCAGCCGTTGGCGAAGCGATCGGACTTTCACTTCCAGGATCTGCTTCACCACCATCTGTCGACCGTCGCCGTGATGACTATGCAATTGCTGCCGGCGCAGCAGTTGTTGAATTAATTCGCAAGGGAATTACAACCCGTCAGATTCTTACAAAGAAGGCCTTTGAAAATGCCATCACAGTAGTTATGGCACTTGGTGGATCGACCAATGCTGTTCTTCATTTACTTGCGATTGCAAATGAGGCTGAAGTTGATTTAACTCTAGAAGATTTCCATCGCATTGGTTCCAAAGTTCCACTTCTTGGCGACCTAAAGCCATTTGGAAAATATGTAATGACTGACATCGATCGCGTTGGTGGAATTCCAGTTGTGCTTCGCGCACTTCTTGACGCTGGCTTATTGCATGGTGACTGCCTGACCGTAACTGGCAAAACAATGGCGGAGAACTTGGCTGACATCACCCCGCTTGATCCAGATGGCGATGTTCTGCATGCGATTACTAATCCACTTTCACTTGGCGGGGGAATCACAATTCTTGCTGGTTCACTTGCGCCAGAAGGTGCCGTTTGTAAAACTGCTGGAATTGAAGTCGAGAATTTTGAAGGACCGGCCCGAGTATTCGAGCGGGAACAATCTGCGATGGAAGCGTTAGAAAACGGAACCATCAAAGCTGGCGATGTTGTTGTGATTCGCTATGAAGGTCCAAAGGGTGGTCCTGGAATGCGCGAAATGTTGATGATCACCGGCGCAATTAAAGGTGCTGGTCTTGGTAAATCAACTTTGCTTCTGACTGATGGCAGATTTAGTGGTGGTAGCACTGGACTTTGCGTTGGCCATGTTGCGCCAGAGGCCGTTGATGGCGGACCGATTGCATTCATCAAAGATGGCGATCTAATTCGAATTGATGTTAAGAGCAGAACTTTGGATTTACTTGTCTCAGAAGATGTACTTACAGAGCGACGTAAGAACTTCGAGCCGATCCCACACAAATATAAGCGCGGGGTTTTGGCGAAGTATTCCAAGGTCGTAGGTTCAGCCTCGAAGGGCGCGGTCTGCGGGTAGGTTTCAAATATTGAGACCTTCATCTCAGGGGTTGACTAGCCGCCTGCCTTTGTTGGAGAATTAAGCCATGTCAAAGACAGCTCTTGTGGTGGTGATTAAGTAGCGCGTGATCTAGCAGTTCGATCTCGCGCACCCTCAGTTGATCTGGGGGATTTTTTATTTCAGGAGAATATTTAACAGTCGGCAACTAGAAGAGACTAGAAGGAAGGAGTAGGAAATGAGTAAGAAGATGAATGGAGCTAGTTCACTCGTCGCAGCCCTTGAATCAGCTGGCGTTGATGTCATGTTTGGAATTCCTGGTGGTGCAATTCTTCCAGCCTACGATCCGATCTTCGATAGCAAAATTCGCCACATCCTGGT
>Ga0194049_1000561_pt1 | contig 12644 bp, 10 predicted proteins | sample JunL2225m_MetaG_FD_148665 | JGI IMG/M metagenome (GOLD analysis project Ga0194049, IMG submission 148665) | Anoxic zone freshwater microbial communities from boreal shield lake in IISD Experimental Lakes Area, Ontario, Canada - Jun2016-L224-25m | ecosystem: Environmental > Aquatic > Freshwater >... | reverse complement strand
TGACGGTATAAGCACCCGCCGCCAAAGCCTTGGAAATATCGCCGGAATAGCGGATGCCGCCATCGGCAATCAGCGGAACGCCCGTCCCCGCCAAGGCATTCGCCACATTGGCAACGGCGGTGATTTGCGGCACGCCCACGCCGGCGACGATGCGGGTGGTGCAGATGGAACCCGGCCCTATGCCCACTTTCACCGCGTCCGCCCCGGCTTCGACCAAGGCTAAAGCGGCGGCGGCGGTGGCGATGTTACCGCCGATGACTTGGATATGCGGGAAGTGTTGCTTGACCCAGCGGACTCGGTCCAACACGCCTTGGGAATGGCCGTGGGCGGTATCGACGACAATCACGTCCACGCCGGCAGCCGCCAACGCTTCGACCCGTTCCTCGGTGCCTGCCCCGGTGCCCACCCCCGCACCTACGCGCAGACGCTCCAACTCGTCCTTGCAGGCTTGCGGGTAATCCTTGGCTTTCTGGATGTCTTTGACGGTAATCATGCCTCGCAGTTCGAACTTGTGATTGACCACTAGGACCTTCTCAATGCGGTGCTTGTGCAGCAGGCGGATGGCTTCTTCCTGGCCCGCACCTTCCAACACCGTGATCAAACGATCCTTGGGCGTCATAATTTTGGTGATGGGTTCTTCGAGTTGGGTTGAAAACCGCAGGTCGCGGCTGGTGACGATGCCCACCAATTCGCCCTTGTCCACGACGGGAACCCCGGAAATGCGGTGGGCGCGGGTCAAGGCTATCACTTCGCGGATGCTAATCGTCGGCGGCACGGTGATGGGATCTTTGATGACACCGCTTTCAAATTTCTTCACCGCGCTGACTTCGTAAGCCTGACGTTCTGCCGCCATGTTTTTGTGGATGATGCCGATGCCCCCTTCTTGGGCCATGGCAATCGCCAGCCGCGCCTCGGTGACGGTGTCCATCGCGGCGGACACCAAAGGAATGTTGAGGCCAATCTTACGAGTGAGGCGGGTGCCCAGGTTCACATCGCGGGGAAGAATGTTGGAATACGCGGGAATCAGGAGAACATCGTCAAAAGTAAGTGCTTCTTGGTCTATTCGCATCAGGTTCCCCTCTTTAGCCAAACGAAGGATTTTACGATTGAATTGGCCTGTGCGCAAATGTAAGCGCTTGCATAGGCAGGGTGCCAAGCTTTCGCCATCAAGTTTTCCCGGCTCCAAAAAAAAACGATTGCCTTCCGTGCCGAAATTCTGTGGAGTATGCTACGATTGAAACAGTATATTACCGGAATCGAGCGAAGCAGGTTTTATGAAAAGAATCATCTATATTAGTACGGTCAATCGTCATATGACCGAGGAAGAAATCGATGGCATCGGCCAAGTCTCGGCCAGGAACAACCGGGAAGTGGGCATCACCGGGGTGCTGATTTCGGTGCATGACTACTTTTTCCAAGTGCTGGAAGGGGATGAGGATGCCATTGCCAAAGTGATAGAACGCATCCGGCGCGACCCTCGGCACAGGGACATGCATATCTTGAAGGCTGAGACTGAAATCACCGAACGACACTTCCCCAAATGGTCGATGCGGACCATCCGCCTGGCCGGGTCAGGGGACTTGATTTTGCAAGCCATCCGCGACATGCTGCAAAACATTGCCCAGTCTCATCGCATCATCGAGCGTTACACCCAACCTAGCGTACTTCAATTTCTCACCGAGGGCATCAACCCACTGTCCGTACCGCCCCGAAAGACGGAAAAGATCGTGTTATTTTGCGACATGGTCGGGTTTTCCTATCTGTCCGATCTATTCCCTGTGGAGCAAGTCGCCGATGTGGTCAATGCCTTCCTTGAAGTCTGCTCGATAACCATCGCCGAACACGGCGGCGTGGTGGCGAAATATGTGGGCGATTGTGCCATCGCCTATTTCGAACAAGGTCAAGCTGACGAAGCCATCGCCGCCTGCTTGGAGGTGCTGCGCCGGGTCAGAGACATGCGAGGGAATACCCACGACTGCCATTTGATGAAATTCCTTTACTGTGGCTTTGGCGTGGCCGCGGGTACGGTCATCGAGGGCAATTTTGGTTCTTCGGTGAAAATGGACTACACCGTGCTAGGCGGCACGGTGAACATGGCCGCCCGTTTGGAGGCGTTGACCCGTGAAATCGGCAAGCCTTTGGCGTTGAGCGAGTCTGTGGTGCAAGGTGTGCGGCAGCAATGGCCTTTTGTCCATGCCGGTGATTTCCATCTCAAAGGCGCGGGGCGACCCTGCCCGGTTTACAGCCTGGATGACCCTTTGCTTGGCGATTTCAAGGCCCATGCCGATTTGGTTGGGGAGATGCGGCAGGCTTGCGGGGTTTTGGGTGTTGGGCAAGATGTGTGAGTGGCCGTGTCAGCGGATGGCAAGCATTACATTCGACACACTCAAATTCGTCCGCGAGCTACAAGAGTCGGGCTTTGAGGAAAAACAGGCCGAAGGCATCGCCGAAGCGTTCAAGGATGCATCGGGTGAAGCCGAACTAGCCACCAAACGGGATATTGAACGGATGGAGGGGCAGGTAAGGGAAATGAAAGCCGAATTGAACGGAAAATTAACCTTGGTGCAATGGATGCTTGCCCTAGTCGTTGCGGCGGAGGTCATGCCATTGGCCGCCAAGTTTTTCCAGTAAGGTGATTTCCAATAATGAATCCACCAAAATAATCGTCCACGAAAAACACGAAAGGCACGAACAAAATGTAGCCCGCATGAAGCGAAGTGTAATAATGCGGGGAATTCTAGCTCCGATCTGGTTCCCTCGCTCCAGCGTGGGAACCCTTCTTGACCGCTCCTGCGGTCGGCGATGCGGTGCTGGAGCACCAGGACAGGCATTCCCACGCAGGAGCGCTCGTCGTTATACACAAGTGGTTGAAGCCCGTCATTCCGGCATGGACTGCCGGAATCCAGTCACAGGGAGGTGAATCTGCGGGTTGATGTGTATCTTGAATCAAACACTGACATAACGGCGAGTTACCGTCCATGGCACTGGATTCCTGCATCCCTGCTGGAATGACGGCATTTTCGGTTTGGCGGGACTTGTGTATAACGACGAGCGCTGGAGCGTGGGAACGAGAGCAATAAAGGCCGACTCGGTTTTCAAAACCGAGTCGGCCTTTTTATTGGTTTTTAAACAACAGCATTTGAACGCTTGCGTCCCCAACCCATCACCAAGGCACCGATGGCGAACAAGGCAAGGCTTGAAGGCTCCGGCACGTTATTCGAGGTCGTCCCGGCGGTTGCGGCATAAAACCGACCGGGCAGATTGGTGCCGGTGATGGCCCCTAGATTGGTCAAGCCAGCAGTTGCAGTATTGATCGAATAGAGATTTTTATTATCCATTCCTATGCCATACAACACATTCCCCGCATCAAACAGTGCCATTCCCTCATAGAGACTATTAGATATGCCTATCACAGTTCCGGCACCCGTTAATGTGTTGAGTGAAAACAACTGCTGCGAGACAGCGTCGTAAAGTGTTCCATTGCTGAAGGCCAAGACACCGCCTAAGTTGCCCGACGAAACTCCTATAGCCCCAATATTCGTATAAGCGCCCGTTGCCAGATTAAGAGTGCCTAAACGGTCATTAGAATAGTTATCCGCATAGAGTTTGCCGGTCGCATCAAAGGCCAGACCGGAAATAGCTGTCCCGGTGGAACCGATGGATGTCAGGCTGCCATTTGTGCCGACAGTATACAAAGCAGCTGGAGTACCATAATTTACCCCATAAAGCTGACCCTGGTACATGGCCAAGCCTGTCAGGAACTGGCCGATGTCGGCGTTGATTTGGGTGTAAGCCCTAGTCAGGAGATCAAGCGTACCAAACTGCTTAGTACTGCCCGCCACATACACAATGGTGTTGGCTTGGGCGGTTCCGAGTGACAGCCAGCCTAGCAGGGCGAGCAGAGAGAGAGAGAGAGAGAGAAGGAATTTTAGTTTTCATTTTTTTCTTGGCCGTTAAAAAATCATTGTCATCGTTCGCAAGTTCCATCCGGGCCACTGCAACCTGGGTTTGGCAGCACGAAGGGTTGAGGTTCCAAAAACCGGCTTCCGGCTTTGGATTTTCCCTCAATCCTTTTACGCCTTAAACCAAACCATGTCAATTTTTAGCGCTCCCATGCTCCAAGGCTATCCAAGTATTCTGCCTGATGCTAATTCTATTTCAAAGTTCAAACGTAGGGGCGGGTTCCAAACCCGCCCTTGCCGCTTTGTGGATTGTTGGGCGGGTTTGGTTGGGCGGGTTTGGTTGGGCGGGTTTGGTTGGGCGGGTTTGGAACCCGCCCCTACGATATTTCACGATTGATTTGAAAATCGAATGAATGGTTCACGCTAGGGCTTTTGCCCCTTTAAGGTTGCGTTACCGACACCGGACCGAAGCGGGCCGGGGTTTGCAACCACGTCGCCAACGTTTTGTGCGAAGCCACGGTATCCGGCGCGGCACAAAACGTTTCTGCTTTTGTCCGTGGGTTCCGTGTAGTCCGTGGTTAAAATCGTTTGCTTTTGTTGATTCGGTTGACTTGATATGCCACATCCTACGATACTGCCCCTTAATGAGGCATCGTCGCGGGCAATGCACGAAGTTGGACGGCAAAGCCCTGAACGATTGTTCGATGGGCATTATTAAGCCCCTGATTCTTCGTCCTATCACAGCATTGGCCTAGTTAATGCTGTAATACAACAATTGACTCTAGCCTCTGGCTTTTATGGGTAGTACACTCAATCACAAATGCCGGTGGGCTTCCCACCTGGCTTATTTTAGACACTAGCGGGTAAAGACGTATGGACATCGAAAGCACACTGGGCATCTCGTCCGGGAGCCAAATTGCGGATGTCGCAAAAGACTTGCGCGAGCGCGAAATTCAACGCCATTTGCATATCAATCTGCTGTTGGCGGCGGAGGGTCAACCGGTGTGCGAAGCGGTGGACACGGGCCATTTCATCGCCACCACACGCGATCTGCTGGAATCGTACCGGGAAAAATCTTACCGTCTGGTGGAATATCTCTGCCCGGCGGACCTGCGCATCCAAGCTTTCATTGACCGTTACTTGCAGGATGCGGATGTCAAGCCAGTCCCACGGCTGCCCTCTTCCAGTCTGGCGCTGCACCGGCATGGCTTGGCCCGCGAATTGTCTTTGCCGCCAAATCAACATTTCCATGAATCAAAATATCTGAAGAGCTACAAAGTCGCCCAAGGCGTCTTGCACAACCCGCTGAATGACCGGCGCACCACGGAAGGCAGTTTTCATATTGCCGAGGGCGGGTTTCCAATACCCGGCGATAAGAAAGCCGTGCCTAAACCGGTGTTCGCCAAGCTATTGCAAGCCGCATTGAATCCGCCGCGTGACCTCCTTTGCCTGCCATTCACCCATGGTCAGGAAAAAGAAGCAGAAATGTTTGTTTCCCTGTTGATCAGGCCGGTGATTTGCCCCGAAGTGCCGGGCTACATCAGCCGTAAATCCATGGAGATACGCTTTCTAGCCCCCGGTAGCTTGGTTTCCAATCTGGATTTTGTGGAGAGCATTTTTGGCAATGCCGGCAACCCTTACTTGCCCACCAACGATGCCGGTTTGGACACAGAGCATTGGTCAGGGCATTCCGGCTGTGTCATTCTGGCCCCGCATTTGATCGACTTGACCAAGAAGGAATTGGGCTTGCCGCCAGTCAGCGAGGCGACTGCCCGGCAGATCGCCGACGGCATGTGCTGGTCAGGCGAGGACGAGCGCTATAACAACGGGCTACCCTTCAAGATCACCGCCCGCGATGCGTCGGGTGTCATCGTGACGATATTGGCGGACAATTATTTTGGCTATTGCAAGAAGGAAGTCAAAACCCAAATCAGCTATGCGGCAAACCTTTTCGGCTTGGTCGAGGAAGAACATGCCGGCGGTGCGTTGACTTATCCCCGCCATAATCACGGCGAAGAATTCGGTGTCGATAGCCGGTTCCAAGAAACCGGTTACAGTCTGGCCGAGGCGGTGGAACGGTTTGGCGATGCCCTCGAATGGAAGCCGGAAGGGTATGCCGTGGACAGGCGTTTTCCACAACTGATCTATGTGCAGGAAAACGTCCGCATCGACTTGCCAAAGCAGACGGTCGCTTGGGAATGGGAAGGCCAGCGCCATACCCTTCCGTTGGAACCGGACAAGGTCTACATGCACCCAACCGGCTACAAGGTGTACATGCATAAGTTTACCGCTGGCCCGTCATGGCGTTTGATCGGCACCGATGCCGAAGGCACGTTCTGCCACAAGCCTTGCACCGTGTCCGGTGGCGGCAAATCGGAGATTTCCAAATCCATAGAATCCTCCATTTTGTTCATGCCGTTTTTCGTGGCGGATTTGGAAGACGATCTTAACCAGGTCGATGCCATCTTCAAGCGTGATTATAACGACCGTGTCCACCCCGGACTGAGGGATCCCGGGCATGTCAGCCGCACGGTGTTGAGCCACAAGCGCAGCCTTGGCTCGGTGATCAAATTATTGACCCCGTCCCGTGATTATACTCAGGAATATAACGCTTGGGTGCAAAGCATACCCAACCGGATTAAATCTTTGGTATTCCTCATCAAGCGTTTTTATCGCACCGATTGGGGCGATGGCTGGCGCAGCTATTTCGTCGTGGATTACATCAACGGCCACCCCGCCCATGAATTGAAGCTGGTTGACCGGCGGCTGGTCGCCTCAAACTTGCGCGTTGGGTTCGAGACCAATGGCGCTTGGCGCGTGTTCAAGTTGCGCCAGGACTTCATTCCCGCCGAGAAGGCGCAGATGGAGGACGACATCACCGCGTCCATCCTGGTGCCTTCCAAATGGCTGGACTATCTTCACAAACCTTTGCAATGGCCGGTGGTGAAAATCACGCATAATTGCGAGTTCCGGCTGTTCCAACGTCCTGACGATGCCGTCCATCGTGGCATGGACCCGCAAACAGAAAGCGACTTGGCCCAACCCGGCAATTTTATTTCCAACTTCGAGCCACTGGCCAAGGAACAGGTTCAGGCCATTGTCCGCGATGTGATTGGTTTCGATCAATACACGCAACCGATGAAAGACCTGCTGGAGAAATCGGCCGGCAATGGCAGTGCCTATACCGTGTCTTCCGCCCACCCCCGCTTGGTCGATGGCAAGCCCAGCAAGAATCCGCGCTATCTGCAATTGCGCGATGATTTGTTTGACCCTTTCAAAGCGCATATTGCCGAGATGGGGGTGCGCCTGTACCGGCGCATCCCGCTGGATCAGCCCTTGTGTTATCCGGTTGATGCCATCCTAGCCGGTCGGCGCAACAATCCGCCGGAGCCGGAAACCGGAATACGATCCCTGGCAGTTTACAACCCGATCCATTACCAGGAATTTCCGGAATTGTTCATGGACTATATTTGCAGCCTCACCGGCAAATCCCCCTCCACCACGGGAGCGGGCAGCGAGGGTGCATTGACCAAAGGGCCGTTCAACGCCCTGCGGCCCGTCGTTGACCTCAACAATACCCTGGTTGGCTTCATTCTGTCTGGCTATGCCGGGTTTAGCTCCCCGGCAGGCCACATCGGCCCGGACGTGCGGGTGGACCACGACATCAGTTTGCTGATGCCGGAGATTTGGTCGCGGCTTTCACCCAAAGCCCGCGATCCGAAAAACTTGATTAAGGAAGGCCATCTCGAACCGGTGCCGGATATGGAATATCAAGGCCGCACCGTGCTTGCCAGCCGCCTAGGCTTCAGGATCACCAGTCATTTTGTGCATAGTTTCCTCGGCAAGATTTTTGACAGTCCGGCCACTGTGTTCAATGAGGCCATACTCAGGCCCGAAACCCAAGACCTCGAAGCGTTTGCCGATGGCATCGATAACATCGTCGAAACCCAGCGCCGCGTGGCCCAGCGTTATTTGGACGACGGCAGCATTGACGATGCCTGCCCGCCGATTCGTGCCTTGCTGTATTGCATGGCAGAGGGACACTATCAGGGAAAAGAGGTGCATCATCCCGACATTCGGGCGATGTTCAGCCAGGAAGCCCTGTTGGCATCGGATTGGTACCGGGAGCGATTGATAACCAAGCAAAAGCAAGCCGTGGCCCTTTGGCAGAGGCATTGCGCGTATTTGGAATCTTTCCTGCGGGAACGGTCAGGCTCGAATTGGTGCGTCGAATTGGATTTGGACAACCGCTTGGAGCATGCGAGAAAAACCTTGACGGAAGTCGCAAGCCCGGATTTCCTGGATATTTTGGCGGGCACATTGGGCACAGACCCTTCCGTCGCCTAAACTCTGAATGAATAACATCGCTTAAACCTAAATCCGGCAGTTGAACATAAAACGTCAAAACAATTATGAACATGCGAGTTTTTGTAGGGGCGAATTCATTCGCCTGTAATACATTGATTTGGCGAATGAATTCGCCCCTACAGCTATTCCAACTGCCGAATTTAGGTTAAAACGATGTTATCCTTGATCTTTTAAAATCTTATCGTGTGATCAATAAAAATGCCTACCCTACCAAGTGCCAGTTACAGCTTCACCCTGCGCGTCAAACTTTCCAAACAAGTCGGCACCCTCGGCTGTTTGACGACTGCCATAGGCCATGCCGGGGGGGACATTGGCGCTGTCGATTTAGTGGAGGTTGTGGACGGGGTTGTCATTCGCGATATAACCGTGGATGCCGCCTCCAATAAACATGCTGAAGAAATTGTCGCCACTGTGCGGAAGCTGGACGGGATCGAAATAGTCAGTGTGTCCGACCGTACTTTTTTGATGCATCAAGGGGGCAAGATTGAAGTCGTTTCCAAAATACCGCTGACCAATCGGGATGATCTTTCCATGGCTTACACGCCGGGTGTCGCACGCATTTGCGAAGCCATCCACCAATCGCCGGAATTGGCCTACAACCTGACTATCAAGAAGAACATGGTGGCGGTGGTGACCGATGGCACGGCGGTGTTGGGTTTGGGTGACATAGGCCCGGCAGCGGCCCTGCCCGTCATGGAAGGGAAAGTCATGCTGTTCAAGGAATTCGGCGGCGTGGACGCATTTCCCATTTGTTTAGCCACCAAGGACACGGATGAAATCGTCCGCATCGTCAAAGCCATTGCCCCCGTGTTTGGCGGCATCAATTTGGAGGACATTGCGGCTCCCCGCTGCTTTGAGATTGAAGAACGCTTGCGCGAGGAGTTGGATATCCCGGTTTTCCATGATGACCAACATGGCACGGCGGTGGTGGTGTTGGCGGCATTGATCAATGCGATTAAGTTGGTGGGCAAGAACATGGCCGACTTGAAAGTGGTTGTCAACGGCGTCGGCGCGGCCGGGGTGGCTTGCAGCAAAATCCTGATGGCTGCGGGAGTGCAAAACATCATTGGCTGCGACACCAAGGGTGCGATCTACGCAGATCGGGTGGACAACATGAACAGCATTAAAAGCTGGTACGCGACCCACACCAATCCCCGGCAGGAACGCGGAAGCATTCACGATGTCATCCACGGGGCGGATGTTTTCCTCGGGGTTTCGGTTCCGGGCATACTGACACCGGACGATTTGAAGAACATGGCGGTCAACCCAATCGTGTTTGCGATGGCCAACCCCACGCCTGAAATCATGCCTAGGGTGGCAGCCCCTTATGTCGCGGTGATGGCCACCGGTCGATCTGACTATCCCAATCAAATCAACAATGTGCTGTGTTTCCCTGGCATATTCGCCGGGGCGCTGGCGTGCCGTGCCACGCGCATCAATGAAGAAATGAAAATGGCCGCCGCCGCTGCCATTGCCGGAATTATCACGGATAGCGAACTCCAGCCCGAATACATCATACCCTCCGTGTTCGACAAACGGGTGGTGCCGGCGGTTGTCGAAGCCGTTAAAAATGCCGCCCGACTGACCGGTGTCGCACGTCCTGAAGTGGCCAATGTGTCGGTGTTTCCGGTCTAGCCAAGGCTGCTGAAATCGCAGGGTTGAGCCGTCATGCTTAGGCTTTCGTTAGTCGGCATATTGATTATATCCATTGGAATAATGATAAACTTCACGCTTATAGCGTTTTTAATATCAAATAGTTACTTAAAAATGAATATACGCAACATGTAGGAGCGGGCCATGCCCGCGATAAATAGCCCATTTTTGCTGAATCGGCCCAATCAATCGCGGGCACGGCCCGCTCCTACGGCTTAAATAAGGTAATCAATTGATATTGAAAACGCTGTAGTAGAAATAGCAACCAAACTCCACACAATTAACCAACCCCACACCCTATGGAACCTGAAATCACACCCAAAAGCACCAAGCCTGTCGGCGCTCATCGAGGCGCAGAAAGACAAGAAGCGTGAATTCGAGGCGGATGTCGAAACAAAAGCCGCCGCCTTCGAAACAGAGATGACGCAAAAAAGGCAGCAATGGAAAAAGGAGCAGGAAGAATTCGAGCGCGCCCGCAAGGAGCGGGATGATCAGGCCAAGAAAGAGCGCGCACGGGAGGAGGAAGAATATGCCTACGGTATAAAATTGACGCGCAAGAAAGACGAAGACGATTACGCAAGCCGCAAGAACGCCCAGGAAAAGGCATTGGAGGAGAAACGCACAAGTTTGGAAAAATCCTGGTCGGAAAGGGAGGGTGCCTTGGCGGCGCGCGAACAGGAGTTAGCCAACTTGCGCAGCCGCGCGGAGGCTTTCCCCGTCGAATTGGAAAAAGCGGCCAAAGAAGCGGAAGCCAGGATTGCCGCTAAGCTTAAAACCGAATATCAGTTCGAGAAGCAAATGCTCTCCAAGGATTCCGAGGCAGCTTGCAGGCTCAAAGATCAAATGATCGCCTCGCTCGAAGCCAAAATACAAAACCAGGAAGATCTCATTCGCCAGCTATCGCGCAAAGCCGACGAAGCGGGCTTGTCAGTCCAAAACATCGCCCTGAAAGCGCTCGACTCAGGCGTCACTAGACGACCCGCCACGGATGTTCGTGGCGACGAAACGTAAGGCCGCGAAGGAGCCGTCTGTTTGCAGAAACGTAGGTCGGGCGCGTATCTTTGCGTTATGCCCGACTAAGGACATTTACTGGAATGTTTGTACCCGTAGGGTGGCCTTCAGGCCACCAAAGCACCCTGAAGGATGCCCTACAACGGGGGCTTTTATTTATCGAAAATCGCCTAACTGGCTTAATTGTCGTGCAATGATGAAGCCGGAAGGAAGATTATCAGACTAACAAGGGGTTCATCATGTCATCATCAAGACTATTCATTTTCGTCGTTTGGGCGATGTTGGCCTTGATCTCTCACCATGCCTGTGGCGTAATGCCGCAACCTCCCCTGCCTTCTGGCAAACCTGCCGACCAAGCCCGCCTAGTCGAAGGATATGGCAAGTTGCCACTGAGCTTTGAGTCCAATCAAGGGCAGACCGCAGAGGAAGTAAAGTTCATCGCCCGAGGGCCGGGTTATGCCTTGTTCCTCAAACCCGATGAAACCGTGTTGACGATGACTAAACCGACGAAGCGGGAGGCATTGGGCAGTGCCGATCAATTAAGCCGTCATTCCGGCAGGGAATGCCGGAATCCAGATTGCAAGATTGAAGACGGCCCTAGCGACTTGTCCACGAATCCAAGGTATTTGGAAAATTACGGCGCATGAATCGTCAAGTGATTGTGGATACTGGGGTGTTGTCGCCCTGCAAAACTGGAATGACCATTTCATCGCCCAACATTTAGGAGTCAAATATGGCTGCTTTAAACATAACGGTTCCAGATTCTTCGTTTTCTGCTTTGCGGCGTTCTCCCACAGAATTTGTTCGTGAAATGAAGCTGGCGGCTGCGATGCATTGGTATCAGCAAGGGGCCATGTCTCAGGAAAGGGCTGCCGAATTGGCTGGACTCAACCGGCGTGATTTTATCCGTGCCTTGGCGCGTGAAAACATGGATGTGTTTGTGCTGGACGATGACAGTTTGGCGCGGGAGCTAGGCTTGAGGAATGACACCGCATGAAGGAACCCTCAATTTTAGTGGTCAACACCTCGCCGTTGATCCATTTAGCCGAGTCAGGGCTTTTGGGGTTGTTGCAAGAGGCGGCTGCTTCGATTTATGTGCCAGAACCTGTAGCGAGGGAAATTCGTGCCTATGGGGAAGATGATCCGACAGCCCTTGCCCTTGAGTCTTGTTTTTGGCTTGAAGTCAAGCCCGTTGATGCCATCGCAGATGAAATTCTATCTTGGAATCTTGGCGCGGGAGAATCCTCAGTGATTGCCCTCGCCCGATCATCACCCGGAAGCATGGCAATTATCGACGATTTAGCGGGGCGGCGTTGTGCAGAGGCTTTCGATTTACCCTTGCGGGGAACGGTGGGGTTGGTTCTTGCGGCAAAGCAAACGGGGCGTGTTGAGTGTGCTCGAATCGTTGTAAGCGTTCACCCCCTTACGCCGGCAACGGCAAGAGGGCCAATCCTTGGCGCCGACGGGTGATGGCGGTTTGCAGGTATTCCCAGGGGGAATGGCCGCGCCGGCGGCAGGTGTCGATGACACTGGCCAGCAAGGCGAAGTGACGCGACCCCTGGGGCGTGCGGGTGCCGTGGCTAATTTGCCGCAGGATCACCCAATGCCGCAAGGCGCGTTCGGCCTCGTTGTTGGTCAACGGCCAAGACGGGTTCGAGAGGACGGCAAAGATCGCCTCCCAGTCGTTCAGGAATTCGACCGCGAGCGCAT
>Ga0194049_1000560_pt1 | contig 12647 bp, 11 predicted proteins | sample JunL2225m_MetaG_FD_148665 | JGI IMG/M metagenome (GOLD analysis project Ga0194049, IMG submission 148665) | Anoxic zone freshwater microbial communities from boreal shield lake in IISD Experimental Lakes Area, Ontario, Canada - Jun2016-L224-25m | ecosystem: Environmental > Aquatic > Freshwater >... | reverse complement strand
ACCAAAGCCAGAAGCGGCTAGTCGCGAAGGACGGGATGAGTGTCAGTGAGAATGATCATCGTCAATTTTCATTCGGCCACAACACAACAATGTAACCAGCAACGAAGCGGTGGGCGGGCTTTCTACGTAAGTTATTGTTTTTATTGATTGGAGGCAGATATGTCGACAAAGAAGAAGTCGCAAGACAAGGCGGAGAAAAAGGCGAAAAAGGCTGCAGAAAAAGCTGCGAGTAAGGCCGCAAAGGATGCAAAACGAGCCGAGAAGAAATCGATTAAGGCCAAGAAAAAAACTGCAAAGCAGGCATTGAAGGCAGCCAAGAAAACAAAAGCCTTAGCAAAGCAAAAGTCAAAAGCCAATCCTTCAAAGAAACCTGCAAAATCGAAGACTAAAACAAAGCGAGTAAAAACCACACCGCCAGCGAAGAAGACCGTAAGGGTAGCAAGGCCCAACAAGAGCAAAGCCGACCCAATACCGGCTAACAAAGCTAAAAATCCAGCGGTTAAACGGTAGCAAATACCAGCAATGGCACCACTGATTTCAGTAGCCATACCAAGATGACCATCAACATAATGAATGGCTTCATAACATGCCTAGCGTCACGACACAGGAACCTGCAATCGGTATCCCCTGAGTTTTGCCGTCGAGCAGGGGCCAATTGAATTACACCGATGGCGCTTTTCGTCGGTGTTGCAGCACGCTCGCTACCAAGACAAATCCCCTACCGAACTCCAATTTTCAGTTTGCGTTTTAGCCTATTAAAACGCGCCATAAGCTCATTTAAACCATGCGTCGCCCAAGTACGAGCCTGTATCTCAACCGCGAACTGGGGCAGCTTGAATTCAACCGCCGCGTGCTCGCACTGGCGGCCGACCCGCGCGTGCCAGCGCTCGAACGACTGCGCTATCTGTGCATCGTCGACAGCAATCTGGATGAATTCTTCGAGATCCGTGTCGCCGGCCTGAAAGCGAAAACCGAGTCGCGCGGCGCTCTGGACACCGATGGCATGCCGATCCGGCAGGTGTTTGAGGCTGTCGGCCGCAAGACGCGCGAACTGATGACGCTGCAGTATGAGATTCTCAATACCCAGGTGCTGCCGCTGCTGGCATCCAAGGGCATCCGGATACTGCGCCGCACGAAATGGAACGCCAAGCAGAAGACATGGCTGCACGATTACTTTTTGCGCGAGCTGATGCCGGTACTGACGCCGATCGGCCTCGACCCTGCACACCCCTTCCCGCGCCTGCTCAACAAGAGTCTGAACTTCGTCATCGAACTCGAGGGCAATGACGCCTTCGGTCGCAAATCAAGCATGGCCATCGTGCAAGCACCGCGCGTGCTGCCGCGCGTGATCGCCCTGCCGCGTTCGGTCGCCGGTTGTGAATATGGATTTGTCTTTCTCTCCTCGATTCTGCACGCCCATGTCGACGAACTGTTTCCCGGCATGTCAGTGTTGGGCTGCTACCAGTTTCAACTGACGCGCAATAGCGATCTGTATATCGACGACGAAGAGTTGCGCGAACTCAATAGCCTGCGCCAAGTCGTGCAGGGCGGATTAACCCAGCGCCAGTTCGGCGACGGCGTGCGTCTGAAGGTCGCAGACGAATGCCCGCGCCCGCTTGCCGACTCGCTGCTGCAACAATTCGGCATCGGCGAAAGCGATCTGTATCAAATAAACGGACCGGTGAATCTCGTTCGATTGCAGCAGATTGTCGAATGCGTCGACCTTCCGGAACTCAAATTCTCTGCATTCACAGCCGGCATGCCACGTGAACTGCTGCGCCATCCCGCCATCTTCGACAGCATCCGCCGCGGCGACATTCTGCTGCATCATCCCTACCAGTCGTTCCAACCGGTCATCAACTTTATCGCGCAGGCGGCCAATGATCCGCAGGTTATCGCCATCAAGCAGACGGTCTATCGCACTGGCTCGCAGTCAATGATGATGGAACTGCTGATCCAGGCTGCACGCAATGGCAAGGCGGTGACCGTAGTAGTCGAACTGATGGCGCGTTTCGATGAAGAAGTCAACATCAACTGGGCGCAACGCCTCGAAGAAGCTGGCGCGCACGTTATCTACGGCGTGGTCAGCCACAAGTCCCACGCCAAGATGGCGCTAGTGGTACGACGCGAAGGCAGCGCACTGCGCCGCTATGTGCATTTGTCGACCGGCAACTATCATGCGCGCACGGCGACGCTCTACACGGACTTTGGACTGTTTACCTGCAACAAGGAAATCTGCGCCGACGTCAACGAAGTCTTCATGAGTCTCACCGGGCTTGGAACCGCCAACAAACTGCGGCATCTCTGGCAGGCGCCGTTCACGCTGCACCAGCGCATGATCCAGGCGATCGAAAACGAGGCGCGCATCGCCAAGGCCGGCCGCAAGGCCCGTATCATCGCGCGCATGAACGCGCTGCTCGAACCTGAAATCATCGCCGCGCTCTACGCCGCCTCGCAGGCCGGCGTCAACATTGATCTCATCGTGCGCGGCGTCTGCTCGCTACGCCCAGGCCTACCAGGCGTTTCGGACAATATCCGCGTGCGCTCGGTTCTCGGCCGCTTTCTCGAACACAGTCGTGTGTTTTATTTCCATAACGACGGCGCTGAAAACGTTTATCTGTCGAGCGCCGACTGGATGGACCGCAATTTTTTCCGTCGCATCGAAATCTGTTTCCCCTTACTCGAACCCCGTTTGAAAAAACGTGTTATCCGCGAAGGCCTCACGACCCTGTTGTCGCGCAATGCCGAGGCTTGGGAAATGGATGCGGACGGCAACTACCGTCTGCACAAAGGCAAGCGCAGTCGAGGCGGTCATCCGCAAACGGTGATACTCGATCTGCTTACGGGCAAACCGGCGCGCTGATACAGCTGGCGCTGTTGGTGGCGAATTCGTAGTTTAAGCAGCCACCGGGATCTGAAACAGCCCGCGACAATGGTCGCGTCAGCCGTAACGGCCGAATTGCGCACGCGTTGACGCTGACTACTGCCCCGCAAACACCGCTCCCTGCTCCCGCCAATCCAGTGGCATCACACGGCGCAGCACGCTCTCCAGATTGATAGCCACATCGGGATTGGCGAGCAGTGGCTCCACAACCGCCGGGGCCAGCAGCGTCAATCGCAATAAGCGCCGGGCCTGCGTTACATTGATGCCTTCGGCAGCGGCAATGTCAGTGATCGACCGAAACTTGCCTTCATCGATCAACCGCTGCCAGTAGTGCGCCAGCCCCAGCGCGCGGATCAATGGCGTGTTCTGCGCCGCCTTGCGCTTGGTGCGCTCTGCTGCGGCCTCCACCGTGAATGCTTGCGGCGCATCCAGCGGCGTGATGATTTCGCGCCTGATACCGCGTTTGACCAGTGTCCAGGGGATGAAGGTCTCCATTTGCACCCCGCCCGCCGGGCTGGGGATCGGGTAGGTCACCGGTTTGCCGGTCAGCACGCCTTTGTCCATTTTTGCCATTTGGCGTCCTATTCGAAGTTCGTGATGATGTCGCGCTGGGCCTGCCAGTCCACCGGCAGCGGGTTACGCTGAAACCACATCAGCGTCATCCGCCGGGGCTGGCGACCAGCCATCAACTGCTCAATGATGTCCGGGGCGAGTAGGGTGAGTCGCAGCAGTTCATTCACGGTGGATGGGTCCAGCCCTTCAGCCCGGGCAATCGCCGAGCCACTGGCCATCGCCCCGGTATCGAGCAAACTCTGCCAATAAAATGCACGCCCGCGGTGCGGACCCGCTCGATGACCCGGAGAAACTGGCTGCGATCATGGACTTGTGGTCGCGCTTGAAACCGCTCGGGCGCATGAGCGTGAACGCCATGATGCACCGGCGCAGCACCATCGCCTGGAAACCGTCGCCAGTCGGGCATTTCCAGCCATCCGCCAAATAGACTTCAGATAAGCAGCCTTGCCACTCAAACTCCATATGTTCCTTTTATTCGTCATATATTTGTATTTGACGAATAAATGGAACATACTCCCGTTGCGATGACCCCCAACACTCAAACTGCCCGCGTCCTCACACTCGCCCGCGAGAAAGGCATCCTGCGCGCAGGCGACCTTGCGGCCGCAGGCATTCCGCGCGTCGTCCTGACACGCCTCACCGGCATCGGCCAGCTCGAGCGGCTCGGTCGCGGTCTGTATCGTCTGCCCGAAACCCAAACTTCCGAACACGAAAGCCTCGCCACCATAGCGCTCAAGGTACCGCAAGCCGTGTTTTGCCTCCTCACGGCCCTGCAGTTCCACGAGCTGACCACCCAACTCCCCCGAGACCTCTGGATCGCCATGCCACGCGGCAGCCATGTCCCCAACATCAACTATCCGCCGGTCAAGATGATCCAGTTCAGCGGCAATGCCTACAGCGAAGGCATCGAAATATTCAAACGCGACCGGGTGAATCTGCGGGTATTCGGCGTCGCCAAGACCATTGCCGACTGTTTCAAACACCGGAATAAGATTGGCCTTGACGTTGCGCTCGAAGCCCTGAGAGACGCCCGCGCCAAGAAGAAGGTCACTTCCGATGACCTGTGGCGTTTCGCCAAGATTTGTCGCGTCGCCAATGTAATGCGCCCCTATCTTGAAGCCATTGAATGAGTAAAGACCTTGCCGCATCAGTACGGGCGCGCTTGCTCAGTATCGCCAAAGCAGAGGGAACGGACTTTAATCAGATCCTCGTCCGATACGCGCTTGAGCGCATCCTCTATCGCCTGAGTCAATCCGCACACGCGGACCGATTCCTGCTAAAGGGGGCCCTGCTCTTCACGCTCTGGTTTGACATGCCTCATCGCCCGACACGCGACGCAGATTTGCTTGCGTTCGGGGAAAGCGATCTCTCATCCCTCGGTCAAACATTCCGTGACATCGCCTCGGTCACCGTAAAGGACGGCATTGTCTTCGACCCGACCAGCGTGAGCGTCGATGAAATTCGTAGGGATGCTGGTTATGCCGGCGCACGTATCTTGATTACCGGCGAACTGGCCAAGGCCATTTGCAAGACCCAAATTGACATCGGGTTCGGCGATGCGGTCACGCCTGGCCCGGTTCAGGCGGTGTACCCGGTGTTGATAAAGGATTTCCCCGCCCCGCAGCTACGCACCTACCCGGTCTACACCGTTGTGGCAGAAAAGCTCCACGCAATTGCCCTCCTTGGCATGACCAACACCCGCCTGAAGGATTACCTGGACCTGTCGGTGTTGTTTGAGCGCGAGACGCTGAACATGGGCACATTGACCTTGGCCATTGCCGCCACGTTTAATCGCCGCGGAATGGCGGTCCCAACCACATTTCCCATTGGGCTGACTGTTTGAGGACAAAACCATTACCGCCATCGAAACCATTGCCCTGCAATTGGCCCATGAAGACGAGCAGCTTAAGGATTGGCGCAAAAATATCGCAAAGATCAGGGAAAAGAAAAAGTGAGCTAAGACAGTCGCAGCGCGCTTCCATGTGCGTCCTCGCTTTTCATAGTTTCAATTTCAGTATAAATATAGTCTGAATGGATCGTCGACTAAACGTCATTCATGTTGGAACTGCAACAGATTATTCCGCTACGATCTTGGCAAATTCGAAAGGGAAATGCCAATTCTCGGGCGAGACAAGAGTCAATAGGCGCGATATTGGGCGTAGCAAGAAAGAGGGACCCATATCGGGTCCCTCCTAGCGGGAGTCCTTCTGGAGGCCAATCCGGTCGAGGCTCCTGCCACCCAGTTACCAGCAAGCGGCGTGCCACTAACCATGGTGCGCAGCGCATCGCCGCGTTCTTCCTTCGCTGCGCGCGAAGCACTTCCTGACGCGCGGTCGACTTAGCTGATCGGCAGTTTCGTGTCCGCCAGTCGGCCCCTCAAACACTCTGCATCGCCGCCAGAGCTTTTTACAACTCTAGGTCTTGATAAAGCGTCTGCTTGCGACACAAAGTCGTTCCCCCTCCCTAACGTTCTCGCATCGACTCCCCGAGGGTTTTCGTGATGGGCTTCGTCAGATAACTCCAGACGGATTTTTCGCCGGTTTTTATTTCCACAACGCCGGTCATTCCTGGCTGGATATCAATCTTCTCCCCCGGCCGCGGCCGCAGGTCGCTGCGATCTATTTTCACATGTACGCGGTAGTACGGCACTTCCTGCCCGCCGATTTGCTCCGTGAGGGTGTCCGCGCTGATATAACTCACGTGTCCGCGTAACGTCCCGTAGATCGCATAATCGTAGGCATCAAGTTTTACGTTTGCCAACAGGTTGACGCGCATGAAACCGATTTCGCTGGTCTTGACTTTCGCTTCGATAACCAGACTGTCGTCGACTGGAACAATCTGAAGTAGTTCGTCCCCGGGCCGTGCCACGCCGCCGAGCGTGGTAAGCCGGACGTTGCGCACGACACCGTCCATCGGCGCGTGGGCCACGGTCAGATCCAGTTCGTCTTTTCGCTGCGCCATCACTTGCAGGGTGCCCGAAAGGTCCTCCTGGGCCTTGGCCAGATCCGCTTGGCTGTCCTGCAGGTATTTGTTGCGTTTGCTGGAAATTTGCCCCGCCAGATCGGCCACCTGTCGTTGCAGCTTCAGCACCTCCGCGCGGCTCACGTCCCCGCCTTTTAGCAGCGGCAGGTTCATATCGAGTTCCTGTTGTGCGAAGTCGCGCAGCTTCTCAAGCGTTCGGAGGTCATCTTCCAGCAGCGATCTTCTCTTCCGGAACAGCGCGAGTTGGTTATCCTTGAACTGTGCATAAGCATCCAGGGACCTCGGGAAAATCGGGGCTTCGCGGTCATAGATCTCCGCGTCAAGCCTCGCCAGCGTGGCGCGCAAGGCCGCCGCCTTGCTGGCCGCTTCTTCGTACGCCGCGCGCAACCTCGCGCTTTCAAAACGCAACATCACCTGGCCTTTTTTTACGACGGCGCCTTCTTGTACCATGAGCGCCTCCAGCACACCGCCGTTCGGCGGCGCCTGGATCACCTGGTTGCGCGAGGTGGCGATCACCTGGCCCGGGGCACGCGTGATCTGGTCAAGTTCCGCCCAGTTCGCCCACACCACAAACGCCAAGACACTCGATACGGTCGTCCACAAAAGAAGGTGTGTCACCGCCCTGCCGTGCACACGGGCAGTCATGCAGAGGCGCCGCCTACCCGCGCCACGACGGCCGGTGCCGGCTGCGGCCTCCCCTGCAATGCCGCCAGAACGGCGTCTCGCGGCCCGTCCATGACAATACGCCCGTCGCGGACGACAATAAGCCGAGTCAACAACGGCAGCAATGCGGTCTTGTGTGTCGCCACGACAAGTGTATCGCCGGACTGCAGGATCTCCCTTAGCGCCCTTACGATGCGCATTTCCGATTCATTGTCCATCGACGCGGTCGGCTCATCCAGCAACCACATCCGGGGACGCGCCAGAACCAGGCGGGTCAGTGCAATCATCTGCTTCTGCCCCCCCGACACGCCACGCCCGCCTTCGGAGATTTCCAGCGACAGCCCTCTGGGATTCTGCGTGATAAGTTCCAGAAGGCCGACCAAGCGCGCTGCGCCGAGTATCGCCTCGTCGCCCGGATCGGGCAGGCCAAGAAGCACGTTCTGCCTGAGTGTCCCGCTGATCAGTCGCTGATCCTGTGGCAGATAACCGATCAACTCGCGCGTCACCGAGGGGTTGAGCATCGCCATATCGACGCCACCGAGAAATCCCCGACCGTCCTGGGCGCGGTACAACCCGGAGGCAACCTTGAGTAAGGTACTTTTCCCCGACCCAACAGGCCCGAGCAGCCCCACCTTTTCTCCCGCCGTGATCGACAGCTCGTCAATTTCGAGAACCGCTTTTTGCGGGCCATAGGAGAACCTGATCTTTTCGAACCTCAATTCCGGTTCCAGGGCCTGTGGGGTCAGGCGCTCCTCCAATCGGTCCTGTTCATTCGGCAACGCCATGATTTGGTCCAGGCCGTCAATCGCCGCCTGCGCCTGCGCCCATTGCACCAGCATTCCGGGCAGCTGGACGATAGGCGTCATGGCGCGATTGCTGATGATTGTTATCGCGATCAGTCCGCCCATCGTGAGCTGGTTGTTGACCGTCAGGTAAGAACCATAGGCCACAAGCGCGACATAACCGGCCTGTTGCAGTACCGCGGTAAGGTTTTGCGACCAGGCTGAATAAAGACGTATTTTCTCGTCCGCATGTGCCACTTCCGCCACAAGGGCTTTCCAGCGCGAAGCCAGTTGCCATTCGCCGTGCGCCGCCTTGAGTGACTCGGCACCCTCCACCGACTCGACCAGCAATCCGTTTTTACGATAGCTGCTAATGGTCATGCGCCGGGCCTGCAGACGGATTCCGCGCTGAAACACAAGCCCCGCGGCCAGCGCCAGGGGCAAGGCCACCAGGGGCACAAGCACTGCGGATCCGCCGATGAGCGCAATAATGCCGATGAAGAATATTGCGAACGGGATATCGGCGAACACAAACAAGGATCCCGAGGTAAACATCGCCCTTACTGTTTCAAATCCCTTGACCTGCGCCGCCAGCGTTCCCACGGTCGTCGGGCGTGACTCCAGGCGTACATCCTGCATTCGTTCAAAAAACCATTGCGACAGTTTCTTGTCGATTTCGGTGCCGGTGTGATCGATTATGTGCGCCCGAACCTGTTTCAAAAGGAACTCCAGCAATACGGCGACGACCACCCCGACCGTGAGCACGATCAAGGTCTGGTAGCCCTGGCTCGGGATGACTCGGTCATAGACCTGCATCGAATAAAGCGATGCGCCGAGCGCAAGGGCGCTCACGACTATCGTCGCCATCACTGACTCGATCAGGACAATCTTGTGCTCAAGGACGGCGCTGGCAACCAGTTGAAGCGCGCGAGGGGTCGCCTCTACCTGCTCCCTTTTTACAAGCCGCATAAACACCCTTGCGTCTTCCACCGCAACCGCGATAGTCCGGCCGTCCTCGGTGCGCCCGACAAAGCGGCCGTTCGTCGCAATATCAGATAGCAGGCAAAACCCCGTGCCATCCGTCCAGCACAGCACCGGAAGATCTGCCCGCTCCACGATGCGCATTGGCGTCGGGTTCCCGATCAGGCTCGCAGCCCGCCACGCCGCCTGGAAACACGCAACGGGACCGTTTTTTTCATTCTGCCTTATCGCTTCGCGCACCGCCTCCGTGCGCGAGCGCGCCAGTCGCTGCCCGGACAACTGCGCCGTCTGCCGCAAAATCTCAATCATGAGCGCCCTTCATTCAATTCTCGCCTCATTGCGCTTCACCGATCAACAGCCACAGGCGCAGCGCGGACGCACGCGCCAGCGCCTCGACATCGGCCAGCGCATACTGCGACTGACTGATCTCCCGCACCGCGTTCAGCACATCAATCCAGGTCTTGCGACCCGCGACATACTGCCGCGAATAAGAGTCGAACACCGATTGCGCCAGGGTCGCCGCGCTGCGGGCACTCTCGCGCCTGACCTGCGCCGCGCGCCATTCGGTGAAAGCCGTCTGCGCTTGTTCAAGCACGTTGCGCCGCGCCTCCTCCCGCGCCAGCCTTGCCTGTTCCATCCTGCGCTGTGCCGCGGCGATCGCCGAACCAGCCGATAAGCCTGCCCCAGGTTGCGCGCGGAACACCAGCAGGGCACGGCTGTCGTTGGAGGTGCCGAACTGCCGTTCCAGCCGAACCGCCACCTGCGGCATGATCACGGCGCGCTTGGACTCGACGTCCTCGCCCGCCGCGAGGGCCGTCTGCTCCAGGCGCGCCAGGACCGGAGACCGCTCCACCGAAAGCGACATCGCTTCCTCCAGTGTCGCGGGCAGGATCCGCCCGTCAAGGCGCACGTCTTCAATCGCGCCAATCTGCCTTCCGACCAATTGTGAGAGTTGCGCCTGCGCCACTTGCACACCCTGGTTGCTTATGGATAATTCGGCTGCTGCTTGCGCCAGGCGCGACTGCGCGAACTCCCGATCCGCCGGCGGGCTGACGTCTTGCGCCACACGCCTGCTGATAAGCGCGACCAGGGTGTCGTGCTGGTCCACCGCCGTCCTGGCGTAATTTTGTCTTTGTCCCAGGCGCAACAATTCGGTGTACGCGGATATCATCCGCAGCGTCATCGTCTGCTTGGCCTCGGCGACCGCCGCCTCGGCCGCCGCCTCGCGAAAGCCCGCTGCGCGAATGCCGGCGCTGATGCGCCCGCCAGCCCAGATGGGCTGCTCCAGCGATAACAAATTCCCCGTCGGCGTGAAAAAGCCGGTGGTGATGCCGGATTTCGGGCCGGACGCCTCGAACGCAGGCGTCGGGTAGCGCTGCCACTCCGCCCCTTCGCGGTCGGCTCGCGCCGCTTCCAGCCCGGCACGCGACCCTTCCACAACCGGATGCGTCGCAAGCGCCTGCGCGAGCAAACGGTCAAAATCATCTGCCGCGCCGGCAGCCCCCGAACAGCTGCAGCACAGTCCGAGAACAAGCCGGATAAAAAGGCGGGTCATGAAAGCATTTCCTGGTTGGATCCGGAAGGAGGACGCCCCGGACAAAGGCGCCCTTCCAACGCTGCGGCAATCAGATGATGATCTGTCCGGTGTTCTTCTGCGTCACTGTGGTGATGCTTTGCAAGACGATTGCCGTCGCGGAAATGCCCGCGCTCGCATCGCCGTCCCACACAATCATGCTGTCGAGGCCTAAGGTGTCATCCTGGGTGAATATCGGTGACGCACCCGCCGTGTAGGTGCCTCGCACAACCGTGTATTGCTGGTTCCCCGGAGCGTCAGTTGTGGTGTAGGCGATATTTCCCTGCAGATTGATCGTTTCGCCTATCGTTGCATCGGTTATCCGGTCCACGCCGTTGGTAAGCGTCCAGACCACACTCCCGGTAGCGCCGGAGCGGCTTGCAATGACCGGGGAATCGCCCTGCGCAAAATTGAACGTGTCGCTCCCGGCACCGCCGGTCAGCAGATCGGCGCCGGTGCCACCGACAAGGGTGTCGTTCCCGGCACCACCGTTCAGGAAATCTTTCCCGGGCCCGCCATAAATAACGTTGTTGCCGGCATTGCCGGTCAGCGTGTCGTTGCCGCCTTGCAAATCGTAAATCGTGTAATTTCCGGTCAACGCGGAGAGGTTGACCACGGTATCGCCTGAACCGCCCACCGCCGCCCCGTCGCCAACCGCACTGAACAGGCTGGTCGTGCCGCCTGTCCCGGTCGCGGATTGGTGCGTTGTGTCGCCCACAGTGACGAGCACGTAATCCGACATGCCCAGTGTGGTCCCAGTCACGATATCGATCGCGGCACTGGACACCGTCGTCCCGCTCGGGGTCATGGTCGTCGCCAGGATGGTCTTGCCGAAACTCAGCGTCCCATCGGCAGCCAGTTGTACAGGGAATGACGTTGATGAGGTTCCGGTATCCGGACCGTAGGTCACGGCGATGAATTCGGCGTTAGTCGAAGTGGACGAACGCGTCGCATAGGTCAGGAAGTTGTCCGTGCCGACCGTCGACCAAGTGTTGAAGTCAGGATCGAAGTTTCCGAGTGTCGAACCAAGAGTGGTCGCAAAGGCAGTGTCGGTCGGAGTCGTCGTGATCATCGACTGGTTCGAACCAATAAGCGCGTTTATGCTCGTAAGACTCAGCGATGATTGCAATTGACCATTTACGGCGCCGATTGATGACAAAATGCTGCCGTTGGTAACTAGCACACCAGTCAGAGCAGCGCGCGCTTGGTCATTGTTCGGCGTGGTGTAGAGCAAACGGATCTGATCCGCCGCGCCAGTTCCGACGTTGTCCACGGCAAGCACTTCCCAACTGAAATCAAAAACATTTCTGCCGCTAACAAACGTATTCCATGTGCTGTCTGCCGAAAACTTCAACGCACCGTCAACCAGCACGCCGCCGCCGACACTCGCAGCGGCAAATCCGGCATCAACAGTATTAGTGAAGCCGGCAGCCGTGAGTTGCGCTGGCGTGCGTTCCGATGTACCGAACGCGTTCATACTTACACCAAGGTTGCGAATGTAAGTCGCACTCGTAGCCGGGTCATACACCTCAAGAAAAAGTCCGCCATTGCCGGTTGTGCCATCAGGAATTGGGCCAGGCGCCGTTGATCCCGCAGTCGCTGCGCTCCCCTTCTTGAAGCTGAGACCGGCTAAATCTGCGCCGGAGAGGCTGGAGTCGAACGCAAGGCTCACGCCATTCGACGTCAAAGTCATGCCCGTCAATGCCGGTCCCACGCCGCCACCGCTCACTGTATTGACGCTCATGCTCAAAGGATTCGCGGCGGTGTTGTCGTTGCCGGCCGCATCCGTAAAAGTGCCTGCCGCCACATTCACCGTGGCACCGGTGGTGCTATTGGCTGCAGGGGTGAAATCTGCGGTGTAGCTGGTGCCGCTACCGGCGAAATTCGACAACACGCCACCCGTAACCACGACGTCGATGGCCGCAAAACTGATGGAAGCCTCACTCAGGCTGAATCCAAGGTGAGCGACCTCGCCCGTCGTAAGCGCACTGTCGTCGGTACTGATCGTGACACTCGGGGCCAGCGTGTCCACGCTGATGCTGCGCGTGCCCGCGCTACTGGTGTTCCCGGCCGCGTCCGTCGCCGTCACCGACAGCGTCTCGGCTCCCTGGCCCATCGCCGTGATGTCCGCCGCCAGGAGCGTGTAGCTCCAGTTCCCGCTACCATCGGCGCTCACCGTCCTTGTGTTCCCGCCCAGGCTGAGCGCCAC
>Ga0194049_1000559_pt1 | contig 12670 bp, 9 predicted proteins | sample JunL2225m_MetaG_FD_148665 | JGI IMG/M metagenome (GOLD analysis project Ga0194049, IMG submission 148665) | Anoxic zone freshwater microbial communities from boreal shield lake in IISD Experimental Lakes Area, Ontario, Canada - Jun2016-L224-25m | ecosystem: Environmental > Aquatic > Freshwater >... | reverse complement strand
AACGCGGCGAGCAGTCTGGCGAGCATTATTGGGACGGGAGTAGGTGCGCTGACCAAAGCGGGTACGGGCACTTGGACGCTCTCTGGTGCGAACACCTACACGGGTGCGACCACCATTAGCGCGGGCAACCTGACGCTTTCCGGAGGAAACGCCATTGCAAATACCAGTGCGGTCAATCTGAATACATCGGGTGCAACGCTGACTTTACTCGCCAGCGAAACCCTGGGCTCCCTGACAGGCGTCGCCGGAACGACGGTGGCGCTGGGTGCCAATACGCTGACCACCGGCGATACCAGCAACACAACGTTTGATGGCGTTGTCCAAGGGAGTGGTGGCGCGCTGACCAAGCAGGGCTCAGGTACGTTTACCCTCTCTGGAAACAACACCTACAGCGGAGCGACGTTGGTTAACGCGGGCGCGCTGCGACTGAAAAGCAGTACTGCGCTCGGTACCGTCGCAGGGAGCACCACGGTGGCCTCGGGCGCCACTTTGGAATTTGACGGCGCCGGGGTGATCGCAGAATCGTTGTCGTTTACCGGCGGCGGCACGATTAGAATGCCCACGGGTGGGCAGACTTTGACTCTCTCGGGAACGGTTACCGCAACAGCGGGAAATCTCACGCTCGACACCGGCACCAGCAGTGTCAATCTGAATAACACTTCAAACGACTTTGGTACTGTACTGGTGACCAGCGGAAACGCCATATCGCTCGTCGATGCCAACGCGCTGAATCTGGGAGCCTCAAGCATGTCGACACTCACGGCGCGTACGCTTTCAGGCAATCTCGCACTTTCCGGCGATCTGACGGCAACCGGGTCGGGGGATGCCATCGTGCTGGCTGCCGCGGGTAATTTCGACAATTCCGGCAACCGTACGCTTAGCCCAGGCACTGGGCGCTGGCTGGTGTACACCAATGACCCCTCGACTGCCACTTTTGGTTCACTGGCGAGCGGCAATCTTGCCCTGTGGAACAAGACTTACGCGGGAAACGCTCCGACCGGGATCACCCAAACCGGAAATCGATATTTGTTCAACCAGGCACCCAATCTGACCGTCACATCAACCAGCGCGGTGAAAACCTACGGCGTTGACTTGAGTGGAACGCTGCCGAATCAGTATTCCGTTACCGGTGCGAACACCAGCACCTATGGCGGCGCTGTTGTCGCCGATTCGAGTGTGGCGGTCAGTTCGCTCCTTGGTGGCGCACCCTCAGTAACCTCATCGGGTGCGGTAGCATCGGCGGGTGTTGTCGGTTCGCCCTACGCGGTAAGCGTTGCCAACGGCACGCTGACAAGCTTGACCGGATATGGGATCAGCCTTGCGTCGACTGGAACGATTTCAGTGAATCCTGCATCGCTTAGCGTAACGGCCGACAACAAATCGCGTCCCGTTGCAACGCCGAACCCGCCATTTACCGCCAGCTACAGCGGCTTTGTGCTCGGCGAAACGCCGGCATCGCTGGGAGGCACGCTGCAGTACAGCAACTCGGCAACGCTGGAATCGCCGCCGGGCCTGTACGCGATCACGCCATTTGGCCTCGCCTCTTCCAATTACAACATTACCTACGCGCCCGGAGTGCTGGCTGTGCCGTCGCCTAACACGGTGAACAACCAGCTGTCGGCCAACTTCTACGCCTTTGCATTCAGCACGCTCAATCCCAATGCCATTGCGGTTGGCGGCACCGGGTCAATCGTCCTGGCAAGTGGCGCGGAGGATTTCCTGAATACGCTGCCGCCCACCGCTTCCGGTTCGGAGGACGGGCTTGAGCCAGCTGCAGTGGGAGATACCAGCACGGACGGTTTCCAGCCTGTTCGCCTTGATCCGATCAAACGTCAGGGCAACAATTCGGACTGCTTCAACAGCCAGCCGCTTGCAAGGTTGAAATGCAAGTAAGTTAGCTGGCTCATTCGGCCGGCTGGAAATCGCGCCGGCATGGCCGGGAACGCCCCGTCCCGGGGCTATAATCGCAGCATGCGACTCCAATTGTTCTTTGCTATTGCACTGTTTTCCCTTGCCGCCGTCCTGGGTACAGGCGAAGCGGCGGCCACCAGCCTCGAGCGCTTCAATGCTTTCCTGTCCTCCACGCAATCGGCGTCGGGGGGCTTCGAGCAGACCATCTACGATCGCAATAAGAAAGTCGTGCAGGAATCGCGTGGCACGCTGGCTTTTTTGCGGCCGGGCAAATTCCGCTGGACCTACGTCAAGCCCTATGCGCAAGTGATCGTCGGCGATGGCGCCAAAGTATGGATTTACGACGAGGACCTTAACCAGGTCACTGTCAGGCGCCTGGACCAGGCGCTGGGCTCGACCCCTGCGGCGCTGCTGGCGGGCAATAACGAAGTGGTCAAGGCGTTTCGCCTCACCGACCTTGGCGTGCGCGAGGGACTGGAGTGGCTCGAAGCCACGCCCCGCGGCAAGGAAGGCAGTTTTGACAAGCTGCGCATGGGATTCGGATTTTCCGGGCTCGAACGCATGGAGCTCGAAGACAGCTTTGGCCAGACCACGGTAATGCGTTTTACCGCGTTTGAGCGCAACGCCAGGCTCGATGCCGGAACATTCCGGTTCACCGTCCCCAAAGGGGCGGATGTGCTCGGCGATAGCCAATAGGCATCCGGTGTCGTCGTGAACGACTTGTTTGCAGCGCCCACACCTGCCGCGCCGCTTGCCGAGCTGTTGCGCCCCAAGGCGCTAGATGAGGTGGTGGGCCAAACGCATTTGCTCGGGCCGGGCAAGGCGCTGCGGCTGGCGTTTGAGTCGGGCAAGCCGCATTCGATGATCCTGTGGGGGCCGCCCGGTGTGGGCAAGACCACACTGGCGCGGCTGATGGCCAAGTCCTTTGATGCCGAATTCATCGCCTTGTCGGCGGTGTTCTCCGGCGTCAAGGACATTCGCGAGGCGGTGCAACAGGCCGAGCAGTCACTGGCGCGTTCCGGGCGTCCGACCATCCTGTTCGTCGACGAGGTGCATCGCTTCAACAAGGGCCAGCAGGACGCCTTCCTGCCCTTTGTCGAGCAGGGCCTGCTGACCTTTATTGGGGCAACCACCGAGAATCCCTCCTTTGAGGTCAACGGCGCCTTGCTGTCGCGCGCCGCGGTGTATGTGCTGAAACCGCTCAGTGCCACGGAACTGGGCAGCCTGCTCGATCGCGCGCTCGCCGGTTCGCTGAAGGGCCTGAGTTTTGACGAGGCGGCGCGCGAGCGCATCATCGGCCACGCCGATGGCGACGCCCGCCGGCTGCTCAACCTGCTGGAAATCCTGCAGACGGCGGCAGGCGGCGCCGGGAAGAGTGCCCTTGACGGGGCGTTTGTCGAGAACGCCGTGTCGGCCAACCTGCAGCGCTTTGACAAGGGCGGTGAGGCGTTTTACGACCAGATCTCGGCCTTGCACAAATCGGTGCGAGGTTCCAATCCGGATGCCGCCCTTTATTGGATGACGCGCATGCTGGTCGGCGGTGCCGAGCCCTTGTACATCGGGCGGCGCCTGGTGCGCATGGCGGTGGAGGACATTGGCCTGGCGGATCCGCGCGCGCTCACGCTCTCGCTTGAAGCCTGCCAGACCTACGAGCGACTCGGCAGCCCGGAAGGCGAGCTGGCGCTGGCGCAGGCGGTGATCTACCTGGCCTGTGCGGCCAAGTCTAACGCGGTGTACGTCGCGTATAATCGGGCGCGCAAATTCATCAGTGATGACCAATCCCGGCCGGTGCCGCTGCGGCTTCGCAATGCGCCGACCAAGCTGATGAAAAATCTTGGCTACGGACAGGAATACCGCTACGCCCACGACGAAGACCAGGGCTACGCGGCGGGTGAGACCTACCTGCCCGATGGCATGGCCGAGCAGGGCTGGTACCAGCCGACTGACCGCGGCCTTGAGCAAAAGATCGCCGAGAAGCTGGCCTACCTGCGCGGCCTGGATGGCAAGGCGGTTAAAAGGTAAGCAGTTGAGTGGCCAGAGTCAACAATGGCATCGGCTGGAAACGCCCGACTGGCGCGGGTTTCCAGCTAGTTAAGATAGAAAAGTCAGGACATCATGCTCGATCCACAGTTATTCCGGAATGATATTGACGCGGTCGCCAAGCGCCTCGCAGACCGTCCGTTTGTGCTCGATGTTGCGGGCTTCCAGGTCATCGAGGCCGAGCGCCGCACGGTGCAGATGCGCACCCAGGAATTGCAGGCCGGCCGCAACGCCTTTGCCAAGCGCATCGGCCAGGCCAAGGGCAAGGGTGAGGACACCACCGCGCTGATGGCCGAAGCGGGCGCGGCCAATGCCGAACTCGAGTCACTGGAAAAAAAGCTCGCCGAGCTGCAGGCCAAGCTGCATGATTTCCTGTCGGGAATTCCTAACCTGCCGCACCAGAGCGTGCCGACCGGCCGTTCGGCCGATGACAATCAAGAGATGCGCCGCGTCGGCACCATCCGCACATTCGGCTTTGCGCCCAAGGACCATATCGCGCTGGGCGAGGCGACCGGGCTGCTGGATTTTGAAACGGCGACCAAGATCGCCGGATCGCGCTTTGCGCTGCTCAAGGGGCCGCTGGCGCGGCTGCACCGGGCCATTGCGCAATTCATGCTCGATGTGCACACGGGCGAGCATGGTTACACCGAAGTCTATGTGCCCTACCTTGTCAATGCCGCGAGCATGTTCGGCACCGGGCAGTTGCCCAAGTTCGAAGAAGACTTGTTCGCCGTGCCGCGCAGCGACAGCGAAAAACTCTACCTCATCCCCACCGCCGAGGTGCCGGTGACCAACATGGTGCGTGATGAAATCGTCGCGCTCGAATCCCTGCCGCTCAAGTTCGTCTGCCATTCACCCTGTTTCCGGAGCGAAGCGGGTTCCTATGGCAAGGATACGCGCGGCATGATCCGCCAGCACCAGTTCGACAAGGTCGAGCTGGTGCAGATCAGCCACCCTTCGACGTCTTACGAGGGGCTGGAGGAATTGACCGGACACGCCGAGAGCATACTCAAACGGCTCGAACTGCCTTACCGCGTGATGACTCTGTGCACCGGTGACATGGGCTTCGGGTCGGCCAAGACCTATGACATCGAGGTATGGCTGCCCGGGCAGAACGCCTATCGCGAGATTTCGTCCTGTTCCAATTTCGAGTCCTTCCAGGCGCGGCGCATGCAGGCGCGTTTTCGCAACGACAAGAACAAGCCCGAACTGGTGCACACGCTAAACGGTTCGGCCCTTGCCGTGGGCCGCACGCTGATTGCGGTGGCCGAGAATTACCAGAATGCCGCCAGAATGCCGATGGCAGCATCAGTATTCCTGCGGTATTGCGGCCTTACATGGGCGGAATCGACAAAATCAGCCTTTAGTGCGTGCGTCAATCCGGCGCAAGGGAAGGGGCGGCTATCTGCTACAATCGCGCCTCATTTCGACGCCCTCACAAGCTCGTACAAGCCCGCACAAGCTTTCACAAACGGAAAGGTGGCAGAGTGGTCGAATGCGCCAGACTCGAAATCTGGTTTAGGGAAACCTAACGTGGGTTCGAATCCCACCCTTTCCGCCACCGACAAAGAAATGCGCCCCGTTCGGGGCGTTTTTGTTTGCAGCAACCGGCATCCGACGCCGGGTCGATGGCGCCCGATGATGCCGCGGTTGTAAGATAGCGGCGCCCATGCACGCTTCATCCGACACCGCATTCTTGTTCGACTATGGCGCCCAGCAGCGCGTGCTGTGGGTTTGCGTCGGCATTTCCATGCTTTTCCACGGTGCCGTGCTGTCGAGTTTTTCCGGCCTGCACGAAGGCAAGCCGACGCAGGCGCCGGTAAAGGCATTGACGGCTAAATTGGCGCCGTCCCGCCCGGCGCCCGTTGCCCCCGCAGCCGAGGTGCCGCCTCCACCGCCGCCGCCACAGATTACAAAGACGCCGCCCTCCGTGCCGACGCCGGCCAAGCCAACGCCGGCCGCGCCCAAGGCACAGGCCGTGCCGGCCGCTCCCAGCGAGGTCACGGCACCGATTGCGCCGCCCACGCCGCAGCCAGTACCGGCTGCGCCAAGCGCACCTTCACAGCAGGCGGCAATTGCGCCGACTGCGCCAGATCTGAACGTGCGTCCGCTGGACGCCGAGGAGGCCGGTTCCCGCGACCAGTACCGCCTCGCGCTGATCACCGCTGCGCGGCGCTACAAACGTTATCCGGCGCAGGCGATGCAAAACGGCTGGACCGGCAGGGTGGAGATACGCCTGAACATCGGTGCCAACGGCATGATCCAGAGCGCGGCGATCAAGACTTCCACCGGTTACGCGCTGCTCGACGAGACGGCGCTGGACATGATCAAGAAGGCCAAGCCGCTGACACAGATTCCGCCGGCATTGCGCGGCAAGGAGTTTACCGTCGATGTGCCGGTAATATTCGACCTTACTGCCGGCTAAGTTGCTGTTCGGTAGCGGTCTGGAAAGTCACGACGTGGTCGACGTCGAGGCGTATGCCGATTTTTTCACCCAGTGCGTGGTTGTGGTGGCTGGGCACGAGGGCCAGCACCTTGCGGCCGCTGTCGAGCTTGAGCGTGTAGAGAATGTCGGCGCCGCGAAAGGCCTTGTGCGTCACTTCGGCCTGCACCTTGCTTGCATCGTCGTGGATGATGTCATCGGGGCGCAGCAGCACATCGACGTGACAGCCTTTGCCGCAACTGACGCAACTCTGGCCGCAGACGTTGGGAATCGCGCCGTTGAGCACGCCCAGTTCTATCCTGACCTGCTGGCCGCTCATGACTTCGCCGGGTACGAACACGCCCTGGCCGACAAAATCAGCAATGAAGCGGCTGCCCGGCCGGTGATAAAGGTTGTAGGCGCTGTCCCATTGCTCGATCTCGCCCTTGTGCATGATGCCGATTTCATCGGCGATGGCAAAGGCCTCGTGCTGGTCGTGGGTCACCAGCAGAGCGGTGGTGTTGCTGCGTTTGATGATGTCGCGCACTTCCAGTGACAGGCGCTGCCGCAGCTCGGTGTCGAGGTTGGAAAACGGTTCGTCCAGCAACAACAGGTCCGGTTGCGGGGCAAGCGCGCGCGCAAGCGCAACGCGCTGCTGCTGGCCACCGGACAATTCATGCGGAAAACTCTGCGCCATGCCGGCGAGGCCGACCATGTCGATGAGTTTTTCCACCTGCATGTCGCGTTGCGCCCGCGGCGTGTTGCGCAAGCCGAAGGCGATGTTCTGCGTGACCGTCAGGTGCGGGAACAGTGCGTAATCCTGGAACACCATGCCGATGTGGCGGTTCTCCGGCGGCACCAGGACGCCGACCGCGCTCATGCGTGTGCCGTTGATGAAAATCTCGCCGGCGCTTATGGCCTCGAAGCCGGCAACGCAGCGTAGTACCGTGGTCTTGCCGCAACCGCTGCCACCGAGCAGGCAGCCGATGCTGCCGCGCTGCAGGGCGAACGACAGGCCCTTGACGACCTGGTGGTCGCCGTAGGACTGGTGGACGCTCTTGAGTTCGAGAACGCTGGCCGGGGTCGGTGTCATGAAGTTATTATAAATCTATAAGATATCGATAGAAACAAGAATCATTCTTGATAAAATACGGGCATGAATGTCGCAGCGCCGACCCTGTTAAAACCTGACCCCGGGAGGGTCGGGCGCGCCTTGGCATCGGCGCTGGCATCGATAGTAGCGTTACGGCCTTTGGGATGGGCCGCGCTGGTCATTGCCGCGCTGGTGTTCGTGCCGATCGCCGTGGTGGTGGGCAGCGTCTTCCTGCCCGACCAGGGCACCTGGGCCCATCTTGCCTCGACCGTGCTCGCCGGCTACATCGGCAACACCGTGGTGCTGGTCTCGGGAGTGGGCATCGGCGTGATGCTGCTTGGCGTCGGTGCCGCCTGGCTGGTGACCGCCTGCCGCTTTCCCGGCCAGCGCGCTCTGGAGTGGATGCTGGTGCTGCCACTGGCCGCCCCGGCCTATGTGCTGGCTTACGCTTACACTGATTTCCTGCAGTTTTCCGGCCCGCTACAATCGTCGCTGCGCGCAGCCACCGGCTGGGAGGCGGGCGGGTACTGGTTTCCCGAGGTACGCTCGCTGCCCGGGGCGATAGCGATGTTCTCCTTCGCCCTGTATCCCTATGTCTATTTGCTCGCACGCGCGACTTTTCTCGAGCGCTCGCTCTCCGCGCTTGAGGCCGGACGTTTGCTCGGTTACGGACCGGTGCGCAGTTTTTTTGCCATTGCGCTGCCGCTGGCGCGGCCGGCCATTGCCGCCGGCACGGCGCTCGCGCTGATGGAGACCCTCGCCGATTTTGGCACTGTGTCGTATTTTGCCGTGCAGACGTTTACCACCGGGATTTACCACGCCTGGCTTTCCCTTGGTGATCGCGTCGCGGCCGGGCAGTTGTCGACGCTGCTGCTCACCATGGTGGCCGCAGTGCTGCTGCTCGAGCGCTGGAACCGCGGGCGGGCGCGATTTCACACCACGGCTTCGCAACGGCGCGAAACGCTATATGTCCTCGCCGGTCCGCGACGCTGGTTGGTCAGCCTTGTTTGCGCCCTGCCGGTGATGCTCGGCTTTGTGCTGCCGGCGGGAATTTTGCTGGTCATGTCGTTGCGCGACAGCGACACCGGGCACGGCGCGCGCATCTGGGTGCTGATAGGCAACAGTTTCATGCTTGCCGGTGTGGCGGCGGTGGTCATCGTGGCGTTGGCACTGGTGATGGCTTACGCGGCGCGCATTGTTAAAAGCCCGCTGGTGACCGCCGCCAACCGGCTCGCCGGCCTGGGCTATGCGCTCCCCGGCGCGGTGATCGCGGTGGGTATTCTGGTGCCGGTGACGCGGCTCGACCATGCGCTTGTCAACGCGCTGGCGGCCATGGGCATCTCAAGCGGCCTGCTGCTCACCGGCGGCATTGCGGCGCTGGTCTATGCCTACCTGGTGCGCTTCATGGCCATCGCGTTGCAGACCGTGGAGTCGGGACTCGCCAGGATCACGCCCAGCATGGAGGATGCGGCGCGCAGCCTCGGTTACCGTCCGGCCGAAACCATGCTGAAGGTGCACCTGCCGATGCTGCGTGGCAGTGTGCTCACCGCCGTGCTGATCGTGTTCGTCGATGTGATGAAGGAACTGCCGGCCACCCTGGTGATGCGGCCGTTCAATTTCGACACGCTGGCGGTGCAGGCTTATAACTACGCTTCGGATGAGCGCCTGCCCGAAGCTGCTGCAGCCTCGCTGGTGATCGTGGCGGTCGGGCTGGTTCCGCTGCTTATTTTGTCGCGCTCCATCGCCAAAGGCCGGCGCTCAAGCTAGGGAAACACTGAACAAGTTCGTCATTCCCGCGAAAGCGGGACTCCACCTTGACGTAAAGGGTGGATTCAAAGAGTCAAAATGGATCCCCGCTTTCGCGGGGATGACGAAGCGGAGACTTATTCAGTGTTTCCCTAGGTGTCACTTGCGAGGCGCATCGCGGCCGGACCGCGAAGCGATCTTCGCGTTTATTTCCAGCCGGCGCGGTCGTAAATCTTCTGCGCTTCAGGCTGGTTGCGGCCGAGTGCGGCAATATTTTGCGAGTCGTAACGGAATTTTCCCAGCGCGTTGAGTGCCGGATTGTTCACTTGGGTGGAGGGGACGGCCGGCCATTCGTTATTGCCGTCGGCGAAATAGCGCTGTGCTTCGTCGCTGGCAAGATACTCGAGAAACTTCACCGCGCTGTCACGGTTGGGTGCGCTTTTCATCACGCCGGCACCGGAGATATTGATGTGGGTGCCGCGCTGCCCGGCGCCCTGGTTGGGTGTGACGATGCCGAGTTTTTCCGCGACCTGGCGCTCTTCGGGCTTGGCCGAGCGCGCGAGGCGGGCGTAGTAGTAGGTGTTGACCAGGGCGATCTGACATTCCCCCGCGGCCACGGCGTTGAGCTGGTCGGTGTCGCCGCCCTTGGGAGTACGGGCAAAATTCGCCACCAGCCCCTTTGCCCAGGCCTCGGTTTTTGCTTCACCAATGGCGGCGATCATGCTGCTGCCGAGCGACAGGTTGTAGATATGGCTGCCCGAGCGCACGCAAACCTTGCCCTTCCATTTCGGGGCGGCAAGGTCTTCGTAGGTGGTGATTTCCCCGGCTTTGATTTTGGCCTTGTCGTAGGCGATGACGCGCGCGCGTACGGAAAAGCCGAACCACAGGCCGTTGGGTTGGTGCAGCGCGGCCGGGATGCGGGCATCGAGCAGGGCCGATTTCACCGGCTGGAAAAAACCCATTTGCTCGGCGCGCCACAAGCGGCCGGCGTCAACCGTGATCAGCACATCGGCCGGGCTCTTGTCGCCTTCGTTGCGGATGCGCTCGATCAGCGGATCCTCGCCGGCCTCAATGCGGTTGATCTTGATGCCGGTCTGCTTGGTGAAATTGGCGTAGAGGGCCTCGTCGGTGTTGTAGTGGCGCGAGGAGTACAGGTTCAGCACTTTTTCCTGTGCATGGCTGGCCACCGGCATTCCCAGGGCAATCAGGCAGGCGAGGCCGATGCCGAGAAAATTAGTCATTGGGTTCATTTTTTTATAAATTCAATAGGTTATAAAATCACGTGGATTGATGGATTAAATATTATCAAGAATAATTCGCAATAGCAATACTAATAGGAATTATTCTCATTCGAGTAATTTAGCGCCATGGGAGGGCCTGAAAGGGCTGGAGGTCGGTTGATCAAACCCGCCTTTGCGGCAAGGGATGCCTTAGAGCGCGGCGATGCGCCTCGCCCCGTTATAACGGCGTGTCCAGTAATTGCCACGCATGCTCTCTACGCGCACTGCGCTGCCGGGCTTGGGCGCGTGGATAAACTTGTCCTCGCCCAGGTAAATACCGACATGTGAATAGGCCTGCCCGAGCGTGTTGTAGAACACCAGGTCGCCGGGCTGTAAGGCGTCGCGCGCCACGGTTTCGCCAAGCTTGCTCTGGGCGCGTGAGTTATGCGGCAGCTCAAGGCCGAATGCGGCGCGATAGACGTGCGCCACCAGGCCGCTGCAGTCGAATCCGGTGGCGTGCGATTTGCCGCCGCGCTGGTAGGGCGTGTCTGCAGCCGCAAGCGCCTGGAAAATCATTTCCGGAGAGCGTTGAGTCGTTTGTGGCGGAAGGGCGGATTCGGGCGGCGTCGGCACGGGCGAATTGCGTGCATCCGTTGGCGCGGGAGTCGCGGCTCGCGGGGCGACAGGTGGGGGGGCAAACGACAACGCAGCGCACCCCGAGAGGCTCAGGGTGTGCGAAATAATACCAATAATAAACAATATTCTAAGATGCATTATTCGAGTACTTTATGCCTTGGAAGCAGCCTTGTAAAGACGCGTTGTTGAGGTTCGATCCATTGCCATATCGATGCGCAAGCCCGGTCTATAGTTACCGCCTTACTTGATTTGGCCGCTCTACCTGCCGATATCCACTGACCATGCCCAAACAGCCACGATTTTTCGCCGTGCTTTTTACCTGGGGCTTCGCCTTGAGTTTTGCCGGTGCCGCATGCGCCGAGGTCGAAGTGCTCACACTCAAGTACCGCAATGCCGAACAGCTGCTGCTTGTCCTGAGTCCTTTGGTCGAATCCGGCGGTGCGGTCTCGGGAACGCAAAACCAAATTATTGTGCGCGCCAGTCGGCGCAATATCGACGAGATAAAACGGGTGATCTCGAGCATCGACAGCCAGCCGCGCCGCCTGGCGATCCTGCTGCGTCAGGATAATGCCGAGAACGTGCAAGGTAGTTCCGCAGGCGGTGAGGGCAGCATACATTCCCGCGGAGGTGGCGAACTGAGGGCAAGTATCGCCGGCAGCCGCAACAGCAACGAGGATCGCGTCAGCCAAAGGGTGCAGGTGCTCGAAGGCTATCCGGCCACCATCTTTATCGGTCAGTCGGTGCCGGTGCCGTCCCGCAGCATGACCGGTGCTGTGACCGGTGCAAACCAGGGGGTGCTGATGACCGAGACGATTACCTATCGCGATATCAATACCGGCTTCGAAGTGGTGCCCCGGCTTGCCGGTGACATGGTGCAATTGCAAATCAGTCCGCGCCGTGAGACGCGCGATAGCGCTGATGTGGGCAATGCCCGCGGTAACCGCGATAGCCCGGGCATCCCCGTCCCGGGCAGCGTCAACACCCAGCGTATTTCCACCACCGCCAGCGGCCGGCTCGGCGAGTGGTTTGAGCTGGGCGGAGTGAGCCAGGAGGAGTCGCGCCAGAACACCGGCCAGGTACGTTCATCGCGCGTGGAGCGGCGCGATACGCGCCGTGTCTGGGTCAAGGTCGAGGAATTAAAATAGCCGAACCCGGCAGATGTTTAACTCATCGCGCCTCTTCAAGTGCGGGGACGCACCGCGTGCCGGTGGTAACATGCGGGCGATATGACCGTACCCACGCTCGAGCAGGTATTCGCACCCGACGGCCTGCTGAGCAGGAGCATTCCCGCCTACCGGCAGCGGCCGCAGCAGATGGAGATGGCACACTGCATTGCCGATGCCATCCGCGACAATTCAGTGCTGGTGGCCGAGGCCGGCACCGGCACCGGCAAGACGGTTTCCTACCTGGTGCCGGCGCTCTTGTCGGGCGGCAAGGTCATCATTTCCACCGGTACCAAGACCTTGCAAGACCAGTTGTACAGCCGCGACCTGCCGACGGTGCGCGCGGCGCTTGGCGTGCCGGTGACAACGGCCTTGCTCAAGGGCCGTGCCAATTACGTTTGCCATTACCACCTCGCGCACAACCTGAAAGAGGCGCCCC
>Ga0194049_1000558_pt1 | contig 12672 bp, 14 predicted proteins | sample JunL2225m_MetaG_FD_148665 | JGI IMG/M metagenome (GOLD analysis project Ga0194049, IMG submission 148665) | Anoxic zone freshwater microbial communities from boreal shield lake in IISD Experimental Lakes Area, Ontario, Canada - Jun2016-L224-25m | ecosystem: Environmental > Aquatic > Freshwater >... | reverse complement strand
TTGCTGTGACCGTGCCACCAGCGCTTTGAGTTCCTCCTTGACCGCCGTTGGTTACATTGACTCCGGCTGTACCGCCACCGCCACCACCGCTGCTTTGCCAACCACCACCGCCACCACCACCTGCAGTTGCAAGGTCTGTTGTGGATCCGTTCAATCGAATCGCTGAACGTCCACCTCCACCAGCAGCACTATCCGTCCATGACAGCCCTGCGCCATAGCACGATCCAGATCTGCCGCCACCGCCATAAGTCGCTGTAGTTCGATAGCAATTTGCTGACACCAAACTTGCAAGCGCGCCTCCACCAGCCTGACCAACAATGATGCTAAAAATTTGACCTGTCGTGACCCCGTACGTTCCAGTTGCGTATCCACCACCGCCACCAGATCCATAGCCACCACTCCGCTGCACGCCGCCGCCACCAGCGCCTATGAGATGAAAAATTGCACTCGAAACGTCACTCGGTACGGTCCAGGATTGATCGGCACCGGTGTAATTAAAAGTTTCAAAATAATCAGTTCCCGCAACGGTGTATTTGATGAAAACGCAACCGTTCCCTCCTCGCGTTATAGAAAGCGTTGCCGAAGCAACACCGCCGTTGCCGGCGCCTGAAACACACGAAGCGCTAGAAGATGGGGCTGCGTTTACAACTTGCGGGGTAATTACAAAAAGCATTGACGCAGCAAATGCCAGAGCGGTACAACACCGAGTTGCTGCATGCAAAAAAGTGCGCGCGCGCGCAGAAATTCGCAAAGTTTTACATGGCATGCCTTACAAAATAGGAAGGTGAAAAAAAATTACACAAATCTAAAAGTGTTATATCGACAGAAATCTTGCAGATTTTTTTCCGTTTAAGACCTCAACAACGAGTTGAGAGTTGCCATTCAATTTTTAAAACTCTCAATTGAATATTTTTATGTCTCACTCGATACTTGAGGGTTTGCAATTACCCAACATATAGCGAGCTATTTTGCGCGCTATTTGGCGTGCGCAGCAGCGTCGGCGAGTTCGGACTCGTCAGGAGGATTCATCGTGAGATCAACCGCCAACCACACGGTGTAGCTCGTTGGGTATCCGCCGATGCCAACGAGAAGTGCCACACCGACAGTTGCGATCAACATCGGCCAAATTGGAATTTCTGGGTACGTGAGAATGACGCCCAAGCCCATAACACTGAGTAGCGATCCACCAGTCAAGATGATGTTCATTGCTGCTGCGCCAAGTTGAAAACCTTCGAGGTTGCGCTGCCAATTAAATCCGCATGTCTTGCAGCGATCTGAATGTTTAAACCATCCAGTAAAAAATGCACCCTTACCGCCGCACAATGCGCAACGACGAATGATGCCTCGCGCAAGCTTGCGCACAAGGCCAGTTTTGGTAATCGTCACGTGATTATCACGCGAGAAGTTCGTCGACGAATTCCTGAAACACGTCGGCGTAATGCAATGCGTCTGCATCGGTGTGCATGATTGAAATGAGCCACTGCTCGTCAAGACCCGGTGGCAACAACACGCCACGATTAATTCCGTGAATCCACTGTGCAAACGCAAGGTCGAAATCGGTTGCTTTGTAATCGCGATAGTTACGAATTTGTTCCGGTGCCCATGTGACACAACCCTTGGCGCCAAACTGCACTGCGTGTGCAGGAAGCGATGCTTCGGTAATGATGTCGCTGACCGCGTTAACAAGCATTGAGTTGCGAGCAATGGTGAGCTGCGTCATTTCAGGTGTGCAGATGTCTCGCAAAACAGCTAACGCTGCAGCCATGCACAACGGGTTGCCGTTGTATGTACCGAGATGCACAACTTTGCCTTCGGTAATCAAGTCCATGTATTCCTGCTTGCCACCAAAAGCTCCAAGTGGCAACCCGCCACCGATTGATTTGGCGAGTGCCACCAAGTCAGGTTGCACTCCTACAAAACCCGATGCGCCACCCCAGCCGGCTGTGATACCTGTTTTTACTTCATCAAATACAAGCAGTGTGCCGTAGCGCTGCGTGATCTCACGCACCTGTTTTAGGTAGCCATCTTGTGGCAAACAGATACCGATGTTTTCCATTGCTGGCTCGACGATGAAACACGCAACTTCGCGCGAAGCAAGCGCGCGCTCAAGTGCAGCAGCGTCGTTGTATGGAATGACGATCGTGTCTCTGACGACGTTGCTCGAGATGCCCGCAGAAGATGGCACCGAATTTGGAGCATCGGCAGGACCGGCAAGATGTAGTGGTGGCTTCATTGAAACCATCACTTCGTCGTGATGTCCGTGATATCCGCCCTCTACTTTGACGATCTTGTCGCGGCCAGTGGCAGCGCGAGCAACACGAATGGCGTCCATGGTCGACTCGGTGCCCGAGTTTGTAAATCTCCACATTGGAATGCCATAACGAGCAGCCAACAACTCGGCTACTTCAGCATTGGCTTCGCATGGGTTGACGAACAATGTGCCATTTGCAAGCTGTGCATTAACCGCTTTGAGCACTTCGGGATGGCGGTGACCAACTAACAGCGCGCCAAAGCCCATGTCGTAGTCGGTGTATTGATTGCCGTCGACATCAAACATCTTGGGGCCGTCGGCCGAACTAATGACTAACGGGTATGGGTCATAGGCCTGAAAGCTGGAGGGAACTCCGAGTGGCAACACCTTGCGTGCGCGGGCATTGGCTTTTTGTGATCCAGCCGTTCGCTCGGCATACGTGGCCAGTTCTCGTGTTGTTATCTCTTTGGCTTTGTCGGCTAAAGAGGCTCGCAGCGTGGAATCCATCGCTGACATGGTTATCAACTCCAATAATTTTGTCTCGGTCAGCATACACTGAAAGACGTCATGGTGGGCGTAGCTCAGTTGGTTAGAGCGCCAGGTTGTGGTCCTGGAGGCCGGGGGTTCGAGACCCCTCGTCCACCCCATTTCTTTAGCGATTATTGAGTGCGCGCAATTGAAAAATTGCGCGCATTTTCATGAAGAGCCTTATTGCACCTATGATCTCGGGGTTAGTAGTTGCCCCTCTAGCTCAGTTGGTTAGAGCAACGGACTCTTAATCCGCAGGTCCTCGGTTCGAATCCGAGGGGGGGCACTATTGTTTGAACGACATGTCAATTCCAAGTGCAATCGTTTTATGTGGTGGTGAAGGCATCCGCCTGCGACCACTCACCGCAGACATCCCCAAGCCATTAGTGCCTGTGCGGGGAAAACCAATCGTTGACTTTATTGTTGAATTTTTAAGAAACCAAAGTGTTGCTGACATAACAATCGCTGGTGGTTATCTAGTCGACAAGCTAGAACAGCACTTCAAAGGCATCGGGTATGTCAACGTTGTAGACACTGGCAATGGAGACATCATCACTCGTTTGAAGCAACTGCTTGGAACAAACGCAGACGAAACTCTCGTACTTTACGGCGACACTTTGTCAGATGTGAATCTCCTTGCATTGCTTGATGCACACCGACGTTCAGGATGTGAAGCGACCGTAACGGTGTGGCCACTCAAGAGTAGTTTCGGAGTCTTTGACCTTGACATCCAGTCAAAGGTTGTGAAGTATCAAGAAAAACCAGAACTCGACAAATGGATCAATATTGGGTATTTCGTCCTCTCGCGTTCTGCGATTAAAAACCTAAATAGTTTTTTAACATTTGAGGAATTTCTCCTTGATCTCACATCGCGAAACCAGCTACATGCCTTTCAGCATCGTGGGCTTCATGTCACTGTCAACTCGCGAGCAGAGTTAGAAGAAGCTGAGAATCTTCTCGAATTGGCCACACAGTAAGATTCCCTGAATGGATGCAAGCGCAAGTACGAGCGGAAAATCTTGGAAAAATAAACGCGTTCTGGTAACAGGTATCAACGGCTTTATCGGAGGCAACCTGACACGTCGCCTTCTTTCAGAGGGTGCCCTCGTTACCGGCATCGATATCAACGAAGACCGCAATTCGATGCTGAGGTTCGATGGTCTCGCGGACCAAGCGAACGTAATTTCAGGGGACATTTGCGACCGAACGCTCATGGAACAACTCATTCGCAATGGCCAATTCGACGTATGTTTTCATCTAGCGGCTCAAGTCGAAGTGGGTGTTGCACTACTCGACCCTTTTTCAACATTTGAATCCAATATTCGAGGAACTTACACATTGCTTGATGCAATCAAAACATTTGCTCCAAATATTAAAGCGATCGTAGTTGCTTCAACCGATAAGGCATATGGAAGTTACCCAGCCGAGTTCATGCCATACCGTGAGGACTACCCACTGAAGCCAGAGTTTCCTTATGACACTTCTAAAGCATGTGCCGACATGATTGCTCAGTCCTATGCCAATGACTTCTTCAAACTCCCAATTGTCGTCACCAGATTTTGCAATATATTTGGCCCCGGACAACTCAATTTCTCTGCTCTCATCCCCGACGCCATTCAATGTGGTCTCGGCTATAAAAAGTTTGTCCCACGGGGCAACGGATCACATATTCGTGACTTCATATTTTCGGAAGACGTAGCCGACCTCTATCTTCGAATTGCCGACGCGTTAACAGAATCACCAGAATCATTTCGAGGCAAGGTTTACAATGCTGGAGCCAATGAGCCTCGAAGTGTGCGCAGTGTTTTAGAACAACTTTTTGAGATGCTTGGCAAAGCAGATGAGATCAACGAAATAGCAGAACAAATGAAATATGCGTCTACAACCGGAGAAATTGACACGCAATATATGGACTTCATGACAGTTAAGCGTGATTTTGGATGGGAACCAAAGACGAGTTTCACTAACGGTCTGCAGCAAACAATTGACTGGTTCAAACTGTATTTACTTTCGGAAAAAGGACCTGCCAGTTGAGCGACATCACTGTTGTAGTCCCCTACTACAACGAAGAAGATTCGATTTCTGAAACGTTGGGCCTGCTGCAGTCTCAAACACTTCAGCCCAGCGAAATCGTTATGGTCAACTCTTCATCAACTGATTCATCATCCGAAATAGTTGATGAATGGATAGCGACCAAAGTTAATAATTCATCTATCAAATTCAAAAACCTCCACCCCGGAACCAACACGCCAGGGGGATCAATGGCCGCGGGCGTTGACGTTGCGACTTCAAGCCACATAGCTTTCATGGACTGCGGACTTACGTTTACGGTCGATTGGCTGGCGAAACAAAAATCTGCACTCGATAAAGACCCATCGGCTTCTTGGGTTATTGGTGGACTAATTACCTCGGGTGAAGGAATTGTTGACAAAAGTGCAATTGCCCATACCTACGGGTTTAACCGCTTTCGGCCATGCATGCCTTCGGCGCTCCTTAAAAAACAAATCTTCGAATCCGTAGGAAGACTCAAAGATCTTCGCGCAGGTTTTGATGCCCAGTGGATGCGCGATGCTATTCGCCTCAACGAGAAACGAATTATCAATAGAGATGTCGTTGTTTCATATTTGGGCACAAGTTTTGCACCAAATCTATGGAAGGTATTCACCAAGTCGGTCCTGTATGCACGTCCCACAATCAATAGTGGAAACTACATAGCTCCATGTGTTTACACAGCGGCCGCTACTGCAATTATTCCGCTAGTGATTTACGCACCAAAGCTTCTGTTGTTTGGAGCACTCGCATACATTGGCGCTCGACTGGCTTTGGCATGCGCGAAGTCTCGAAGGGGCTGTCTGTACTTCATGCGACCTGACCGTTTGGTTGTTCTAATCTTGACGGGAGCCGTAATGGATTTTGGCAAACTCACTGGCTACTTACGGGGATTTATTGACAAGTTCAATACTCGTCGCTCAAATTAATTTCGAGTAAACGCGCTCACCACTTCAACGTGCGGAGTGTTTGGAAACAGGTCGAGAACCGTGACTCCTTCGCACGCGTAACCCGCATCGAGCAACAAGCGAATATCGCGCGCGCCTGCAACTGCATCGCAACTGACCAACACAATGCGCTTGGCCTCGGTTGCAACAATGGCGTTAACGCCCATTGCGCCAAGTCCGTTGCGCGCAGGGTCTGCAATCACGAGACCAGCGTCTTGCACTCGCCACTGTTCGACGGCGATTTGTTCGATTGACACGTCGTGGTCATGCAAATTGCTGCGGGCATCCGAACACGCTGACGGATTTGATTCGACCAGCACTACTGGTATATCGGTGTCGACAAGAGTTGCAGTAAAAAGTCCAACGCCACCGTACGCATCGATAATCGGACCGTATTCTCCCGACAACGCCGCATCGCCTGCCGCATCGTTAACTGCCGATACAAGTAGTTCTGCTGCGACTTGAGAAGCCTGAAAAAATGAAGCCATCGAAACCTGCAACGAAACGCCTTGCACGACTTCGTGCAGCATTGCCTTACGACCAACTACTACATGCGACGGCAAACCAGTAACGGTCGCACCAGGCACATCTTCGCCGTCTTCATCGTGCAGCCAAATTCCGACCTCACCAGTTGCAACGCCGCAGCGCAATGTTGCTTCGGTTGCCCCAGTTACTCGCACGTCGCCAATAAATTCATTGAGCAGTGGGTGTGCGACAAGACAAGTTGGAGTATCTATTACGTCGTGAGAGCCGCCGCGACGAAAACCCAGTCGACCGTCTGGGGTGACGGCCATGCGCAATGTCGTGCGCGAGGCAGTTGGAGGCACAAAGCCACCTGCAGTGACTTCGAGCGTTTCGATCTTGCCATTGCGGCGCAATGCCTCGCGAACGATCGCGACTTTTGCTTCCATGTGTTGCGCAGCATCGAGGTGTTGCCACGAGCAACCACCGCAACCACGGGCCACATGCTCACATGGTGGAGCAACGCGATGCGCCGATGGCTCAATAATGCTGGCAACTGTGCCCCGTGCAAAATCCTTTTTGGCTTGAGTGATCTGCACATCCACTAATTCGCCCGGCAATGCCCCCGGCACAAACACCACTCGCCCATCAGCCAGGTGCCCAAGCGCATCCCCGCCAGCGACCAACCGCTCAAAACGCACCTGTTCGTTATTCACTGCAACTCATGCTACGACCCAAATGTAAGCCAACTAGGATGACCTACGTGACGCTGCCAATTCAGATTGCGCCCTCTGTTCTTCCAGTCGATTTCTCGAAACTCGGAGAAGCAATTGTTGCGCTCGACGAAGCAGGTGTTGACCTCATTCAGTGGGATGTAATGGACGGACAGTTTGTACCGAACCTCACGTTTGGTCCCGACATCATTGCTTCAACACGATCGCTCACAAAATTGCCGTTTGAGGCTCACCTCATGGTGCTCACGCCAGACGTAATGGCCAAGCGCTATGTAGAAGCTGGATGTCAGCGGCTGATTGTGCACGCAGAGGCTTGCACGCACTTGCACCGCACGCTCGGCAATATTCGTGAACTCGGTGCGACTGCGGCAGTTGCACTCAACCCTGCAACGCCGGCGAGTGTGGTTGCCGACGTGCTCGACCTCGTTGACATGGTGTTGGTCATGACTGTCAACCCAGGCTTTGGTGGCCAGAGTTACATCGCAACGATGGAGCCAAAGATTGCTGAAGTGCGCGCAATGATTCGTAAAGCTGGCCTAGACGACGTAGTCAATGTTGAAGTTGATGGCGGCATTGGCCCAAAGACAATTGCAGGCGCAGCAGCAGCAGGCGCAAATGTTTTGATTGCGGGTAGCGCATTGTTTAAGGAGCCAAAGGGCCTTAAGCATGCGGTGACCGAGTTGCGTGCAGCAGCAACTGCTGCATTTAAAAACTAATCTCGTCGAGTTCGCTCTTTGCGCGCACGGCGCTGACGTATTCCTCTACTTGCTTGGCGCGATACTTGGCGTGACATCACGAGTGCAAACAAACCGCCAACAACTACAGCAATTGCAATCAGTACAGAAAGCACGATTAACAATTTGTTGTCAAGCAGCGGACCAAGAACACCTGTGTCAATGCTCGTGCCGTTCTCGAAAATCGTGCGCACAGGGTCTTCTAGGTTTGGACACGAACCCGTTGAACCATTAACACCAACCACTGCGTCTCCACCAAACAGCGGCGCATTTTCGCGAACCTTAGAAACAAGCAATGGCGAAAACGGATCACTCGCAGCCCCAACGATGTAGCGAGTGCCTTCGTCGAGAAACTTTGTGTCTTGCCCGTAACGCACTTCTACTGTGTCGTTGTTGATGTAACCACTTGCAGTACCAGCACGTACCTGAATGACACGAAACGTTGCAGTTGTGTCGGCAATTGACAACAATTCACCCACAAACACCATCTGCGGAGCCATGGGTATTGCACACCCAGCAGGAATTGTTGTTGCAGCAGATGCATTGATGGGCAACGTGGTCTCGACAACACCGGTGATGATTCCCTGCTCATCTGGCACTGAGTCACCAGTAGCAATAACCACTGGCGCAACGGTGTCGACAGGTGGGGTGGGAGGAACGGTTGCGCCGACCGAAAATGTTGGCGCAAACAGAATGCCAGTCAACACAATGGTTGCCGACGCCAGAACCATTCGTGTGCGCACGAACGTAATTCTACTTGTTTGAATTCTCTTGACGAGCGCCTCGACCTAGCGGCCAGTAAAGCGTGGTTCGCGTTTTTCGATAAACGCGGTCATGGCTTCCACCGTGTCTTTGGTGCCAAAGTTGACAGCCTGCGCAGCACCCTCATCATCGAGCGCCTCTTCAAGCGTGACGTTGGCCGAATTGTTAAGTAGTCGCTTTGTTTGTGCCAATGCAATTGGCGGGCCAGCAGCAAGTCGTGTTGCCCAATCACTCACAAAAGCGTCGAGTTGCGCATCTGCAACAACTCGGTTGACAAGACCAATGCGCTCGGCTTCGACAGCGCCAATGATGTCGGCGAAAAACGCAAGTTCTTTTGCACGGTGCAAGCCGACTCTGCGCGGCAACACCCATGAACCGCCAAAGTCGAGCGACAAACCGCGCTTGGCAAATATCTCAGAGAACCTGGCGTTGTCTGAAGCAACAACGAGGTCGCACATGAGCGCCATGTTGCAACCAGCACCCACTGCGACGCCACGAACCTTGGCAATCGTTGGCTGAGGAATACGCGCAAGCGCATTACACACATCGCCAATATGGCGCATGGATGCAAGCCTGCTCTGATTTGCTCGCGGGTCTGGACTCGAGTCAGAGTTTCCACCGCCCAAATCGGCTCCACTGCAAAAAGCCTCGCCAGTACCCGTGAGCACCATCGCACGATCTTGCTCGTTGGTGCCGACCTCGCGAAATATTGCCAGCAATTCGGCCCACATGGTTGCATTGGCTGCGTTCTTCTTAGACGGACGATTCATCGTCACAGTGACGATGCCGTTGTCTCGCGTGACGAGAAGTGTCTCAAATGTGCTTGATGCGCCTGAAATCCCCATGGCATAGACGATACTGAACGGATGGGATTTAATCCGAATCGCAAACACGTCAAGCGCACGAGCGACTACCTCATTGTTGGATCTGCGCTACTTGTAGTGGTGCTACTTGTGGTGTGGGCGTTTGCCGGATAAAGGAAGCATGGCACCGAAACCAAAGCGCAAGAAACAGCCCGGTATTTGGGACGGCCTGTACGGCGACATACAAGTGAAGCGCGTGCAGCCCTATGAGGCACTCAAGGCATATGTATGCCCTGGTTGTAATCGTGGTATTCCAGAGAAGATGGGACATTACGTTTGCGTGCCAGCAGAGGCAACCGACTTGCGGCGCCACTGGCACTATGCGTGTTGGGACAGACGCGCCAAAGTTGCTAGCTAGAAAATAGCGAGAAACTAGCTAGAAAATATCTTCAAGCATCTCGAGTTGCGTGCCGAGCACGCATGCCACATCAAACCGCACCGTGCGAGCAATGTTTACTAATGATGCAATTTCGTCGTTGGATTCTCGCATTGAGGTACGAAAATCGGCAGTGGCACGGCGCACCTTCATTTGCTTTGCTGGCGTGACCGCTTCGGCCGGTGTACCAAACGCATTGCTTGCTCGCGCTTTCACCTCGCACACCACAAGCACAGCGTCTCTACATGCAACAACGTCGAGTTCGCCGCGCTTGCATCGCCAGTTGCGCGCAACAATCACATAACCTTGCTGCTCGTACCAGCGCGAAACCAAATCTTCTGCCCACTTGCCTCGCGCGACACGCGCAGCGGCACTCGCCTTTACAGATCGATTGGTGGCAGCTCTTCGATGTTGAGGTCTTTGAAACTCAACACTCTCACGCGCGGAACGAATCGGCTCGTGCGGTACATGTCCCATACCCATGCGTCACTCAACACCACTTCCATCAACGGACGAGGTCCTTCGGACATCACCTTGACATCAACATTGTTGGCCAAATAAAAACGGCGATCTGTTTCGACGGCATATTTAAACATGCCGACAACGGCCTGATACTCCTGGGCGAGCTGCAGTTCGCGCTCGGCCTCGAAGTTTTCGAGATCGTCTGTGTTCAATGTGGATTCGAGAGTCTCGAATGCGACGATTACTGGTCGTCGCGCTTTTCGCGGACCTTGGCAGACTTGCCGGTGCGCTCGCGCAAGTAATTGAGCTTGGCACGACGAACATCGCCGCGCTTCAGGATCTCAAGCTTCGATACCGATGGGCTGTGCACCGGGAACGTGCGCTCAACTCCTACGCCGTAGGACAACTTGCGAACGGTGTACGACTCGGCAATGCCAGAGCCAGTGATTTTTGTGACGTTGCCCTGAAACACCTGAATACGCTCTTTGCCACCTTCAACAACGCGTACATGCACTTTCACTTCATCGCCAGGACCCATCTTTGGAATGTCGGTGCGCTTGAACTGATTGTCGACGATGTCGGTGGTCTTCATGGGGTATGTCCTGTTCAGATAGTGAAGTTAGAAGGATACGGGCTTGGCGGGAACTCTTCCAACAAGCGTTGCTCGTCTTTCGTGATTCCTCCGCGTAATTCGACCAAATCTGGGCGCTTTGCCAGGGTTCGATGGAGGGCCTGAGCGCGTCTCCAGCGCTCGATTTGAGCATGGTTTCCGTTGCGCAGCACTTCTGGCACCTGCCAGCCCCGAAACTCGGCAGGGCGCGTGTAATGCGGCTCTTCAAGCAAGCCCGATGCGCCAAAACTCTCGGTGATTGGCGACATTGCGTTGCCCATGACTCCGGGCAACAAACGTGTCACTGCTTCGATGATGAGGCACGCCCCCACCTCGCCACCAGCGAGCACTACGTCGCCCACCGACACTTCTTCGTCCACCAAGTGCTCACGAATTCGGTGATCAACACCTTCGTACCTGCCGCACAACAAGCTAAAGCCTTCAAGGCTTGCGAGCTTGTTTGCAAATGCTTGATCAAACGGTTTGCCACCCGGCGACAACAACAGCAATGGACGCGGTGCACCAGATTTTTCGAATGATTCAAACACGGGTTCGGCGCGCAGCACCATGCCAGCGCCGCCACCAAATGGTGCGTCATCTACCGAATGATGCACGTCGGTTGTGTGTTCGCGCAAGTCGTGTGAACGCACGTCGACCAATTTTTCATTGCGCGCACGACCAAGCAAACTCTCTGAACAGAAGTTGTCAACCAACTGCGGGAACAGTGTGAATACGTCAATTCTCATGAATCTTCCCCGAGATCAAATAAACCTGCAGGTGGATCAATCGTGATGCAACCATCAACGTTGGAAACAATGAATGGTGTTGGCACGAGCGCACCAGATTCAAGTTCCATAATTGGGTGAGCCGGATTGTCGATCACTGCAACGCACACGCCGTAATCAATCCCTTGCATATCGACAACTGTTGACCCAACCATCTCATGTACCCACACCACTGACGGATCGTCAATTGGATAGCCATACACATCAGAATTCGTGAGACGTTCGGCAATATTGCGATCATCCAAATCTTTAAACGTCATCAACCAGCGCTCAGCCTGAGCCTTTGATTTGGAGATTTCATACCACTTGCCAGCAACCCAGAGTTTGGACCCGACGGCTACGCGCTTTGCGTGACTATTGAAGATATCGACATACATTTCGCCACGAACACCGTGGGGTCGCCCTAAGCGACCGACATGCAACAGACCTACTGGAGGCGTGTGGTCAGTCGTCGACGAAGTCGACATCGACATCCACGCCATCGCGTGTTGCGGCTGCACGTACAACCGTGCGAATGCTCATTGCAGTGCGGCCACGACGACCAATGACGCGACCAAGGTCGCCTTCACCAACGCGAACTTCAAGAACAATTTTGTCTCCGTCAGTAACACCCTCGACACGAACTGCATCTGGGTTGTCAACAATTGAGCGCACGACATGGTCGAGCACTGCTGTTGCTACTGGAGCAGGAATGAGATTTGCCGAGTCAGTCACGGTAGATACAGACCGAATTATTTAGCGGTCTTGGCAGGCTTGGCTGGCTTTGTAGCCATGAACTCTGCCCATGCGCCAGAAATTTCAAACAACTTCTTGACGCGCTCGCTTGGCAATGCACCTTGCTTGAGCCACTTGAGGGCTTTTGCATTGTCTACGGTCAGAGCGGATGGCTCGGACTGTGGGTGATAGTTGCCAACGATTTCGAGGAAGCGACCATCGCGGGCAGAACGGGTATCGGCAGCAACGATGCGGTAATGCGGTTGCTTGGTTTTGCCCACTCGTGTGAGGCGAAGCTTTACTGACATGACCTGCAGGCTATCGGGGCGGAAGGCGTGAGCCCAACGCCGCAGCCAAATCGATATCGCCCGATGGAATGCCGCCGGGGGCACCCC
>Ga0194049_1000557_pt1 | contig 12681 bp, 16 predicted proteins | sample JunL2225m_MetaG_FD_148665 | JGI IMG/M metagenome (GOLD analysis project Ga0194049, IMG submission 148665) | Anoxic zone freshwater microbial communities from boreal shield lake in IISD Experimental Lakes Area, Ontario, Canada - Jun2016-L224-25m | ecosystem: Environmental > Aquatic > Freshwater >... | reverse complement strand
CGCAAGCCAGCCCCGGCCCGATAGGCAACACCCAGGGCATCATCGTCCCCAAGACCGCCACCCACCCGGACGGCGACAGCGCCCCGCCGCCGCAGCCGCAGCCCAAGGAGGAAGGCTGGTGGAAGCGGTGGGGGAGCGATTGGACGCATGGTTTGCTGGACGGTGTGGGACTGATTCCCGTCGCCGGCGAGGCAGCCAACGCCATTGGCGCACTGGTTTACTTGGCTGAGGGTGATAAAATCAGCGCAGCGATGGATTTCGCCGCCATGTGGCCGGCTGGCGGCCAGGCGGCGACTGCCGCCAAGTATGGAAGGAAGGCCGTGGGTGTGGCGGTCGAACAGGCCGAAAAAGCCGCAGCGAAAGAAACTGCCGAGGCGGCGGCGAAAAGATTAGCCAAGGAAGCGGAAGAGGCTGCTGCGAAAAAGGCGGCGAAGGAAGCCGAGGAAAAGGCGGCAAAGGATGGCGGTTATGTAAAAGGTGATCCGCGATGCATACTCAGACCATACAAGCCAGATACCTGTAAGCCAAGAACAGGACACCATGTTGTTCCAGATCGGGTATTTCGTACAGGTAAGCAAGGTAGTACACGTATCAAAGGCGGTATATCAGAAGCTGATGGATTGGTCATTTGTGTTGATGGAGCCAATGCAAGTAGATCAAAGGAACATGGACAAATTCATGCTATATACGACCCATTAGAAGCAGTAGCAGGGCTTGCTGGTACGCCAATTGGTACAGCTCCTCTTGGCGAGTTAGAAATGGCAGGAGCGTTAGCGGCTGGAAAGGTAACGGGGTGTAATCCATTACTGTTGGAAGTCCAATTGCGAACCTATCATCAGGCAAAAGGCTTAGGGGTTGATACTATAGTGAGAGCAGATCCAACTGGAAAGCTTCCCGTTGATGCAACAAAACTTGGACGTACTGCCGCTGTTAGCAGTGGTTCTACAAGATAATTAAAATGAGGAGACTAAATAATGAATGCAACGCATAAAGAACACGTCACATTCCATGCTGTATGCGCCATCGAACGAGATTACATTTATATTGCCAGCAAACCTGACAGCTTGGACGAAGAAGAAGAGTTCAGCCGCCTATTTTTCTACGATGAACAACATAAATCCAATCCTTGGTTGTACCATGATTTGCCCGGCTGGTCTGTTGTTTCGTTATGCGTTGTCGAAAAAACGGCGACTTCACCAAGACAATATTGTGCCTTGTCAAAACAGGGTCAGCTTGAATTTGACTGGCCTAGTGGTGGAAAAGAAATTGAACAAATCAATGGCGCGGGTTTATTAAGACAATCATTGCCACTTTATGGCTATGTTAATTCGGTAAGACAAATTGCAGGCGGCTTGTTTGTCTGTGGCTCCGGTGGACAGATTTACAAAAAAACAGAAACTGGCTGGGTACATATTGCACCACAATTTAAAATACCAGCCAAAAGGCTATCTCTAGGGCTTACTACCAACAACATTATTTTTCATGAATTTTCAGATATTAACGGTTTTTCTCAAGAAGACCTGTATGTGATTGGAATGGGTGAAATTTATCACTATGACGGTCATGATTGGACGCAATGCCCAATAGCGACTGATGAAATATTGAATAGAATATGCTGTGCAAACGGGAAGGTTTGGATATGCGGCTATAACGGCACATTATTAGTTGGCGATGCAAAATCAGGATTCAAAGAGTTAAGTCATTTTACAGACAATATGACTTTTAGCGATTTAGGTTGGCTGGATGGTGTTATCTATCTTGCGTCTAATGAAGGTTTATATTTTTTAGATAAAGATGGACTACTGAAAGAAGTTGATACGGGATTGAATCCAAAATTAACTGATGCCAATTGCATTTCTGTAAGTGATGGAGTTATCTGGAGTGTTGGCTATAAGGATATTGTTTTTTTTAACGGAATAAACTGGACTCGTTTGGAACACCCTGATAATTAATATGGTGATGCGTAAAATTCATGATCGTATATTATACCTTAAACTACTGGTTATGCCGATTATTCTCTGGTTCTGCATTCCCACGCTGGAGCGTGGGAACGAGAGAAAAAACCGTTATATACACGAACCACAAATGAAGGAAAAGCAAAGCTTGATAAAGCTGAGAATATGAAAACTCAGCGAAAGTCGGAACATAGACCAAGGCATAATGAATGTGTTGATCAGTATCATAAATTTGGTCTGGCAAATAAACCGAAAAACCCTAAACCTTAGAGATTTATTTTGATGCTAAATGAATTGAACAGATTTTATACTAAATTAACTCAAGCAGAAGACAGTGATGATTATATTTTTGATTTTAAGGAATTACTTTTAAGCTCTGATGAAACAGAAATTCTTGAGTTTCATTTCCATATTTTAATGGATAGAAAAAACGAATATTTATATCGTGATATTTTCTTTTTTTTTCTGACCGAACTAATAAAAAATCAGTTTCTGAGTTTTTATACCAGAAATATATAAGCGGCATAACAGATGATATTTTAAAGGCCGATGTTATTCAGCTACTTGGTCATTTACGAAGTGAATATGGCTATATACTTTCTAATGAGAACATGCAGTCAACTTTACGAGATATTATATACCGCTGCATTATAGTTTTAGGTTGGATGGGGAAAGCGAAAGATTTACCAACTTTAAATGAGCGAATGCTCAACGATTCTGATGGGAAGTTGAGAGGATTTAGTGCTACCGCGATGCGTCAGATATGGTATAACTATAAAAGTACAAAAGAAACAATTACTCGTTATATCAGCGATGCCATAAGAAAAGAAGAAAACGAAGAAGCAATCATTGGTATGATTATTACTTTACAAGACTTGCATAAAAAGAAATTTGGTATCAAGGAATCTCAGTATGGAGATGTTTCAGGCGATGTAGCACTAGCCAAAAATAGAGCAGTAGCCGATTTAGATAAAATGTTTAAGGACAATCTATTATGAAAGTATTTTTATATAATTCTGAAACAGAATATGAATTTAATGATATTGAACATGATGACGATACAGATTTGGAGACAGCACTCGACGAATTTTATGAATTATCCGAAGAAGGCTCTTTCTTTGGCATTGTCACACCTGACGATAGAATTATCCAATTTGCTTATGTGGATAATAATAAATGGATTCTTGATATCCCATCAAAGGACAATCCACAAGACTTTTACCAAAGAGAAGTTAATTACGATGCATGCGTAGAAATTATTAAATCTGTGTTTAGTGGGACGAGTATAGATGAAATCAAAGGGCCGTAGTGCAGGAGGGCGCAATAGCGTACTCGCGTATTACGTCGAATGGCAAAAACTAAACAGTTGGCGGAATACGGCGGAGTACCGCCTATTCCGCCCTACAATCCTATAATCTTTAATTCCAATCCACCAAGTCAAACGGCAAACTGCCCCATAGCCTGAATACTGTAAAAATCGCATGATTCGCGCAATAGCTATTAAGTGCTTGTTCCATCGGTTGTGGCAAATGAATGGAAAGAGTCATGGTGGTTTCCTTGAGTTCAAAGCATTTTTGGAAAGCCCAACTATTGTGTTAGCTTTCAGAGAGGTATTTCGCTTAGGGCGCAATAGGCGTAAGCCGTATTTCAACGCATGGCAAGGCTTAACATTCGGCGCAATACGCAGCGCGGAGCCGCGCTATGTGGCTTACGGCCTTCCTATGCCTAGGTCCGGCTTATGATGTGCCTTGTTTGAAGCCTTTTGGGAAGCAACTGGCTTTCACTGACAATATTTTGCCTTAGATTGCTGAGGGCTGATGGACTTAACCCTTTTCCATTCCTCAAACGCAGGATAGGGTATACGCTTGTCATTAAGCAAGCCCCAATGTCCTTCTATAGCCATCTTGGATTTTTCTGCTTTCCAAGGCATGTCAAACGCTTCAAAAGCAGCAGCATATGAAACCCATGGTTCGTTGGCAGATTTATCTAAGATACCTCCTTGCAAATATTCATGCCAATAAGCTTTTTGTGCATCAGGATTAAAATTTGGCTTCCCGCCATTCGGTACACCTGTTTCCTTGATTAAAACCGGTTTTTTAGAAATTGTAGCCAAAGCATGGGCGCGCTTTTTGACCCATGCGGAAGCCTCAGATGGCGGAACGCTTTCCATATCAATCGCCGGATGGATGTTGGGTGCCAGGAAATCGCCTAAATTCCGTAAATCAGCCAAACCATATTCACTAACCGGTTCGGAAGTGGCAAACGGAATGTTCACTTTGGCGGGTAATAGGGCTTTTAGTTTTTTGGCGGCTGCTTGCACATCTTGAACGGTATAGCGGTTGTCAATCAATCCTTCGTTGCCAATGACGACAGCCAAAGCCATCTTGTCGTTAAATTGCTTTATCAAGTCAGCAGTGCCTTTAATCTCAACATCGCTTTTAGGATTCCAAATACCTAATAATGCTGATTTGTATCCTTCTTCTTGTGCAGCGACAAGAATAGCTTGAGTGAGATTTGGCAAGTATTCATAAAACACCAAGCCATCAAAAGCTGGTTTTAATTGCTTTAAATCTTCTTTGACGCTGGTAATGGATGCCTCATTAAGTTCAAATGGTTTACGAGGATCAAATCCGGTAGGGTTGAAGGCAACCATAGTCGGCGTAGATTGACAATCGGCAAGATAGGCATAGAACTTGGGTGTTGCAGTCGGTGGGTTGGCGGCGGATACATTTGTTGCGAAAACCCCTGCTAACAACACACAGCCTAATTTGCAAAACATTCCGGCTTCGCGTTTATTTTTCATAATAAATCTCGTCAATAAAAAAGGTGATTTGATCGGCATTATTCGTGCGTCTATCGGATGCTATCACTAATGGGTTGATGACTCTGGACAAATCAGTACCCTCAGGTATAGGAATACTATAACTTTGCCAGTCATTCGTGAGTTTGATCCAACCACCATCAATAGGCATTTTAGCCGAATCGCCATAAGGATGCCCTTTAGGATTATCGTTCCCGTTAGGCTGTTGATTGGAAGAGACTGCTTTAACTTTAATCCATTCCCCTCCTCTGGAACCTTTAGCTGTAAAATTTATAGATTTTGAGCCTGACAAGTCAAAACCTACACCACTGCTGTCACCCCAATAATCAGGACTAGAGGCGATTTCGACGGCTTTCCAATCTTTGCCACTGGTAAACCTAAACATAATCGAAGTATAAGTGTTACTAGCATTCATATCATCAGAAACGTTAGAATTCACACCAATGCCATTACCATCGTTATTGGCAGACATAAAATTCGTCCATGAGCCTTTGTTGGAAAGGTCAGAAGAATTTGTGTAGATGTATATTTTGTTATTTAGACTGGCTTTAGGTATCTCATCAGTAGGATTTGATCTTATTGAAATACTAGAAATAGAACTTGGAAGTTTTACTGGATCGCTGATGATAAAACTAAATTTAGTAGAGTATAGATCGGCATCGGGAGAATAGATTTGTGCATATTGCTCTTTTCCGGTTTTGTTATAAACTCCAGTCCTGACATGAATAAATGAATCATAGATACTATAACCATGATTGATTTCATCAATAAGTTCATAAATAAATACGCCCTTCTTTGCTAGTTTACCAAATTCCGCTGAATATGCAACTTGGAAGTTTCTCGGAAAACGCATATCACCAAAACCAGAATATTCGGCAGTAACATCATTTTCGTCCCTACAACTATCTAAGACTAATATATTTAGACCTTTTACATTGTCTTCCATCTTATCGATGATATTTTTAACACGGAATAGGTTATTTGAATTTTCATTGAAATCTACAGGGATTATAGAGTTATTTTTATTGAATTCTTTTCCATGACCTAAATAATATACAAGAAGTATTAAATTCGGGTTTGTTTGAATTGCATTTTCCAAATCAACTACGACACGACCATTCAAATTGTCAAAAGTAACATCATGGTAAACTCCTTTAATCTCCCAACCATTAGATTCTAGTTTAGAAGAAAGTTGCGAAGTAAGTTCATTAACCCCTTCTAATGATGGTAGATTTGTATATTTCTCATTCCCAATAATGAAGGCTATTTTTTTCCTAAGTTCTTGATTCTTATTTATTCCATAATGACTTTTAGTATATGGAAAATTTGAGCAAGAACTAATCATAATCAATAAAAATAGACTAATAATTTTTTTCATGTTGTAGACTCTTTTTTTGCCAATGACGAAAGGTTATGACCTGAGTGTGAGTGGATAAAATTGGTTTGGCTTACCACATCCCTGTGGTTCAGAATATATACCTCAATTAATGCATATAAGTCCATTGCAAAACATAAACTAAATTGCCTTACCAACAATTATTCGTAGAAAACCTCATCAATATGAACGGTAAACTTGCCATTGGGATTATGTGCATTGTTCGTTATCACTGAAAATGGGGAGATGACTCGTTTCAAATTATTTTGGGCATCCTCCAATTTAATCTCGTAACGCTTCCAGTCCTTTGTCAAAACATACCAAGGACTTACAACAGGTAAAATGGCAGAGTCACCAAATGGCTTATTTGAAATGAATGCAGCTTTGACTTGGATTTGCTCATTACCATTATCGCCTTTTGCGTAAAAAACCAGCTTTTTCATTTTTGATAAATCTAGTCCTGGATAATCTTTTTCCCCCCAATATTTATCATTAACCGGGGCTACAAGACCCGCCCAAGGATAGTTATCCAGATTAAAATCGATTTTAACCGATGTGCCTTTACCACCAAATCCATTCGGTGAATTCGTGATAAATGTCAAAGCTTTGGTATCCGCCGCCTCTTTCGGCATGATGCTACTCCAAACCCCCTTATTGACATCATCACCGTCATCTTTGTAAACATAAACACGTTCAGCAGCAATTGCACAGCCCACTATATTCAATGTGAACATAGCCAAGCAGCAAACTTTAGAAAAGTTGTTTGTAATCATGATAGTCAAACCTCGCTTTTAATATAAATGGACATAACAAGAAACTTTCAACCAAGCTTAATTTTTGTAGTAATCGGGGAACCAGTCACCTAGGCTGAAATTAATACCTACTCGAACATCATAGTTAGGCACCGATGAAGGTGGATGATCCCGGTAATATGCAGCGATATAATCGTATTCCGCATAGATGATAAACCGGTTCAGCCATTGTTTTGAATTATGAGGAATGAAGTCAAGGGTGGGCGTAAACCGAATGCCACCACCAATCATCAGACGATTATCCCAATAATAAGCCTGATTTTTATTTACTGCGCTTTCCAAAGCTAGATAGGGCGTAAACATTGAAATTATGGCGGGTTGTTCTTCATTTTTGGGTATTCTCAATCCTGTTCTTGTGGCAAAACCGAAGTTAGTTGTATCGTATTTAGGATCAAATTCATTGGCGGTGACATAATAGACACCACTCCATAACTCAGCCCACCAATATTCTTTAATATCATTGACATTCTGTGCCCGCCAATATTCTGCCCCCGTCCGAATTTGGTGATCGGGTCGCCAGCTATTCTCGCTGCCCCAATAATGCAACCAATTATATTCAAATATCAATCTGAGTGGCCCAAATATTTTCTGCAATTCTTTTCCAGTATCGTTGAAACCTGTATAGCTAAATGGATAAATTTGAAAACCCACGCCGGGCAAGGCCAACCATCCATTTTCCCATGCTTCATTGCTGGTCGAGGCAATTCCTGCCATACGAAAATACGGACCCCATGCAAGCCCATGCTCGGAACTTGTATGTGGTGGCAACCATAATTCTATGCGATTGTCCCATAAGCCAACTCCCACATTATGATTATCCTCAAAAAATTGAGTTTTTCGGTAAGCCATGTCATAGTTGCCTGCAAACCCTATCCATCCAGAAGCAATATCCTCTGCTTTACAGTGACTATAAATCATCAGTGACAGACAAAGTATTTTAATGGTGTTTTTGATGTTCATTCTGTCCATTCCTATGTTAAAGAAAATCATTCATTATTTGCAATTGTATGGATACGTCCAATTTTGTATTTGCATGGCAACAACGTTATTACCATCTGTTTTTACTTCCAATATATTGAGCATATTTTTATCGTTAGAATCATTAGGATCAAATAGAAATATTGTATTATCTTTATGAAAAAAAAGGCGATAACAACCTAGCGATAATTTTTTTAATATTTCTAATTCTAAAGTGTCTGAATTCAACCATACTTTAGTACGTGGATAATCCTCAAAATTATTTGTCCTATGCTTAATAAATTCTTTTCTGGCAGCTTCACTGCCAATATCAATTATTAGTTTTCCAAAATTTAATACTAAAAATAAGATTACTATAAAAACAATAACTTTTGGTAACCGTTCAGAAAACCCAACATTACTACGCTGTTTAGTTCTGTAACCCATTGATTGTTGGTTATCATGGCTGAATTTCGCGGGGAGTCTCTGATCGGCTAGAATATTTTTCTTATCCAAATCTTTATATGGTTGCTTAATATACTCACACAATAAATAAATAATTAAAAGAATAATAAATCCAATTCCAATCCATTTATTATTTGGTAAAATATATTTTAGTAAAGAAAAAAAACCTTGTACCAATATATAATCCAAAGAAAAATCAATAGTGGCAACATCAATTTTGAAATTATTGAATAATGTAAATAAATAACTCCATCCTATAATATAAACTATTACAGTGCATGCTGTCACTATAAAAGTTATATCAATCAATAGCTTCTTGTATGGCGAGTTTTGCAATGCATGACGATTGTTATTATTCATATCTATGGCTCACACCAATTTGAATCTGACCCTAAAGTTTGTGAACTATAGGGATTTCTTTTGTATATATCCTCACAATCAATAGTCTCATTTGAAGGAATTATATTTTTTCTTTTCTCCCATATCCTCTTAGATTCCAATAGACAGCAATAATTATTTTCTTCTTTGAAACAATACCGTATATCATCTTGATTATTAATTTGAAAACATTCCTTGTCAACATTAAAGAACAAAAAATATATAAAATATATTATTATTGATTTCGTAGTTTTCATTGTAATTCCTCAAATTATTATATAATTAAAATATTTATGCCATAATTATGCAATAAAGATTGAACTACACCTTGATTTACGGCAAGGATATGAATAACGAATGCGATTAAGCGCATTAGGCTGGTTTATCCGCCTTGAAATAAAGCGGCGTAAAAATATAGGCCAAATTAACCTTATCGGTTTGGAGTATGGTTGTTCGTTAGCTAGAGACTGGGAGGATATGGCGATTTGGTTATCGCCAAAAATTGGATGATATTGGGATGGCGAGTTTATTCGCCTGACAGGGGAACTATTTTGCCTTAATGCCTTCTTCCGGCTGTGAGGCTGGGAGGCTGTGAGGCTGTGAGGCTGTGAGGCTGTGAGGCTGTGAGGCTGTGAGGCTGTGAGGCTGTGAGGCTGTGAGGCTGTGAGGCTGTGAGGCTGTGAGGCTGTGAGGCTGTTATTCGCTGTGGGTAACGATTGATTAGCCAGAATATCGATTTTGCGTCTTGGCAAGCCTATCTTATGACGACTTTCCGATACTTCCAAAATTTGCACCGCATGCCTTTCACCTACCATGGCAAATTGCGGCAATTGCTCCAATAAACGTTTGCTCATATCATCTTCTTCGTTAGATGTTCAATGGCCTGTTGAGAACTTTTATGTACATTTCGGATTTTACACTACATCAAACTAGATTAAAATAAGATTTTCTTCTATGCAGTTTAGTAGGTCGGCGATCCTTTGCAGCCATTGCTTTGATTAGCGCCACATTCGGCATAGGAATGCCGACCTCTTTTGCCATCCACCCCAGTCCACTCCCCGACTTGCTCGTCATGATTAATGGTAGATCGCCTTGTGCTTCCACACCACACTGGTTCCGGGGGGCCGCTTGGTCATTCCTATGGGTGAGCGGTCGCAGCAGACCTTGTACTTGATGAAAAAGCGTGGGGGCCGGTTGGAGCGCCATGCGGTTCTGCCAGTCCGCTTTGTACCCATGACCGGGGTCGGATTTTGCTAGAATCAGCCGAAAAAAGGACACCTTCATCATGCCCATCTCCCAAAAAAACCGCCCCATCAAAGTGTCCACGACGCTGGGCGAGGACGTGCTGCTGTTCCACCGGATGCACGGAACGGAGAGACTCGGCGGGTTGTTCGAGTACGAACTCGACCTGCTCAGCGAAAACGCCTCGATAGACCCCGACAAGCTGCTTGGCGAGAACGTCACGGTGGGCATCAGCCTGCCCGGGGGTGAATGGCGTTACTTCAACGGCTACGTCGCCAAGTTCGGCCAGCACGATACGAAAAAATCCCCTACCACCCCGAAACCGGCGGCACCGACAAGACCCGAGCCGACCACCTCCACGCATGGACGGTGGGCAGGGAAGTCCAGCCCGGCGCCCATGCGCTGACCGACTACGACTTCAAGAAGCCCAGGGCCGACCTGCGGGTCAAGTCCATCATCAAAATGCCCCATGCCCACGCGGGCTACGAGCAATTCGACTACCCCGGCCGTTATGTCGAAATCGGCAACGGCGAAAACCTCGTGCGCAGCCGCATGGTGCAGCGCCGCGCCGAATTCGAGGGCTGCACCGGCCACGGCAACGCCCGCGGCTTGGGGACTGGCAGACTGTTCAAACTCACCGGGCATCGCAGCGACAAGCAAAACCGCGACTACCTCGTCGTCTCCGCCGACTACCAGCTTAAACTGGACGGCTACATCGCCACCGCCCACCCGGCCGGCGAAGGCGATATGTTCCAATGCACGTTCACCGCCATCGAATCCGCCCAGACCTACCGCCCGCCGCGCATTACCCCAAAGTCCGCCGTCCAAGGCCCGCAGACCGCCGTCGTCACCGGCCCGGAAGGCGAGGAGATTTACACCGACCCGTACGGGCGGGTGAAAGTCCAGTTCCACTGGGACCGCTACGGCAAGCGCGACGAAAACTCCTCCTGCTGGGTGCGCGTGTCGCAGCCCTGGGCGGGCAAGAACTGGGGCATGATGGCCCTGCCGCGCATCGGCCAGGAAGTCGTCGTCGACTTCCTCGAAGGCGACCCCGACCAGCCGCTCATCACCGGCAGCGTCTACAACCACGGCCAGATGCCGCCCTACGCCCTGCCCGCCAACAAGACCCAAAGCGGCATTAAATCGCGCAGCACCAAAGGCGGCCAGCCCGCCCACTTCAACGAATTCCGTTTTGAGGACAAGAAGGGCGAGGAACAGGTTTACATCCATGCCGAAAAGAACCAGGACAACGTCGTCGAACATAACAAGACCCTCCACGTCGGCAACAACGAAACCGCCACCATCGGCGGCTTCCAGACCGAGACCGTCGCCCTTGCCAAGGCCGAGACCATCGGGCTGGGCAAGGCGCTGACCATCGGCATCGACTACGCGGTGACGGTGGGCAAGGACATCTTCGTCACGGCGGGGGATTCCATCACCCTCACCGTCGGCGACTCCAAGCTGGTGATGAACCGGGACGGCTCCGTCAAGCTCGATTGCAAGCACTTCCAGTTGACCGGCTCCGACAAGGTCAACGTCTTCAGCGAAGACATCGACCTGAACTGAATGGCGGTCAAGCCATGATCGAACTCGAAAACCACTCCCCGTTCCCGCACTTCCAGTATGAAAAAACCGGCTATCGCGGCAAGCCGTTCGATGTGTTGGCGATCAAAGGGACATTCCGCCTGAAAACCGACCTGAGCATTGCCGACCTCGACGAAGACCAAAGCCCGCCGGTCATGGCCGATGTTTATTGGGGCGAACCGGAGACCAGCAGCCTCAAGTTCGAGACCGACCTGATCATCGCCAAGCAACGCACCGACATCCATGTCATCGGCCATGCCTATGCGGAACAAGGCAAACCCTGCCGACGCTGGCTGGCGGGCATCCGCATCGGCGAGTTGCGCAAGCCCCTCCATGTCACCGGGCCTAGGGTTTGGCATTATGCATCCGACCGCTGGCAACTCGGCGAGCCGGAACCGGTGGAGTCCGTGCCGCTGCGCTATGAACTCGCCTATGGCGGGCAGTACCATGAAGACCAGACGGAAAACGCAGAACCGGTGGTTTACCGCCCTAACCCGGTTGGCATCGGCTTTCTGGATGGTGGACACTTGCAGGCCAGCCGGCACTACCCCGCCCCGCAAATCGAAAGCGCGGACCCTGCCCTTGCCATCGTGGACATCCAAAAAAGGTATGCCCCCGAAGGGTTCGGCCCGCTGTCGCGCTGGTGGGAACCCCGCATCGAATATGCGGGTACTTACGACGCAGCTTGGCAAAAAGACCGCTGGCCGTTCCTGCCGGACGACTTCGACTTCGCGTTTTACCAAAGCGCCCCTGCCGGTTTGCAGGCCCAAGGCTTCCTGCAAGGCGACGAGCCGGTGGTGCTGGTCGGCCTGTTGCCGGAAGCCAAGTCCGTCGCCACCGCGCTGTCCGGCTACAGGCCGGTCTGCGTGGTCGAGGACGACGGCAACACCCTGCACACCCTGTTCCCGCGCTTGAGTACCGTCACCTTTGACACCGACGGGCGGCTGATTTACCAAACCTGGCATCTGACCCTGCCACGCGACTTCGCCGCCCGCCACATTGTATTGGGGACCTTGGTCCCGCCGCCGGAACACTGCGGCGACCTGCGGCGCAAGTTCGCCCACGACACCGCGCATGGCTGACAAGCACATC
>Ga0194049_1000556_pt1 | contig 12685 bp, 8 predicted proteins | sample JunL2225m_MetaG_FD_148665 | JGI IMG/M metagenome (GOLD analysis project Ga0194049, IMG submission 148665) | Anoxic zone freshwater microbial communities from boreal shield lake in IISD Experimental Lakes Area, Ontario, Canada - Jun2016-L224-25m | ecosystem: Environmental > Aquatic > Freshwater >... | reverse complement strand
GCCGTCGCGACCTTGGATTCGCATCAGGCCAAACTTCAGGCCATCGACGACTTCACCGCGCTAGATGAAGCCGCCCGCCAGCAGGTGCTCGCACCTTCGCTTGCAGCCCGGGAAGCCATCCAATCCGCCCGCTTCGTCACCAGCGTCCGTGATCGACTCCAGCGATACACCACGCAGGATTACCCGGCTCAGCTTGCCCTAGCTTCGAAGCTCGCAGCCCCGCCGCCGAAACCAACTGGAAGGCCTGGTGAAAAGCCCAAGCCGACCCCGGCGCCAGTCCAATACACCCCTGCCACCAGCCTGCGGCCCAAATGCGCTCTCCCCTACATCGCGTCCGAAGCCGAGCTTGATCAGTGGCTCGACGCCCTTCGTGAAGCCGCGAAGGCAGAACTGAAGGCCGGCAAGCGAATCAGTCTTTGATGGAAATAAATAAACTTAAAAAGGACAATAAACTTGACGTGTGTATCGTCCATTTCGAGTTTACTGACATGCAATCCTCGCCTGTCCATCATCTGAAAAGCTATCTGGAGACGCTCTCCGGCGTCAGCCCTCATCTGCAGCCGCTGGACGTCACACATCTTCCACTTTTCCTCCGAAACCGGTTTTCGTTCTACACGGTGGAGTTGTTCGGGAAGCCATGGTGCCTTGCCCAAGAGGATGAGTCTTGGGACACAGGCTCCCCCGGAGAATACGAAAAGCAGGCGGAAGTCTTTCGGCCACTCTTGACGGCACCAGTTGTCTTCGTCCTTGCGGCCCTGCCCTCGAATGCCAGAAACCGGATGGTCCAAAAGGGAATTCCTTTCATCGTGCCCGGCACTCAGGCCTTTCTTCCGGGCGCCCTTGTGGATCTCCGCGAGCGCTTCCCAAAACCAAGCGGGAAAGGCCGTATTTCACTCAGCCCGACCGCCCAACTCGCTCTGCTCTATCATCTGGAGCGTGAGCCTCTGAGTGGCCTGCCGCTGAACAGCATCGCCGAAAAGCTGAATTGCTCCGCGATGATGCTGAGCAAAGTGAAGGACGAATTGGAGGAAACCAGCCTCTGCGAAGTGGAACGCGTCGGACGCTCGATGACATTGAAGTTTCCCACATCGAACCGAGCCCTCTGGGATCTCGCTCAGGAGCGACTGACATCTCCCGTCAAGAAAACGCGCTGGGTCCAGTGGAAAACGCCGGGGTATCCCGCGCTCCTTTCCGGGATTAGTGCTCTAAGTCGGCGCACCATGCTCGCCGCCGACCGGCTCCCCACCTACGCGCTAGGCCCCAAGATGCTCGAATCCTGGTTGGAGCACGGCACCTTGACCGGATGTCGTGATTCCGATCAGGCGACAGCAAAGATGGAGGTCTGGTCATACGAGCCAAAGCTCCTTGGTGACAATGAGGCCGTCGATCCCCTCTCGCTCTACCTCAGCCTGCGCTACAACGCTGATGAGCGCGTCCAACAGCAACTCGAACGACTCATGGAGGATTTCAAATGGTAAGGGGGCTCGATCTCTTCCGTGAACGGTTCCGTTCATTTCAGGGCTTCATGACCTTGATCGGTGGCGCTGCGTGCGACGAGTGGTTCACCACAAACGGGCTGACCTTCCGCGCGACCAACGATCTCGACCTCGTGATCATGATGGATGACGTGGCTCCGGCTTTCATCGCCGCCATACGAGCCTTTGTTGCGGAAGGTGGATATGAAATCAGTGAACGCAGCGAAGGCGTTCCCATCCTCTACCGTTTTTCCGATCCCGCCCGCGAGGATTTCCCTGCCAAGTTGGAATTGAGCAGCAGGAAGCCGGATGGTTTCGAGCTGAGCGACGGGCAAAAATACATTCCCATTTCCGCAGGACTGGGACGCCATAGCCTCTCAGCCATATTGCTGAATGATGCCTACTTCGGCCTCATCCAGACCCACCACGATGAGCGCGATGGCCTGTGGATCGCAAACGCCACTGCCCTGATTCCCTTGAAAGCCCACGCCTGGCTCAACCTGATGAGAGCCAAGGCAGCCGGTGAATCAGTGGACTCCCAAAACATCAAGAAACACCGCGCAGACGTCTTCCGCCTCGCTGCAACCCTCCCAGGAGATCCCGGTCCGGAGCTGCCCGCGTCCGTTACCGCGGATCTCACCAGTTTCCTCGGATCCTTCCCCGTGGGCTCTACGGAATGGCCGGCCATTGTGGCCGCTGTGGAAGCGACCATCGGAGCCAAGCTCCAACCGGCGAATCTCCGTGCCGCCATCCAGACCTACTTCCGACTCCCGGCATGAACACCTCTCGCCTCAAGACCTTCGCCCCCGCCGTCCGCCGCCAGCTCATGGAGGCCGTCACGCGCAAGCTCGACTTCGCCCTCACCGCCAAGACGCCCGACTTGCTAAAAACCTTCGCACCGCAAGTGGCAGCATTGCGTAAACTGGCAGACTCCGACCGCGCTGGGCTCATCGAGCGTGTGGCCTACACCTGGTTCAACCGCCTCGCCGCGCTCCGCTTCATGGACGCCCGCGGCTGGCATCCGTTCCGTGCCCGCGTCCTCACTCCGGCCAGCGCCGCGGAGACCCAGCCCGAGCTGCTCAAGCTCACCCGCACTGGAGCCTTGCCCGAGGAACTGAAGTCCCACACCGACCCCGCCCGGCTCAATGACCTCCTCGATGGCCGCATCCCGTCGCCGGATGCCCAAGGCGAAGTCTATCGCCACCTCGTCCTCGCCGCCTGCCGTTTTTACCACGCCCTGCTGCCGAACCTCTTCGAGAAACTCGACGACGAGACCGAGCTGCTCCTGCCCGATGACCTCCTCACCGAGCACTCCGTCGTCCACGGCTTCCGCACCGAGATCAGCGACGAGGACTGTGGCGACGGGCAGCGGGCCAATGTCGAGATCCTCGGCTGGCTCTACCAGTTCTACATCTCCGAGCGGAAGGACCAGGTTATGGCCCGCAAGAGCGCTGTGCCCACCGAGGACATCCCCGCCGTCACCCAGCTCTTCACCCCGCACTGGATCGTCCGCTACCTCGTCGAAAATTCCCTCGGCCGGCTCTGGCTGCTCAATCGCCCCGGCTCCCGGCTGCGCGAGCACATGCCCTACTACATCGAGGGCGAAAAGGATGCCACCGGCGGCTCACCGGACGACTTCCTCAAAATCACCAAACCCGAGGAAATCCGCCTGTGCGATCCCGCCGTCGGCAGCGGGCACATGCTCACCTACGCCTTCGACCTGCTCACCCTCATCTACGAGGAGGAAGGCTACGCGCCCACCGAGATCCCCGCCCTCATCCTGCGGCACAATCTGCACGGGCTGGAGATCTGCCCCCGCGCCGCCCAGCTCGCCGAGCTGGCCCTCGTCTTCAAGGCCCGGGAAAAGTCCCGTCGCTTCTTCCAGCCCGAACACCTCGTCCGGCCCCGCATCATCGAGCTGCGCGACGTGCGCTTCGCGGAAAACGAGCTGCGCGACTACATCCACGCCCTCGGGCTGGGCGACCTCTTCCAGCAGCCCATGCTCCGGCTGCTCCACCAGTTCGAGGAGGCGAAGAACTTCGGCTCCCTCATCCAGCCGTGCCTCGACGAACGGGCCATCGCCGACGTCCGCCGCGCCATCGAGGCGAAGGACCTCGGCGGCCAGCTCTTCCTGCGCGAGACGCACCTCAAAGTCCTGCGCGTGCTCGAACAATCCGAGGCGCTCACCCAGCGGTATCACGTCGTCGTCGCCAATCCGCCGTATATGGGCGGAAAAGGGATGAATGGCGTCATCAAAACGTTCCTTCAAAGCCACTTTGCGGATTACAAATCCGATCTATTTGCAGCCTTCATTGTGAGATCGTTGTCGTTGTCTATCTCGAATGGATACCTTGGCTTTATGTCACCGTTTGTGTGGATGTTCATTTCGTCTTACGAGGAGCTGCGGAAGCGTCTCATTTCTGAAGCGACAATCACGACTCTCGTGCAATTGGAATACTCTGGATTTGATGGAGCCACTGTCCCAATTTGCACGTTCGCCCTTCAAAACAAGCGGCACAAAGATTATCGAGGTGGCTATATTCGCCTGTCGGACTTCCGAGGAAGCGAGATCCAAGGACCGAAGAGCCTAGAAGCTATAGCAAACCCTAAATGCGGTTGGTTCTTCCGAGCTAACGCGGAAGACTTCAAAAAGATCCCGGGTTACCCAATAGCCTACTGGCTCTCACGGCGATTCATCGACCACTTTTCTTCTTCGCCGTCCCTGGCTTCACTTGTATCGACTGCTGTTGGGCTGTTTACGTGCGACAATGCTCGCTTCATCCGCGTCTGGACTGAGGTCTCAATCGACCGGATTGGGTTTGGCCATGCCGATCGAGATACCGCATTGTTGTCGAAAAGTAGGTATTTTCCTCTTCATAAAGGTGGTGGTTTTCGGAAATGGTATGGACTTAATTACCTCGTTGTCCAATTTGACCATGACGGGAAGGATATTCGAGACTACCGCCATCAGTCGGGTCAATCATGGAGTTTGCCTGGGGAGGAATACTACTTTAGAGCTGGGGTGACTTGGTCAGGCCTTACAAGTTCACTCAATAGCTTCCGATGGAGCGACGCTGGTTTTATTTTTGAATCCAACAAAGGCCAAATGCTCTTTTCTAACGAGGCGGAGGCTTTTCTAGGATTCCTGAACACGCACGTTTGTCGTAGTTACATAGAAGCGATCAACCCAACCCTGTCTGTGCAGAGCAGTGAAATCAAACGGCTACCGTTTTCCACGCCGCAGGACCGTGAGGCCTTAAAGAGATATGTTGTGGAGATGGTAGGTATCGCCCGGGCCGACTGGGACAACTTCGAGACCTCGTGGGACTTCCGCGACCAGCCGTTGCTGCGGCCGGGGCTGAAGGGCGCGACGCTGGAGGCGAGCTGGCGGAATTGGGAGGCACAGAGCACCGCCGCCATCCGACGGATGCAGGAGCTGGAGACGGAGAACAACCGGCTCTTCATCGCCGCCTACGGCCTCGACGGCGAGTTGCAGCCCGAAGTGCCCGAGGCGCAAATCACCCTCGCCCGCGCCGAGGCCCGCCGCGACATGGCCGCCTTCCTCTCCTATGCCGTCGGCTGCATGATGGGCCGCTATTCTCCCGACCACCCCGGCCTCATCCTCGCCAACGCCGGCGACACCCTGCGTGAGTTTCTGGAAAAAGTGGGGAAGCCACTGGCCGAACTCACCTTCGCCCCCGACGAGGACGGCATCATCCCCGTGCTCGATGGAGAGTGGTTCGAGGACGACATCGTGGCCCGCACCCGCGATTTCCTCCGCGCCACCTTCGGCGAAGCCACCCTGCGGGAGAACCTCCGCTTCCTCGAAGACTCCCTCGGCAAGGACCTGCGAAAGTATTTCCTGAACGACTTCTACAAAGACCACCTCCAGACCTACAAAAAGCGCCCCATCTACTGGCTGGTCCAGAGTCCCCGCAAAGGCTTCAGCGTCCTCCTCTACCTGCACCGCTACACCCGGGACACGATGAACCTCGTCCTGAACCGTTACCTCCGCGACTACCAGGTAAAGCTCCGCAACCGCCTCGCCCACCTCACCCAAGTCCAAGCCACCGCCCCCACCGCCCGCGAGAAAACCGAAGCCCGCAAAGAAGCCGACAAACTCACCAAAACCCTCCACGAATGCGACGAGTGGGAACGCCAAACCGTCCTCCCCCTCGCCCAAGCCCGCATCGAACTCGACCTCGATGACGGCGTGAAAACCAACTACCTAAAACTCGGCGAAGCCCTCGCCCCCATAACCGGGCTCGCGGCAAGGGAAGACGAGTAGCTGAACCATCGAGCCCCATGACTCACCTGCAACGCATCGAAACGCACCTCACCAGCCATCCCGGCCTGTGCGACGACTGCCTTGCCGAACAGCTTCACATCCATCCTCGCCAGACCGTCAACGGTCTCTGCCGGAAGGCCGGCAATCGGATCGTGCGACAGCAGAATAATTGCGCCGGCTGCTCAGAAATGAAGGCCGTCAATCTTCTGAGCACCGAGCCCACGAGCGCAACCTCTACCCGTACTCCAAAAGTTCGGAAGCCGAAGTCCCGCAATCAGGACCTTCGCACGCAGCTCAATCAAGCCCTGATCGCCGTCTTCCCCCTGGAGGAGCGCGACTACTACGCGGAACTGTCCTTCGCCCAACTCCTGCAGCTCAAGCAGGGGCTCGCACGCATTCACGACACGGTGACTTTGAAGCTCACCTTCGAGTTGGTGAACTGGATCGCACACAGATTCCACCTCAGTTCCGAAGATGCGGCCACCCTACGGAAGCAGGTGGATGATCAGTCTGCGAACGCCGCCGGATTTGATCTCCAGTGGAATAAGCCTCACCTGATCGGCGAGGTCAAAGGCTGCATCCCAGTGAACCAAGGCAAAACTTTCGGCGCAGCGCAGATCAATAGTCTGACAAATGATGTGCTTCAAATGCTGGGCCATCCTGCACGGGGCAAGGACAAGGAAAAGCTCTCCAAGAATACGAAGGTCAACCGCGAGAATCGTGAACACGCCATCAAAATTCTCGGCCTCTACGACGCGCCCGAAGTGAAAGCCGCGACTGCAAAGTGGAGAGGGAATTTGATGGAATCCAAGACGTGGGAGCCCCTTAAAGCTTTCACCATTCTCGATATGCCAGAAAACGGTGATCTCTCACCGAATGCCGTTTACCTCGTCTATCTCAACCCCACTCATGCCTCCAGCGCAGCAACCGCTGCTTCTTTTTCAGAATGAAACGGATTCACGAAAGTCTTCAGCGAGTGTTCCAGCGTCATCGCCTGGTCTTCTGGTATGACGCCACCGGCGAGTGGACTGACACCTTCAACGCTTTTCAGGATGGGGGCGTGACGAAACTCACGGTCGCGGGCAACGAATTCGGCACCAAGGTGCGCGTGGTCCGCGATCCAGATCCCGAGGCCCGGTTCCTCATCTACGTGCCCACGGCCCGCCCGGCGGATGCTGACAACTGGCTGCTGGATCTGCTGCTCCAGGGCTACGAATACAAGGCGGATAAAGCGTCACTGGTATTGCAAGAAGTCGGATTGCCCGATGAGTTTCTTCATCTCGCGGAAGAGCACGGCAAGTATTTTACCAGCGGGAAACGAGTCCAAGGATTGAAAGAGTTGATCGGGAAGGACGACCAGAGCCGGGATCTCCGGCTCAAGATGATGGCGGTATTGGCTGGCACAGCAGTGGAGGTGGATGCCCTGCTGCTGCGTTTTCTGGAAAGGAAAGAGGAAGCGGACCTGTTCGCGATGGACCCGGTGACCGAGTGCCTCGGATCGGCGGCGCTGACGGAGCCCTTCTGGAAGGAGGTGGAGCGCCTTTTCGGCTATGCATCCGGTTCCCCTTCACTGCGGGACTTTGCAGTGTCGCTGTTCCGGGGTGCCAATCCGCTCGATGACCAGGTTGCGCTTCATCCCCACGCGAAGGTGTTCCTCCAAAGATGGAAGGACAGCCAGAATCACAGCGCCTCGTTTCGCCTGTGGGCACACCACATGGAGAAGGAACTCCAGATCGCCAACGCCCTCGGCGGGGTGGACGAAAAAGTCACGCTCGGAGACTGGGACACGTTCGAGATCTTCGAGAAATTCACGCTGCATCGGCTCTGTCAGGCATTTGCAAAGGGCGCTTCCGCCGCAGACATCCGGGCAACCGTGCAGCAGCGGCGGGCCTCTTTCTGGCGGCCTCTCCACGAACATGGCTACGCCGCCCTTGAGCAGGCCGTGGAGCTGCGTGAATTGCTGGCCTCCGCGGATCTCACGGTGGATTCCGTGGCCGGAGGATTCAGCCGTTACGTGGCCAGTTGGTGGCGCATCGATCTCGCCTACCGTCGCTGCACTTGGAGCCTGCGCCGCTATGGCCAGGTGAACGTGATGGAGCAAATCACCCAATGGGTGGAGAAGTCCTACGTGAACAACTTTCTCCTCCCGCTAGCAGACCGGTGGAGTGATCAGGTGCGCGACCTGAAAGCGTGGGAATGCCCCGGCGTAACCGCACAGCGACAGTTCTTCGACCACTACGTGAAGCCGTTCGTCGCCAAGGGCCTCAAGGTGTTCGTCATCATCTCGGATGCATTGCGATATGAGGCGGCCGCGGATTTCGCCCAGAGGCTTCGCTCCGCCAACCGATGGACGGCCGAGGTGGATGCCGTCTTCGGCGTGCTTCCCTCCTACACCCAGCTCGGCATGGCCTCACTGCTGCCCGGACGCCAGTGGACCGTGGACCCCGCGAATGCGACGGTGACCGTGGATGGAAGAAGCGCCACCGGCACCGTCAATCGGGCAGAAATCTTGAGTCTCGCCTGTGGAGGTAAGGCGACGGGGCTTCAGGCCGAGGAATTCCTGGAGCTGAACACGAAGACCAATGGGCGGGCACTGATGCGCGATCACGAGGTCATCTACATCTTCCACAACGTCATCGACAAAACCGGTGATGCCGCGGGCACGGAGGCGAAGACCTTCGATGCGGTGGAGGCTGCCTTTGAAGAACTGGATCAGATCATCAAGAAGGTGGCGAACATCAATGGCAGCAACATGCTGCTCACGGCGGATCATGGGTTCCTTTTCCAGCAGGACGACGTTGATGCGGACGACGCCACGCCGCTGCCCGCCGCCAGCGAATGGACTTTCCGCAACCGGCGGTTCTCGATCGGGAAAGGCATCTCGCCCGACGCCAACGTGAAGATCTTTGACAGCGCCGCAATGGGATTGGGAGGTGACTGGTCGGCTGCATTCCCGCTCTCGATCGGGCGCTTTCCGCTTCAAGGTTCCGGGAAGCGTTACGTCCATGGTGGCATCAGCCTTCAGGAGATCGTGGTGCCCGTGGTCAAAATCCACAAGGCCCGCGCTGACGACACCGGGAGGGTCGAAGTGGAATTGCTCCGCGTGCCCGCCAAGATCACCACGGGGCAGCTTTCAGTCTCGCTCTTTCAGGACAGGCCGGCGATCGACAAGGTTCTGCCCCGGACGCTTCGCATCGGGGTTTTTGCAAAAGACGGCACACCACTTTCGGAGATCAAGACCCTCGCGTTTGATTCCAAGGAAACCGAGGCTCGTCAGCGCGAGACGAGCGTCTTGCTGGTGCTCTCACACGCCGCCGACGCCCACAACAATCGTGAGGTGGACGTGCGCCTCGAAGAAACTGTGCCTGGCACCAGCCAGATCGTGACGTACAAGACCCAGGGCCTCAAACTCCAGAAACCCTTCACCAGCGACTTCGATGAAAACTGAACTTCCAACCGCTGAAACACCGGAGCCGTTTGTCGCTGCGCCCAGGCCGTTGAGCGCTCTGGATCAAAAAATCGTCCAGCACTTCCCCGGGCTTGTCGTCCGGAAGGATCTGACCAATGGGCTCAAGCAGAACGCTGTGGTTCCGACCTACGTCCTGGAATACCTGCTGGGCCAGCATTGTGCGTCAGACGACTTGAAGGTGATCGAGGCCGGTCTGGAATCCGTCCAGAAGATTCTCGCCAAGCATTACGTGCATCGGAATCAGGCCCAATTGGTGAAATCCACCATCAAGGAAAATGGGCGCCACAAGGTCATCGACAAGCTGACCGTCGAGCTGAACGAGAAGGGGGGCTTCTACGAGGCCGAGTTCACCAATCTCGGCCTCAAAAAGGTTCCGGTATCCGATGATTTTGTCCGCCGGTTCCCGAAACTCCTTGTGGGCGGCATCTGGTGCATTACGGATGTGACCTACGAGGTCGCCGAAGACCCGAAAGCCAGCCCGTGGCAGATCGACACACTCAAGCCCATCCAAGTGGCGAGCGTGGACGTTGAGGAATTCTTGAAAGCCAGGGCGCAGTTCACCACCGAGGAATGGATGGACGTGTTGATGCAGAGCATGGGCTTCAATCCCGAGATGTTCGGGCGGCGGGCCAAGCTGCTGACCTTGATCCGCCTCATTCCGTATTGTGAGCGCAATTACAACCTGCTCGAACTCGGACCGAAGGGCACCGGCAAATCCCATATCTATGCGGAGTTCTCCCCGCACGGGATGCTCATTTCAGGCGGTGAAGTGACGTCCGCTAAACTTTTCGTCAACAACGCCTCGAACAAGCCTGGTCTCGTAGAACATTGGGACGTCCTCTGTTTCGACGAGTTCGCCGGCAAGGATAAAAAGGTGGATAAGGGGCTGGTGGACATCATGAAGAACTACATGGCCAACCGCTCATTCTCTCGCGGCGTGATGCAGCTTACGGCCGAGGCCTCGATGGTCTTCATGGGCAACACCAAGAAGTCGGTTGCCTACATGCTCAAGCACTCGCACTTCTTCGAGGCCCTCCCGGACAAATACATCGACTCCGCATTTCTGGATCGCATCCACGCCTTCAGCCCCGGCTGGGAGGTCGCGCCCATCCGCCATGAGCTTTTCACCAGCGGATACGGCTTCGTCGTGGATTTCATCGCTGAGGTGTTGAAACACCTCCGGACCGAGGATTTCACGGGTGCCTACAAGAAACATTTCGAGATCGCCTCCGAAGTCTCCACACGCGACCAGACCGGCTTCGAAAAGACCTTCTCCGGATTGATGAAGATCCTGTTCCCGGATGGCCAGGCCACCCCGCAGGAGATCGAGGAACTGCTCGCTTTCTCAATGGAGGCCCGTCGCCGGGTGCGTGAGCACATCCTGCGGATCGACGACACCTTCAAGCGCCATGATTTCATGTATCGGCCGGTGGGCGGCGGCAAGACCGTGACCGTGCTCACGCCCGAGGAAATCCAGTATCCAACTTTCGCCGGCCCGCGCACGGTCCCCACGAAAGAAGAGGATGCCGCACATCAAGCGGCCGACGCTGTTGGTTCCGTCGATATGGATGGTGGAACTCCCGTGCAGGAATCGGCACTAAAGCCGGCTGAACTCCAACCTAGCCACATCGTTGTGCCGGAGAATACCAAGGGCTGGAGCTACCGGCGTCTTTTTGCCCGGCACCTTGCCGGAGCCCGCAAAATCACGGTGAGCGATCCCTACGTGCGCCACTTTTTTCAGGCCCGAAATTTCATGGAGCTGCTCCAGATGATCCATGAGCTTGTGCCCGAAGGCGACGAAGTGACCGTTCACCTGATCACCCAGTCCGACCCGGAGACCTGCGTGAAGCAGGAGGAGAACCTGAACCAGATCGTCAACTCGTTCACCGGTTCCCGCGTGGCCTTTTCCTGGGAGCTGAATCACAAACCGAATTTCCACGCCCGGAGCCTCACGACCGATACGGGATGGAAGATCACGATCGACCGAGGCTTGGATATTTTTCAAAAGTTTGAGGGAGGACCCTTCTCAGTGGAGCAGGCAATCCAAGAGGCGCGTCTGACGCGGGGCGCTGAAGTGGGTTACTTCAAAATTTGAGAGGCAGTGACCCAGGACCTATTTATCGATCCGACAGCACTGAACCGGTTCTTCACAGATGCGGGCGCACGGCTGGCAGCGGAGGAGGCATTGAAAGAAGTGAAGCCGGAGGAATTGATCCGGTTCTTCAGCCAAGCCCGGCACCAATTGGAACTGGCCGAAAAGCAGGATCGTACGGAAGCAAGCGGCTTCAATGTATTCGACCTGATTCGACCCGATGAAAACCGGATCTCGGATGTTCTGGCCCTGCTCTTGAATCCGAGGGGCGCTCACGGGCAGGGCGATTTGTTTTTGCGCCTTCTGATTAAGAAGCTCAACACTGGGTTAAACCTGAAAGACACGAAACACGCCAAGGTGTGGAGGGAAGCCTCCACCCATAAAATCGACAATAACCGTCGGCGAATCGATGTCCTTGTGGATGCAGGTGATCTCGTGGCCATTGAGAACAAGGTGAATGCCGACGAGGAACCCGGGCAGATTAAGGACTACCTCGAACACTTGCGCCTTTGGACTGAAGGACGTTCCGTCCGCAGCACCCTCATCTACCTGACGCCGGGCGGCCGGCTGCCAGATTCTCTGCAACGGGAGAATCTGGACCGGGAGGTCGCCGACAACCGGTTGCGGTGCTGGAGTTATGGTCGGCACCTCTGCACGTGGCTGGAGATGTGTCGCAGGCAATGTGAGGCCCCGAGGTTCCGTGATTTTCTGTCCGACTTCATTCACTACATTCAACTCAAGATAGAACGGGATTCTGAAACCGAACCGGAGCTGGAAAATTATGAACACTAAACCCATCGAGGAATTGATCATCCAGAGCGAAGAAAATTTTCGCATCGCCGAGGCGGTGGTGTCGGCGCTGCCTGGCGCACGCCACCGGCTCGCGGTGGGTTTCCTTGCTCGACTGGACACGCGGTTGAAAACAAAACTCCAAGGCTGGAAGTCTGAAAACCCCCAGACTTTTTTTACGGATAGGGGGCCTTGCTATAGCATTTGGAAACCCGCTTGGGCAGGACAGTATGGCCTCTCATTGCAGTTCGGGGACTATGGCAAGAAGATGCGGTTTGGTCTTTATCGCGAAATAGATCAAATTGGAGAGCGGCCCTTTTGTGAGGAGCTGATGAACGCCGTCAAAGATGCCTTTCCCCACGCAGTAGCAGAAGGCTGGTGGGAGGCCCTGATCCTGATGGAATCCCCTGCTGAAGACTGGAGTAAAATGGAGATTTTGTGGCGGATGCACAAAGACGACAGCTTCCTGGATGATGTGGCCGATCAACTGTTGGAACTTGAAAGAATCAGTGAACCCATCGTCGATGGACTGGTGCAGAAATATAAGAAATGACCATTTCCCATGATCAAAA
>Ga0194049_1000554_pt1 | contig 12705 bp, 19 predicted proteins | sample JunL2225m_MetaG_FD_148665 | JGI IMG/M metagenome (GOLD analysis project Ga0194049, IMG submission 148665) | Anoxic zone freshwater microbial communities from boreal shield lake in IISD Experimental Lakes Area, Ontario, Canada - Jun2016-L224-25m | ecosystem: Environmental > Aquatic > Freshwater >... | reverse complement strand
AAAAGTAGGAGAAGAGGAAGCGGCGGGGCTCGGTGAGGAACTAGGTGAAGAGTCGGTCACAGGTGAACTGGCAGCGGTGTCATCAGGCATAGGAGTGTGTACTTTAGTGTTTTAATTTCCTGCAGTTTGGTTTTGACCTGGACTTCATCCTTTGCAGGGAAGGTGTCCAGGAGATTGGTCAGGTGCTGGGCGATTTCCCCGTCGAGCCGGGCGACCAGCGCCCGGGTGACTGGGTGGTTCGCGTAGTCGGCGTGCGCGGCCACCGACTCGAAAGACAGGGGCTCAGGCGGTTGGTGGCGTGTTGGGAGCATTTTGCTGGGCGCCCGGCATGCCGAACGTTTTCTGGGCCTCGGTGATGATTTCCTGGAGTTTGGCCGCTTGGTCGGGCGGGATGGCCGCGGGCGGCAAGTTCTCCACAATCTGCAACAACGCCGTGCCCATCTGCTTCGAGTTGTCGGACAGGAGCCCGGCCATCTGCGGGTACTCCTTGGGGAACGCGAGCTCCAGCATTTTCTGGAGGAAGAACGGTGCGAGCGCCGTGCCCTGGACCAGTTGGTAGTACTGCGTGTACAGCTTGAGCTTGGTCTCGCGCTCGACAAAGTCCACATCGCCTGCGGGCGTCACGTAGATTTTGGCCGTCTTGAGCACGTCGCGAATCTCCGGGCGGTCGGCCAGGAACGTGGTGTTGAACCCCGAGTTCAGGTTGAACTGGAGCACCAGCCACTGGAACTGCATGGCGGCCCGGTAACCCGAGGCGAACATGGTGAGCGAAACCGCCTGCGTGGCGTCGGTCTGGGTCTTGGCCAGGTCGAGCTCCGTGGCCGTTTTGCGCGAGTCCTTGCGGGCCTGGGCCGCGAAGTCGACCTGGCCGGCGGCCGCCGAGTTCTCGACCCGAAGGGCCTGGGCCGTGGCGAGGATCGACCCGTCGGGCGCCGGCGGCGAGTAGAACTTGACCGGGCGCTTGAGGATTTTGCCCGGCTCCATGATGAACTCGGTCTGGGTAATCTCCGGGTTCTCGGTCTGGCCCGTCTCGTCGAGTCCGATATACAACTCGCTCGACCGCATCGACGCGTTGACCGAGCTGGTCCACAACATCGTCATGGCCTCTTGGTCGTGCATGTCCGCGTGCGCCCGGCCCTTGCGCTCGATGAGCTTGGGGTTCTCGGTGATTTGATAGTAGACCGGGAAAATCGGGTAGTCCCGCGTGACCGCGGCCGTGCCGTCGGCATTCATGAACCCCGCATTGTAGTCGTACGGGGTCCGAAGAAGTTGGTTGGACTCCCGGTGGAACCAGAACGCCTGCACGCCGGCCTCCGTTTTCATCAACATCAAGTAGACCGGATACATGGTCTGCACACGGTCGGCCTCGGGGTTGGCGTCGATTATCTTGTTGCAGGCCTCCGCGTCCCATTGATACTTCACGCGCCACACCTTGAACTGGTCCACCGAGATCGAGTAGCGAATCCCCAGGAGCGGCGCAAACTGGAGGTCGCGCGTGTCGAGCGGGAACACAAAGTCCTCGGGCGGGATATACACCAGCGCCGTGTTCAGCTGCCCCATGCTCGGGATGCACATGAACACGCCCCGGCCCTGAAGTGCGAACGAGCTGAGCGCCTGAATGTGCTGCTCGAGCCAGTTGCCCACACGGAAAGAAAGTGTGAAGTCCTCTTCAAGGGCCGAAAGCGCGGTGACCGGCGTGTTGTCCAGGGCGATCGCCGTGATGTGCCGGTACGAGCCGCTCAGGTACTTGATGTACGTGGGCATCTCGCGCTGAATGTTGGTCGCGATGATGCGCCGGCCCACATAAGTCTCGTTGCCGATGACGATGCCACGGGCCCGGGCCTCCTGGGGCGTGATGTCCAGAGCCTCCGCGTCCCGGTTGGTGTCGATGATGGTCGCGATCGCGTTCCAGTTATCGACTAAAACGCCGCATCGTGCGACGAGCTGATCCTTGTCCACCGGTGCCGGAGGTTCGATAGTTGGAAGTGTTAGTTGTGTCGGAGGTTGGTTTGCCATAAATAGATTCCCACTCTTGTTGAAACTGCTTGCCGAAGATGTTCGGGGCCGGCTTGTTTTCGACTACCGCGGACCGGAAAACGTATGCCCCACAATTCACGTGGGCCAAAATCGCCGCGTCGAACTCGTCGGGCGAGTAACCCGTGCGCGCCCGGAAGTCGGGCTTGGACTCGAGCTGGATGCGCCCATCCTTGACAAAGTACAAGCGCTCGGTCATCTGGCGCTTGAGTTTGTCGGACACACCTTGGAGGTTGAGCAGCTTGTCGGTGATCAAGCGCGCGAACCGCATCGCAGTCTCGCTGCCCGCATTAACAAACACCTTGGGCTGCTTGGCCCGGGCCCCATTGTGGAGGCCCTGGATCTGGAAGCCCTCATCCCGGATGCGCTGAATAATCTGGGTGCCCGCGCCACCGGAGTCGGCCACAACCTGGTTCGCATCAATGCCCATCTCCTCGATTTTGGCGCAGATAAGCTTGGTCAGCGTGGGCTCGTGGCGCTCGCGGAACGTAACTTCGGCGACCTGGTAATTGCCCTCCCAGACCGACAAGACCGTGGCGTCGCCGCCCAGCGACAAGTCCAGTCCGGCCCGCCGCGGCAGCCCCAACTTGCTTTTGGCCGGGTAATCGTAAATCAGGCGCGCCTGCGGGATGATCCGGAGCTTGCTGGTCTCGACAAAGTTGGCCAGATACGACGATTGTATGTACGGGTGCTCCATCGCGAACCCGTCGACCGGATCGGTGTCCCGCTGGAACTCCGCGAGCAGGTGCGGACAATCGTGCACCGTGATTTTCCGGAAGGTCGGCTCGCCCAGCGCCATTTTCTGGGGCCACACGATTTTCGGGGTCATGCACCGCTCGTAAAAGTAGCCGATCGGGTCCCCGGGCGACGAGATGTTCAGCCAGTGCGTGTAACCGTGGCAGCGTTTGAACGCCAGAACGATTTCGGGCTCTAGCGACTTGCACTCGTTGAGCACAATTGCCATCTCGCCGCCGGAGATTGGGTGCCAGCCCTCAGTGTTCGCGTCCTCGTCGGTGCGGAACAACGTGATTTCGGAGCCGGTGCGCGAGCACTTGAGTTTGTGCTTGCGTATTTCGATAAACTTGGGCCCGATGATCTTGTTGAGCGTCCGGGCCCGGGCCTCGATGTGCCGCCACGTCTGTTCGTGGAGCTGGATGTAAGAAGAGCTCGTCCCGATCCAGTGGAAGTTGACTTTGCACGTCAGACAAAACAGCGCCCACAGGGAAAGCACGAACTCGTCCTTGCCCGACCCATTCGCCGCACACAAAGTGTATAGCATCGGGTTTTCCTTGGACGGCTTGACACAGTTGTGCTGGTCGTACGGGTCCATGTAGCCCGACAACTGGCGCAGCACCTCGATTTGCCACCGGTAAAGCGGCTTGTCGGGGAAAAACACGTCGGCAAAAGCGAACGCATCGTTGAACGGGAGCGGTCCGCCTGGGCTCATGGTGATCGCACCCGCCGCCGGAGCCTCAGTCTGGGCCGTCGGCATCTCACTTGAGTCCCGGGCCACCAACTTGCGCGCCGCCAGCGCCCGCTGAACAAGATCATCCATTGGTCACTTGGGCCGACGGCAACTGGAAGAAGGCGTTCTGGCTCGCGGCCACCTTGGCCATGCGCTCATTGAGAAACTTGAGCATGGCGGACTGGTGTTGGTCGTCCATCGGCACCGCGTCCCGGCGCCCCTTGATGTCGTCGCGCGCATACTTGGCCGCCGAGAGCCGGATGAGGTCGTTGTCGGCGTTCCGGGCCACGTCCACAATGATGTTCATCATCTCGTCGTCGAGCGACACACCAGTCGCCTGGGCCTGCGTGGTCTCGCGCCGGTACTTGGTGGACTTCTCGAACAGCACACGGCGCACAGCCTCGGTGGTCATCCCCATTCCTTGGGCGATGACCTCGATGCTGGCACCCGTGGCATACAGGTGCGTGACTTGGTCAAGTTCTTCGGGCATAATCAATAGTTCACGATATTTTGCGGACCACGTATTGGTAGTCGTGCGCCACAACGCGCAGGCGCGGCTCGTAGGCGCGCACGAATGCATCGATCGCAACCTTCGGGCGCAAACATTCGGCAATTTGGTGGCCCCAAGCATAGTCGTCGAACACCATAATTCCGTCGACCTTTAGCAGGCGCCACCCCAACAACGCATCAAGTAGAATGTCTTCAACCGCGTGGCTGCCATCAACGTAGATGATGTCGAAGTAGTCATGCGCGTGCTGCGCGCAGTATATATCTGAGCGACCCTGATAAACAGCTAGGCGCTTGGCCGCGTGCGCGGTGTTCGCTAGGAACGTTTTGTGTAAGCCACTGCTGTCAATGCCCGCGTGCTCGGCGCTACCCTCAAATGTGTCGACACACACGATGCTTGCGCCAGCGCCCGTAAGGATATTGTCCAGGAACCAGTTGGTCGACAGGCCCTCGTAGCATCCGATCTCAAGCATCTGCAAATCTGCGCGCCCAGCCCAGGGCGTCAGCACGTGGGCCAAGAATTGGATTCGGTCGCTGAACCAATCGGCCGAGTAAATGGGTTTGCGCATATTGCTACGATGTCCACAATGTGCTGGTCGAGAAGTTTGCCTAAATCGTCGACCGGCGTACCATCAAACTCAAACCGATAACCGATGGCAGCTAAAAAGTCGATGTGCTCTTGGCGCTCGGCACGCGTAGCGTCAGGATACAACTCAAATTGCACGACCGGCCGCCACTGGCGCAAGAACGCCTCGTTGTCTTTGAGAATCCGCAGGTCGTTGCCCTCTGTATCTAGCTTAATGAAGCGAACTTTGGGCGTCAAGTGGGCGTCGAGCCGGGCGACTTGCACTTCTAATGGGAACGTATGCTTGATAAGTAGCTCGCGCCCCAGCAACAAGGCCCCACCATTCAAAAACCCCGCATCACAATAGTGAAAAGTCGCAGGGCCCTCGCGATCACTGATACCGAACATGTGTGCCACAATCGGCGCGCACTCGGCGGGCTGCTTAACGTTCTGCTGGAGCACTTTGAAGGCGCCCGGGTTCGGCTCGAACGCGCTAACGTAGCCGCTGGCGCCACTCAGCACGCTCATCGCCACCGTCGTGTCACCAATCCAGGCACCCACATCAACACAATGGTCGCCCGGTTTGATGTATCGGCGCCACAAGGCAATTGTCCGCTCGATATCTGGGCGATAATCGTGCGCGCGGACCAACGGGTGGTCCCAGTTTATCCAGTTGAAACTCATAAAAGGGCCGGGGCTTTTGGGGCCGGGGCCTTCTTCTCTTGGAGCCACTGGAACACCCGCGCACAAGCCCGCACATCGGCCATCGCATCGTGCGCCCCATCGAAATCGAAGCCCGCCACGAACCTGTGCGCCTCCTGGAGCGTGGGCCACTTCGTGCCGCCACCTGTGCGCGGTATGTCGCACACCGGCGTCATGGCGAGCATCGTGCAATAGTGCTTGAGCCCGGCCACCGGGTTGGGCTTTTGGGCCCGGGCCGCCAGGTTCTCGAGGATCTTGCGGTCAAAGTCCAGGTTGTGGCACACAAGGGTTTGGGCCCGGGCCGCCATTTGGGCCAACACCTCGATCAAAAGGGCCGGGTCCAGGCCGAAGGCCTGCGCGGTCTCGCGGGAAATCCCGTGTGCCTCCTGCGCCTTCGGGTGCATCTCGTACGGCTCGGCCCAGGAAAGAAGGAAATTGGCCTCCACCTTGACCCGAAACCCCGCGTCCACAAGCTGCGCGCCCAGCTGCACAATCCGCCCCACAGGAAGAAAGCCACTAGTTTCCGTGTCGAGTATGAGGTACATTTGGGAGATAGGTGGTCGTCTGGGAGAGATTTTGTTTAGCATTTACTGTGCCAAATTTTGGTGAAAAATTGGGGAAAGTTGTGAGGTGAATGGTAGTAAGTTTCGGTTTTTAGTTCGGGCTCGGTTCAAGGCATACCTAAGTAACCTGCGCAGGATACGCAAGTGAATCTTGACCAAAACACTCGGCTTGCTTAGTTTAGCAACTTGATTAGGTTAATGGGTATTAAACTCGATCAAGTTGGTCAAGGTTTAGAATCGAGTATGGTTTGGATATGGTTCCGATGACTAGGGCCGGTGCGTGTTTTAATATAAGGTTTGTTTCATTATTTGAGATATTTCAATAATACAGGGTAATAAAAAAAAATTTTGAAAAATAATATCAAAAAAGTGGATTATTTTTGGTCTGTTAAAAAAAAGAGCTTATATTTATCAAATATTTGATATATTTGATACCATCACGTATAAAACAGGCTCCAAACCATCTATTTGTGCCACAATGTGTCATTTTGGCGCATCGCTTGTGTCATCTTGGCGCATCTTGGCGCATAGGTTTGGCGAAAATGGGCATCGGTAACGGTAACGGGAGGCTCTTTTGCCTGTTTTGAGACTTGGCCCCGCGTTTGCTTGGGTGAGGGTAGTTCTTTGGCAGCATTCAAGACTGGCGCGGCACGGGAAGGCCCGGCGCGGCACGGCACGTTGTGGCAACGACAAGGGCGGCATTCTCCGCACGTTGCGAAGTAGGGACGAAGTTAGAGGATGGCGGCCTTCCGGTAATCCTACCCTCTAACGGAGCGCAGTTTGTAACGCGCACAGTTGACGGTTAGCGGCCTAGAACCCGCTCGCCCGATGAATCCCGAAAAGTGGAATGGAACCTAGCCAGCGTATGCTGGCAACGGAGCATTACGCTCCGTTGAACGAATAGGAAAAACAGTATATGGCAAAATTCAGTATCGAATGCACGTTGGTTGCAAACTTGGTTGTCTCTTCCGGTTTCAGTATCGGCGTTGCCGCCTTAGTTGGCGAGCAGTTGTCAACCTATCTTGGACGCTGTGAAGCGCAAGCCGTTGCCGCCCGCAAAGATGGCAGGATGGTGAAAATGGGCAAGGCGGACGGACACGCAAATGCCGACATCACGTTCTTGCCGCTCAAAGCGGCAAAGCGCGATGTTAGTTATCTGCCTGCGCGTTTGCTTGTCATAGCGGACGCGGCGGCAAAGTTTGCAAAGGAAGCGGGCCTTGAACGCGACGGAATCGCGTTCGACTTGCCCGATAGCGTTCAAGCCTTGCTTAAAGGCATGGAAGCGCAAGGGAAGGAAAGGCAAGCGCAAGCCGACAAGGCGGCGGCGGACAAGGCGGCGGCGGCGGAAGCTATCGCGGCACGGCAAGAGCTTGCCGCGCAATTGCTTGCCGCGCACGATAAACAGGAAGAGGCACGTAAGGTCAAAGCGGCGCAAGCCGTTACGGCTTAACAGTACGGCAACGGCAAGCTAAGGCTTGCTCGTTGGCTAGGTTCCATTCACAAAAAGACAACGGAACGAACGATACTCACCCTCTAAGAGATTACCTCTTAGCGGGCCTGACCCGTTTATGCCGACGGACTTTTTACTGCGTTGACGACGCGGACACAAGCAACTGGTTCACGGAGCGCAACCGTGCGGATGAGGTTTTGCGCTTAATCACCGGCAAGCGACGGGGGATTTGTTATCCTCAATCGCCGACAAGCCAACGGACAACCGTATACTAATGTCTGTCTAAACTAATTACCAATTGCCCTGATGACGTATAGGCAAAACGCCTACTGATGAGCCTTTGAAATAAGGCGAAACGTATGCACACAAACAACCCCAACAGCCCGGAGGCGCGCGCAAAGCGTGCTCGCCGGGCTTTTTTGCGCTCCGTCGCAATCGCCGTTGACGCCAAGCGCGTTGTCGGCGGCGACGAGTTCACGCGGCCGGCCAACGTCGCGCCAAGCAAGCGGTCGGCCAAGCACGGCCGAATCACTGCGCGCTGGGTGCGCGAGCATCCCAAAATCAAATCGTCCGTCCCGCCCGAATCTGCTTACCGGGCGGCGGGGCTTCGTTAAATCACCGCAAGGCCTCGCGCCTTGCTCTTAACGCCCCGCGCATAGCCAGTAACTATGCGCGGGGATTTGAGATATGACTAAACAAGAGGCTAAAGACTGGCTCATTAACAAGCCGGAAATCTATGCAGACTATTACGTCTGCCATCCTACCACCGGCTACGCTATCCACAATGATTGGGCCGCTCGCGATATGGTTATTGAGGGCCGCCGGCAGTTTCAGCGTCCGATTGCGGATTGGTTGGAATTTGTTTTTTACGGCACGCCCGACAAGGGCTGGCAATTTGATGCACCGGATGAAGACGCTGTGATTGAAGAACGCGCTGTCTGCAAGCTCTAACCTCCCACAAGCCTCCCCGGAGGCTCTTAAACTCAAGCGCCCTTGGCAATCACGCCGAGGGCGTTTGGTTTTGAGATGATGAAACATAATCTTTCCAAAGACCCAACTTATTGGGTCGTCACGCACAGCTCGCTTGGCTGGACTATTGCCAGCGATGGATTCGAGGTGAGCTTTTTCATCACCGAAAAGCAGGCGCTTTGGGCAATCAAAGCCAGCCAGCGGGCTCGTAATGTTTACAACCACTTCACCGCGAAGGGCGGCAAGTGGGGCTTGGCACTTGTCTAAGTGGCACGCTTTAAGCGTACCTATACAAGCTAGTTCACACTAGCTCTTTCAAACCTGCCCGTCGCGGCGTGTTAGACTTCTAGTTTCATCACATTGCGATTCCAACATCCACGCAGGCAGTTCCCACCCATCCCGGCGGGCAGGTTTGAGAGAGTGCTTGACCCCAAGAGTAGGTGCAACGCCTGACAAGTTTACTTACGTCCGATGAAAACACTACTGTTTATGCTGGCCGGCCTGCCGCTTCTCGCCGCGACGGACGACGAAATCGCCAACGCGATTTACCGCCTCGAAGGCGGCGCGAAGGCTAAGGCGCCTTACGGCATTCTGTCCATGAAAGTGTCCAGCCCGGCAATGGCCCGGCGGATTTGCATGACGACGATTCGCAACTCCCGCACTCGCTGGCTCAAAGCCGGGCGGCCGGGTGACGAACTAGATTTCCTCGCCGACCGATATTGTCCGCCGAGCGCGGATGCGGTTGGGAACAAGCGGTGGAAAGTTAATATTCACAAACTCACTAAATAAACTATGCAACACGACAACTACAAACAGACAAGCCCTATGCACGCACAACGTCAACCCAGCTTCGCACCCGGCATAGCATCCCAAGAACCCATACTTACCAAATCCGAGCCGGAAATCTTTCTGGCCGTGAACTATCTGAACAAACTGCAAGATGACCTTGCCGACGCCATCGAAAAGCTGGCCGTCAAACTCAACCCGGTGATGCGCCAGCCTTATCCGCAGGAACAATGTAAGGACGGCGTCGCCAGCCAGCCACAAACCGAACTCGGCAGGATTCTCCAAGATAACATCAACCGGATGAACCTGCATATCTCCATTATCAAAGAACTCAACGACAGGACTTGTCTATGAACTACCTCCTGTGCGCTTTGGCCTACTTGGCCGCTGTTGCCGTCATCCTATACGGATTCAGCAAACTGCGCCGGACTTGTCCGGATTGTGCTGGAACGGGCATCAGCTACATCCGACAAAACCGCATTTGTCGCACCTGCCAAGGAGAGGGCAAGCTGTGAACAGCTCACTCAAAGCGTTCGTCCAAATCGCCAATGGCGAGGCGGACCCAGCGCGGTTCGCTGGCGCACATAGCATAGCGCTCAAACACAAAATCAAGCGCGATGTGTGCAGACCCAAAGGCCACAACCGCGAGCACGCTTGGATTCTTTACTCCAAAATTCAGCGCGGCCACATCACGAACCCGGCGACCATCAAGGCGCTGACGGCAGAGTATGGTGAGATGTTTGCCGAGTTTGACGCGCAGACTGGCACGCAAGTTGCGTAATCCCTTTGCGCGGTGCGCTAATACACCCAAGCCATGAGTTCGAGGCTTGTTAATCTCCAGAGGCTCCGCCCAAACCGGCAGGCGTTAACTTACCGGACTTGCCCAGTACAACATCAAAACAACTGGCGTCCGGCCCACGATACGGGCCACCAATTTCTCACCTCGTTTGCCTATATGTAAACAAGGTGCCCGCCCGGTGTCTCTTATTGTGGAAAATGAGGGGTCGAAAAGCGCCGGGCGGGGTTGATTTCTTTTAAGCTCCAACCATCTACTGTTATCCAAACCTTCCTCCCCTTTCCATCCTTCGCCGAGTCCGCTGCGGCTTTGGACTATCGGCGCCTCGGCAAGCAGCGCGTTGAGTGTAAGCAAATCATGCTCGCCTTGATCGACCCAACTTATGGGTGGCAGAATCACCCGGCGGTCAAGATGTGGCGAGGGCATGTGCGGGCGTTGGCGGACTATGCTACGTTTATCTGCCTAGAATGGAAAAGCCGCGGGTACAAAGATACTCTGGCGCCTTGGTTCATAGACTTTGCAGTCCTAAACAAAGACAGTGAACCTCCTTGGCTGGGCGCGCCCGACTTCCACCGCTCCCACCAGAGCAATCTTATTCGCAAAGACCCGGCGTTCTACGCGCCCAAGTTCCCCGGCGTGCCTGGGGACTTACCTTATATTTGGCCCGCCAACTAACTCACTTTGCCCACCCAGAACTGGCGGCGGATTACTAACCACCGTCGATAGGTATGAGAGGTTCACTGATTTCCTCTGCGCCCTTACCAGCCGGGTGGGCTTTCTCTTTCGGTACTAAACACATATGAAACCTACCAAGAAAACCAAATCCCCCTCCGCGATTAAGCCCGCCGACAACCAGCTGACGCTGGACCTGCTGGCTCAAGCTGTCACCGAACTCAACCTCAGTGTCGCGGCTCTGTGGAAATGGCGCTACGAATGTACGGAGCGCCCGACTACCGAGCGCATGGTCACGAACTATGACCGGACGGAGGCCGCCGAACCCAAGCGCCCCGCGCTCAAGTGGGTTGAGCAGGAGCCGCAGCACATCAGCTGGACTATCTATGTGGACCCGACCACACTCATACTCACTCCGGGCACGACGCTTCGGTACAACATAGACGAGGCGCAGGTCACTACCTACGACGGCGTCGTAGTTGGTGAACTAAACACCGTTGGCCACGACTGTATTACCCGCGCCGTCAAACAGGGCGCCAAGCTCCACGTCTATCTGACCACCAGCCGCAAGCTGGGCATCAAACTCGGGAGATAATATGCCAATCCACACCACAACTTGTCCAAAATGCGAATCTGAAATAGAGTGTGAGATAGAACCTTACATACCGGCGAGGACCTATGGAGACCCCGAAGAATGTTATCCCGCCGAAGGCGGGACTGTTGAACCCGACCGCTGCCCGTGGTGCGACGGCAAGTTTTCACAAGCTGATATCTACAAAGAGTGGGAAAACGAACGGCGTGACCTATGAACACCTCCACAGAATCCCGCGAGTACTGGCGCGCCGTTGAGGACGACCGACAGCCGAGGTCCACGGCGCCCGTCAATCAGTCCTCGCTCAAAGACCTCTTCGAGCAGCGCGACCGGGCGCGGGCGCGGCGCCGGATTCGGGCCGACCAAGACTGGCGCCAACACGAGGAACACTACCATGACCGCGACTAACCACAAAACTAAGCACCGCCAGCGCCGGGTTTGCGACTGCGGGCGCGGGCCCACGTTGTACCACAACTCCAATTGGATTTGCGCCCGGTGCGCGGCGCTGGAGAACCGGCTGGTGAACACATCCTCGCAGCCGCGCGACCGCTCGACCCGCGTGCAGTTGCCCGAGTATCGGGTGGCGCTGGCAAACTATTAACTTTCTTGGCACGACTAGTGCTAAACAATCTCAGGCGGGCGCGTGCTCGTCTGTTCCGTAAACGCAACAATAAAGTCCGTAATACTATGTCCGATTCCACTACTCCCACGATGCCCGTCGCCATTGGTTCCCACACTGTGCAGTTCGGCCCGCTCGTCCTCGCCCACACCAAGCGCGTCGATGACCCGAACAAGCCGGGCAAGAAGATGACGGTGCCGGCGCCCAAGGAAATCATCGCGCCCCACTTGACCTCGGTCAACGACGCGAAGAACCTGTTCGTCGCCATCATCGACTTCGCCGAGGCGACCGAGGCGGGCAACGGCCTCAAGCTTGCCGGCGCCTTGTTCAACAAGCGGTTCGAGGATGCCGACGACGCCGCGTTCAACCGCACCACTGGCGCCGAGGATCTCGACCTCTACATCAAGACGCTCACCAGCCCCGAGCGCCCGCGCTCCGGTGGCCTGTCCATCGAGGACATCAACAAGGACCTGGTCGACTACGCGCTGGAGCTCGGCCAGTTGGCGGCGGTCGGCGGCAGCGCCGACGGCTGGACCAACCTCAAGGACGTGAACGGCAACGCGATGTTCACGTCGCAGGGCCAGTTCATCCTGCGCCTCAGCGAACTCTCGCAGAAAGTCGAGGGCCTCCAGCGCATCCTCGAGGAGAAGCAGGCGAAGTCCGAGGCCAACAAGAAGGCCCGCCACGAGAAGGCCGAGAAGGCCAAGGCTGCGGCGCTGGCCGCCGGGACCGCCGCTGTCCAAGCCTGAACGGGTTGACCACGAGAGCGCGGGGCGTAACTGCTCCGCGCTTTTTTGTCAGCGCGTACAGCCTATGACCACAATAACTCTCCCCTTGCTAGTACTACGGGACATCCTCACCAACTACGAAGACACCGCGGCCCTGAATGCGGCCCGGCATTTCGAGCAGCGCCAAGTTTACTGGGCGCTGGACGCCTCGTTCGCAAACCGCATTATCCCAGCCACGCTGGCCCGCCAGATTAATT
>Ga0194049_1000552_pt1 | contig 12736 bp, 12 predicted proteins | sample JunL2225m_MetaG_FD_148665 | JGI IMG/M metagenome (GOLD analysis project Ga0194049, IMG submission 148665) | Anoxic zone freshwater microbial communities from boreal shield lake in IISD Experimental Lakes Area, Ontario, Canada - Jun2016-L224-25m | ecosystem: Environmental > Aquatic > Freshwater >... | reverse complement strand
GTATCGACTGGCTCCCCGAAGCCGCCGAGCGCGCCCGACAAGTCGTGCTCCTGGTCATCGATGGCCTGGGCTGGAACCAGCTTCGCCAGCGGTCCTCGTTGACGCCGAACCTCAGTGCTGGCGCTGGCATCGACCGTCCCATCACTTCGGTGGCGCCCACCACCACGGCAGCCGCCCTGACCTCCATCACCACCGGTCGACCTCCGTCGGACCACGGAATCCTTGGCTATCGCTTGGCCGAGGGCGACCAGATCTTGAACATGCTCCGATGGAGCCTCGACAGCCGGTCGGACCTCGATGCCCGCCAGACCATTCCTGTACGCAACTTCCAGCCGCTCGAACCGTTTCCTGGGGCGGTCGGTCCGGTTCCCGTGATATCCAAGGTCGACTTCGGTGGCACCGGGTTCACCGCCGCCCATCTCGGCGACTCCCCGCTGCACGACTACCGCGTGGCCTCTTCGCTGGTTGTCGAAGTGGACCGACGCCTGCGCAGCGGCGATCCGTTCGTCTACGCCTACTACGACGGCGTCGACAAGATCGCCCACGCCGAAGGATTCGGCGACCACTACGACGCCGAGCTCGAGACGGTCGACCGGATCGTGGGGGATCTCGTGGCGCGACTCCCCCCGGGTGCCGTCTTGGTGGTCACCGCCGACCACGGACAGATCGAGGTCGGCTCCCGGGTGGAAGTGCTCGGATCCGAGGCGATGGCCATGACCCGCTTCTTCTCGGGGGAAGGACGGTTCCGCTGGCTCCATGCCCGCCCGGGGGCCACCGGGGACCTCACCGCCCTCCTGACTGAGCAGTACGGCGCCACCTCGTGGGTGCGAACCCGCCAGCAGCTGATCGAGGACGGCTGGTTCGGAGGACCGCTCAGCGACCGGTTCGCCGCCCGCCTCGGCGACGTGGCCCTCATCCCCTTCGAACCGATCGCCTTCATGGACCCGGCCGACACCGGGGAGAACCGACTGGCGTGTCGCCATGGCTCGCTGACCAGCGACGAGATGCTCGTGCCCCTGGTGGCGCTAGGAGGAGCAGAGCTATGACCACAGAGCCAAACCAGGACCAGTCGCTTACCTCGACCTCGGCGGCCCAGACCGAGGCGCTCCGGCCCGAAGTCTTGGACACCGGCACCTTCTCCACCGGCCCGACCGATTCGGGTCCCTCGGCTGACGGGGACGATGAGAACGACACTGAGTCGATCACACAGCCAGCCAAGCTGCTGCGGATCGGGTCCATGGTCAAGCAGCTCCTCGAAGAGGTCCGCCAGGCCCCGTTGGACGAGGCCAGCCGCGGCCGCCTCCGCGAGATCTATGAGCAGTCCATCCGTGAACTGGCCGACGGCCTCTCTGCGGACCTGGCTGGCGAACTCGACCGGATCGCCATCCCCTTCGACTCTCCCAACCCATCCGAGTCCGAACTCCGGATCGCCCACGCCCAGTTAGTCGGATGGCTAGAGGGGCTCTTCCATGGCATTCAGGCCACCTTGGTGGCCCAGCAGGTGGCCGCCCGAGCCCAGCTCGACGAGATGCGCCAGCAGTCGATCACCGACGGAGACGACTCCCCCGTAGGGAGACCCGGCACCTACCTGTAGGGCGCCGTTCTTTCGACCTCTCGGCACCGCCTGGCCCAGTGGTGAGGCGCTGTCCCAGGTCACGGGCGCACCCGTCAGCCCCGTGTGCATCGCGCTATCGTCAGAATCACAACGCTGTAACTCGTCCGCAGCCCGTCGACCGCCTCCTCAGGCACCTTCGACCAGCACGGGCGACCAAATCGAGGAAGGCGCACCAGGACGTTGGCAGCACGGTCGTTCACTCATCTCCACACCCACACCGAGTTCTCGATGCTGGACGGAGCGGCGCGGGTGAACGACCTGGTGGAAGCAGCCGTGGCCGACGGCCAACCCGCGCTCGGCATTACTGACCACGGCAACATGTACGGGGTCCTCGACTTCTACGCCGCCTGCCGCAAGGCCGGTATCAACCCCATCATCGGCACCGAGGCTTACATGGCCGCCGAGTCCCGCCATGAGCGACCGGTCCGCCGCGGCAAGATCGACGACACCGGCGGCGACACCGGCGGCGGCGAAAAGCTCTACTACCACCTCACCCTGCTGGCAGAGTCGAACGAGGGCTACCGCAACCTGCTGAAGCTCTCCTCGGCCGCCTACCTCGAGGGCTACTACTACAAGCCGCGTCTCGACTGGGAGTTGCTCGAACGCCACGCCAAGGGACTCATCGCCACTACCGGCTGCCTGGGCGGTGTCGTCCTCCAGGCCCTCTTGGCCGACGACCAGGCCAAGGCCGAGATGCTGGCCAGCCGCCTCCAGGACATCTTCGGCAAGGGCAACCTCTTCGTCGAGGTCCAAGACCATGGCCTCCCCGAACAGCACAAGACCAACCCGGCCCTCATCGAGATCGCCAAGCGCATCGGCGCCCCGCTGCTGGCTACCAACGACAGCCACTACACCCACCGCGAGGACAGCGTCGCCCACGACGCCCTCCTGTGCGTGCAGACCGGCGCCCTCATCGCTGACCCCAAGCGGTTCAAGTTCCACGGCGAGGAGCACTACCTGAAGTCGGCCGCCGAGATGCGCCACCTCTTTTCCGAGCTGCCCGACGCCTGCGACAACACCCTGCTCATCGCCGAGCGGGCTTCGGTGGAGATCGAGTTCGGCACGCCCAGCCTCCCCCAGTTCCCGGTGCCCGACGAGTTCAAGGGCGCCACCTATGAGGTCGGGGCCCCCGCCACCTCAGCATCGAGGGGGCCAAGGAGCGTTACGGCATGCCCATCCCGCCCGAGGTGATGGAGCGGCTCGACTACGAGCTCCGAGTCATCGGCGACATGGGGTTCTCGGCCTACTTCTTGGTCGTGTGGGACTTGATCCGCTACGCCCGCTCCCACCGGATCCGAGTGGGCCCGGGCCGTGGCTCGGCTGCTGGCTGCTGCGTCGCCTACTGCTTGCAGATCGTCGATCTCGACCCCATTAAGTACGACCTCCTCTTCGAGCGATTCCTCAATCCGGGCCGCATCCAGATGCCCGACATCGACATGGACTTCGACGAGCGCTACCGCGGCGACATGATCAAGTACGCCGCCGAGCGCTACGGCTCCGACCACGTGGCCCAGATCGTCACCTTCTCCACCATCAAGGCCCGGGCTGCCGTCCGCGACGCATCGCGGGTGCTCGGGCTCCCCTACATCGTCGGCGACAAGATTGCCAAGGCCATGCCCCCGCTGATGATGGGCCGGGACACCCCGCTGGCCGCCTGTCTGGCCAAGACCGAGGGATTCGAGGACGGCTTTGCCGCCGCCGCCGAACTGCGCACCATGTACGAGACCGATCCCGAGGCCAAGCGCGTCATCGACGTGGCCAGGGGCCTCGAGGGGCTCCGCCGGGGAGACGGGATCCATGCCGCCGCGGTGGTCATCACCGACCTGCCCCTCACCGAGTACGTCCCCATCCAGCGCAAGCCCGACAACAACAATCCGGGCGATGCTCCCATCGTCACGCAGTACGAGATGCACGGCGTCGAAGCCCTCGGACTGCTCAAGATGGACTTCCTCGGGCTCCGCAACCTCTCGGTCATCGAGCGGGCCCTCGACCTGATCGAAATCTCCACCCAGCTCCGGCCCGACATCGACAATATCCCCCTCGACGACGAGCCCACCTTCGTCATGCTGCGCAAGGGCGACTCCATGGGCGTGTTCCAGCTCGAAGGTGGGCCGATGCGCTCGCTCATGCGCTCGCTCGCCCCCACCACGTTCGATGACATCGCCGCCCTGGTCGCCCTGTACCGCCCCGGCCCCATGGCGGCCAACATGCACCGCGATTACGCCGACCGCAAGAACGGCCGCCAGGCGGTCACCTACGAGCACCCGGACCTCGCCGACATCTTGGCCGACACCTATGGGCTGATGATCTATCAAGAGTCGGTCATGCGGGTGGCCCAGAAGTTCGCCGGGTACACGCTCGCCGAAGCCGACAACCTGCGCAAAGCGTGCGGCAAGAAGGACCGGGGCCTCATTGCCAAGGAGCGCATCAAGTTCGTCGAAGGATGTGCGGCCACCGGATACGGCGAGTCGCTCGGCACCACCCTCTTCGACATCATCGAACCCTTCGCCGACTACGCCTTCAACAAGTCCCACTCCTATGGTTACGGGTTCATCGCCTACCAGACCGCCTGGCTGAAGGCCCACTACCCGGTCGAGTACCTGGCCAGCCTGCTCACCTCGGTCAAGGACAACAAGGACAAGACCGCCATCTACCTCGGCGAGTGCCGAACCCTCGGCATCGAGGTCCAGGTACCCGACGTCAACCGCTCACTGGCCGAGTTCACCCCGGACTTCACCGCTGGCGAGGGCGCCATCGGCACCGGGGGCGACAGTGCGGGGGCCATCACCTTCGGACTGGCCGCCGTGCGCAATGTGGGCGAGGCCCTGGTCGCTCTCATCGTGGCCGAACGGGAGGCGGGTGGCCCCTTTATCGACTTCTACGACTTCTGTCAGCGGGTCGACCCCCAGGTCCTCAACAAGCGGACCCTGGAGTCCCTCATCAAGGCCGGCGCCTTCGACTCGATGGGCCACGCCCGCCAGGGCCTGTTCCTCGCCTACGAAGAGATTATTGATCGCACCCTCGAGCGCCGCCGCGAGCACGATGCCGGGGTCATGTCGCTCTTCGCCTCCCTGGAGGAGCAGACCGAGGGCCAGACCACCGGGTTTGCCGATACCCGCCTCCCGATCACCGACGCCGAGTTCGACAAGGCACTCCGGCTGGCCTTCGAAAAAGAGATGCTCGGCCTCTACATCAGCGATCACCCCCTCATGGGCCTCGAAGGCTCGCTGTCGCGGCTCACCGACTGCACCCTGGCCGAGTTGCGCGACCACGACCCCGAGGCCGAGGCCATGGCCGCATCCGGCTACGACGGGGCCGGCATCAAAGTGGTCGGCGGAGTCATCACCGAGCTCCAGCGCCGATATACCAAGAAGGGCGACCTCATGGCTACGTTCGTCCTCGAAGACCTGAACGCCTCGATCGAGACCTTCGTCTTCCCGAAGACCATGGCCGACTATGGAGCCCTGCTCGACGACGACGCCATCGTGGTGGTCAAGGCCCGGCTCGACATGCGCGATGAACGCCTCAAGTTGGTCTGCATGGAGGTGTCCCGGCCCGAACTGCAATCCGACGGGCTCCGCGACCTCCACATCTCCCTTCCGCTCGGGACCCTGACCGACCGCTCCGTCGACGACCTGAAACGGCTGCTGTCCGAGCACCCCGGACACTCCCCCGTCTTGGTCCATATAGGAGACAAAGTCTTCCGCCTGCAGTCGGAATTCAACGTCGACAGCAGCCGGGGTCTGGTCGGCGAACTGCGGGTCCTCCTCGGGCCCAACGCCATCTTGTCCTGACGACCCGTCGGGTCGCTCGGACGGCACCGGAAACCTCATGCCTCGGGCTGAATGGTTCCGTCCCTGGTCAGAGCGTCGCGACCGGTTCCGACGGGGTCGATACGACAGACGCCTCGAAATCCCGTAAAATAGAGGGCATGCTCCTGGCGTGGGAGATCCGAGATGGTGCCCCTCCCCTGCGGTGGCACGTTCCGGACTCCACGGTCAGCTAGGTGCGGGGGATGGAGACGCAGGGAGATCGAGGAGTACGGAACGGCATATGTCCATCCAGGTGGAGACCAAGGATTGCACGTCGATCAGTGACGCAGAGTTGGCCGAGATGGCCGACCTGTGCGCCGAACGAGAGCCCCGCTTCGACATCGGGTTCTTGTCCAAACAGCGCGAGGAGTGGGTGCTCGTCACCCGAGCACGCGAAGGCAACAAGCTCCGTGGCTACTCATTCTCGACACTCGAGCGCATCGGGGGCACCCCGTCGCTGCTGATCGGACTGGGTACAGTGGATCGGACCTCTCGGGCCGACACGGTGCTGCGGTCCATGATGGGTGACAAGTACCGTCGTGCCCTGCTCGCCTTCCCCGATGAAGACGTGCTGGTGGGGACCCGTCTGCTCGGTCCCGACGGATTCAAGGCCTTCGCTGGCCTGACCGACGTGGTGCCTGCCCCTGAAGCCAAGCCCTCGGGCGAGGATCGTGCCTGGGGACGCCGACTGGCCAAGCGGTTCGGCGCCGAGGGACGCATCGATGACCGCTCCTTCGTGGTGTCCAGCGACGGCTACGAGGCAGGAGGATTCGACTTCGCCAGCCCCAAGTCCGATCCCGCCCCCCACTACATCGCCTTCTTCACCAGTGTCGATGCCGAGGGTGGTGGCCGCTTGGTCACCTTCGGATGGGCCATGGCCGAGGACCTCGCCGCTGGCAAGCTCGGCGGACGCTGATCACCGGTCCCGTCTGGGCCTCCACCACCGGCTGCCCTGCCTGTCGGGGACCCGTGGGGCCCACGGGCGCCGATGTCTCCCCGGTGCCGAATCCAAGCAATACCATGGGCTCGTGAAGGTATCGACACGGGGCGACTACGCCAGCCGGGCACTCTTGTCGCTGGCCCTGCACGCCTCCTCCGGGGGTGACCCCAGTTGCCCCACGGCCGTGCGCGACATCGCCGAGCGCACCGGGCTCCCCCAGCCTTACCTCGAGCAGATCCTGCTGGCCCTGAAGGGTGCCGGACTGGTCCGCTCCAAGCGTGGCGTAGGGGGCGGGTACGTACTGGCCCGGTCCCCTGAAGAGATCACCCTGTCTCAGATCGTCTCGGCCGTGGACGGACCCATCGTGGCCGGCGACTTCGGCCTTCCTCATGAGAACGGTGCCTGTGACCACGAAGGCCAGTGTGTCCTCTTGGACGTCTGGGCCGACGTGGGCCAGCACATGCGTACCCACCTCGACTCGTTCACCCTGGCCGACATGGTCACTCGTGCGCAGGGGCGGGTCTCCGCGTCGGGCGACGCCACAGCCTGATCTGTGTCTGCCCTGTCCAGTCGGGCCATAGGTAGATCCTGGCCTAGGTATTCCAGTGTTCGATCACTGGCTGCTCGCGCTCGAATCCGAGCACACTGATCGACGCCGGCCCCAGCGCCAGGTAGCGAGCCGCCACCGGATCGACGCCCAGCCAACGGGCGGCCAAGACCCGCAGCAGGTGGGCGTGGGCGACGCAGACCACATCACCGCGGCCTGATCGGATCCTGGCGATGATCCGATCTACCCGGATGGCCACCTGGTGAATGGTCTCCCCTCCCGGCGCGCCGTCTCCAAAGATCTCCCATCCCGGCCGGTGCTCCCGGATGGTCTGGGTGGTCAGTCCTTCGTACTCTCCGTAGTCCCACTCGAGTAGATCAGGAGTGCCCTCGGCGCCCTCCAGCCCCGCTAGATGGGCGGTCCGTGCGGCACGGGCCAGAGGGCTCGTCCACACCTGAGCGAACTTTCGGCCCGCCAGTCGTGGTGCTAAGGCGGTGGCCTGTACCTCTCCCTCGGGCGTCAGCGGAATGTCCGTCCGGCCGGTATGGCGCCGGTCACGGCTCCAGACCGTCTCACCGTGGCGGATCAGGACTGCTCGGGGCATATCTTGCGTCATCCATGCAGCCCATCACTCCGAATACAACTTACGCAAGGTGTCGGGATCCGGTCACCATCGGAAGCGGGCAGGAATGTATGCGGAGGTTGTGGTGTTGGATCAGAAAATGGATCAAGGACTGACCACGAGGAGAGGGATGAAGGCGAGCAATACGGCACCCGATGCGAAGACCGCTGCGGCGTCAAGTTCAGCGGCGACGGCACCTGCTCAAAATTCCTCCACCCCAGTATCCAAGGCCGCTGCCAATCGCAGCCGAGGATTAGAAGCCGACAGCATGGGGCTGTTCCTTCGTGACCTCGATCACCACCCGTTGCCCGACCACGATGCCCAGACCGAGTTGGCCAAGCGAGTCGCCGTCGGCGACGATGTGGCCCGTCGGGAGATGGTGGCGGCCAACCTCCGCCTCGTGGTCCACTGGGCACGACGCTACCAAGACCGTGGCGTCGACCTCCCCGACCTCATCCAAGAGGGCACCTTCGGCTTGATGCGTGCCGTCGACAAGTTCGATTGGGAGCGCGGCTTCCGGTTCTCCACCTACGCCACCTGGTGGATCCGTCAAGCCCTCCAGCGGGCCGTCCAGCAGCACGGGCGCACCATTCGCCTCCCCATGGAGGTCGCCGAGCGCAACCAGCAGGTAGATGCCGCCACTTGGGAGCTCACCCACCAGTTCCAGCGCCCACCTACCGCTGCCGAGTTGGACGACGCCACCAACACCACGGCCACCATGCGCACCGACATGTCCAGGGCCGCACGAGTGGTGGCCAGCCTCGATCAGCCGGCCGGTACCGATTCCACCGCAACCCTGGGCGACCTGGTCTCGACCGACCAGAGCGACTTCGAAGACGAGGTGGCCGTCGAGATGACCCTCGACCTCGTCCGCCAGGCCGTCGACCGTCTTAGCGATTTGCAGCGCGAAGTCATCCGCCACCGGTTCGGCTTCGACGGTACCGATCCGGCATCGCTACAGACGACGGCAGAGCGGATGGGTATCGGCGTGCGTAAGGTACGCCAGGCCGAAGCCGAGGCACTAGAGATCCTCTCGGTCAGCGACGCACTCGAGGCCGCCCACGAGGCTGCCTGACCGCTTTGGGCTCAATCCGGTCGGTTGGCTACTCGCTGAGGCCAGCGAGTTGGCTGGTCAGATCCTCAGGCATCTCCGAGGTCCAAGACACCCGTTCTCCCGTCCTGGGGTGATCGATGGCCAAGGCATAGGCGTGCAGGAACGGACGGGCAACCGTCGATCCGGGCAACGACCGCCCCTGGCTGTAAGGGTCGTCCCCTACGACCGGGTGACCGATGGCCGACAGGTGGACCCGGATCTGATGGGTCCGCCCCGTCTCGAGTGACGCCCGCAGCAGGGTCGCTGGCGCCGGCTCGCTGAACCGCTGCTCGACCCGGTACCGGGTGCGCGCCTCCTTCCCCTTCCTGGAGATGGCCATCCGGGTCGGCGAGCTGACTGACCGGCCGATGGGAGCATCCACCAGACCGGATTCGCCCTCGACCGTCCCGAGCACGAGTGCCCGATACGTGCGCGATACCTGGCGCGAGGACAGCTGGGCCACCAGGGAGTGATACGCGTCTGGCGTCCGGGCCACCACCATCAGGCCGGACGTGCCACGGTCGAGGCGGTGGACGATACCGGGGCGATCAGTTTCGGATCCGACCTGACCAGGCAGTGCCGACAGCTCCGGAAACCGACTGACCAACCCATGGACGAGCGTGCCCGAACGATGGCCGGCTCCCGGATGGACCACGAGGCCTGCCGGCTTGTCCACCACGATGACGTCATCGTCGACGAATACCACCTCGAACTCGACCGAGGGGTCCCCCTCGGGGCCGGTTGGCTCGACTTCCTCGGGTCGATCTACGTCGAGCGTCTGGCCCTGGCGCAGGCGGGTGCTCCGGCTGTTGAGCACCCGGCCGTCGACCGTGACCCTGCCGTCGGTCACCAGGAGGTCGACCGAGGAGCGGGAGACGTCTGCCAACAGGGCCACCGCTCGGTCTACACGTACACCGTCGAGGGATGCGGGGACGACCACGGAGAGCGTGCTCATGGTGTCGGCCTCCCCCGCAGTACCGATACGGCCAACAGTATGCAGCCCACCGTGATACAGGCATCGGCGACGTTGAAGGTGGGCCAGAAATGGAAGTCGATGAAGTCGACCACCGCCCCGTGTCCACCTCGGAAGAACCGGTCGCACAGATTGGCGAGGGCACCGCCGAGGATCAGGCCCAAGATGGCAGCCCGACCCAAGGTGGCCGAGCGCCATACCATGACCAATAGGACCGCCACCAGTGCGACGGCGATCACCACGATGAGGAAGGTGGCTCCTCGAAACAAGCTGAATGCCGATCCGGTGTTGAGCGACAACTCCATATCGAGGCGCCAAACCACGTGGACCGGTCCTGACGACAGCCGGTCAACGGCCCACCACTTAGTCAACTGGTCGGCGAGCACGACCACGGCTACCACGCCCGCCGCAACGGCCAGACCGGCCGCTCCGGTGGACGACGTCCCGTGGCTCCGACCCTCGGTCACCACGGCCGTCTCATCGGTCAGCGCCGGGACAGGCCACCGCTCTTGCACGCCACGCACTCTCGGGCGAAGGGCAGCGCTTCCAGGCGTTCCTTGGGAATCGGCTCGAAGCACTTCTCACAACTTCCGTAGGTGGTGCGATCCAGTCTTTTGACTGCATCGTCGATCTCTTCCACATAGGCGATCGCCTGCCCGGAAAGTGCCAGTTTCGCTTCGCGCTCGACCGCGGCGGTGCCGCCCTCTCCCGACTCCTCGTCGAACTGCATGTCACCAGGCTCACGCTCGAGGGCCAGTGAGTCGGCCTCAGCTCGCAGATAGACGGCTTGGTCAGCGTAGGTTTCACGCTCGATCATCAGCAGTACCCGTTGGGCGGCTAGGAACTTGGCATCCTTGGCATAGGGGCCGACCGTGGGGCGCTTGGGAGGCTCAGGGGCCACCTTCTTGACCACCGGAGCCTTGGCCGGTGCCACCTTATCCAGCGGCGCAGACGCAACCCCGGAGGCGGCTTTCTTGGCCGGTGCCTTGGTGGCTACAGCGGCTTTCTTGGCCGGTGCCTTGGTGGCTACAGCGGCCTTCTTGGCCGGTGCCTTGGTGGCTACAGCCGCCTTCTTGGCCGGTGCCTTGGTGGCTACAGCGGCCTTCTTGGCCGGTGCCTTGGTGGCTACAGCCGCCTTCTTGGCCGGTGCCGCCTTCTTGGCCGGTGCCGCCTTCTTGGCCGGTGCCGCCTTCGCTGTACCCGCCGGCGCCTTCTTCACTGCGGTCAAGTGGAACTCCTTCGAGGATCTGCCGTCCACGCCAGGGTCGGCGCTGTGATGCTGTGGCACGGGAGTGCCATCGGACATCGTCGGGCGGGTGACCCTACCGTGCCTAGGGAACGACTTCAACACGGATCAGCCGCCCAATAGCCCATGGCACTGTAGCCGTCAATGGCGTGCGGCCGTGCAATCACCAGGGACGTGCACGAGCGGCACCCGTGCACGTCCCTGCCGTCAGACCAAGCGGGGACAAGCGCAGGCCCCACCGGGCCTCCGAGTCAGAGCGGCAGGGAACCCGTGGCTTCTGGCTGAGCCGAAACAGTGGCGTCGATCTCCGTGATGTCACCCGCGCCCACCGGTGGCTTCTGGCCATCGAGGACGTTCGTCACCGGCGATCCTTGTGAGGAACGTGCATCGGTTCCCCCTTGGGTCTGGAGGTTCCCGTCGACCCAGATGATCATCTCTGCGAGAGCAGTCCGGATCCGCTCGCGCTCGGTCTCGATCTGGCGAGCCATCGTCTCCACCTCATGAGAGAGGTGACTCCGATTGGACTCGAGGCGAGCGATCTCTTCCCGCAGTCGTAGCTCCGAGTCAGCCTGCACCTTGCGAGCCTGCGCTTCGGCATCGGCCACCAGTCGACTCGCTTCGGCCTCGGCATCGGCCTTGGTCTCATCGATGAACTTCTGGGCCAGGATCAGGGTCCGCTGCAGCGTGTCGTCAGCCACTACCGGCTGAAGTGGCGGTGCCGCTATCGGAGCAGGAGCCGGAGCTGGTTTGGCCGCAAGCTGAGTCTCCAACTGGGCGATGGTCTCGGCCGCCTTGCGAAGGCGCTCACCGTTCTGTCGGAGCTGCTCCTGGAGTCCCTCGGCCTCGATGGCGGCCTTCTCTAGGTACTCGTCGACATCGTCCCGGTGGTACCCCTTGAGGGTCTCCCGGAACTCCACGGTGCGAAGCGAATCGAGTGCTGATTGGGAGGCATCCATGGCGTAATCGTAGCGTTGTCGACCCTCCGTGCCAGGGATTCCCATCTACCGTCGAGCTGGCCGCATGGTCACCGGAGGGCACACAGCACTCGTCCGGGCAGCATCAGCCAGATGTGGCCGCCTCGGTAGGCCGGTCAGAAAACCGTGTTGATCAGCACCTCGATGACCAAGAAGACGACCAAGACCGAGAGATCGATGCCGACACCGCCCACTTGGACGGCGGGAATGATCTTGCGCACCGGACGGAGGACGGGCTCACAGATAGCAGCCAGGACCTTGTGGACCTTGCGTACCGGGGAGTCATAACCCAGGCGACCCGAGTATGTCAGCCAACTCAGAATCGAATACGCCAGAAGGGCCAGGAGGTACAGGTAGAGAAGATTGCCGATCAGTGTGAGCATGTCTGATCAGCCTAGGGGTCCGAGTGTGACCACGAACAGATGGGTCAGGAACCGACCAGACCGGCGAGGCGCTGACGCTCCTCGTCGGACACCTTGACGTTCGAGGGGGTCAGCAGGAATACCTCATCAGCCACCCGCTCCATCCCACCCGACAACGCGTAGGTGACTCCGCTGCAGAAGTCGATCATCCGGCGCTGCAGATCGCGGTCAGCGGTCTGCATGTTGACGATCACCGGCTGGTTGCCCATGAGCCTGTTGGCGATCTCCACGGCATCGGAAAAGCGAGCCGGGGCCACGATGTGCACACGGGCGCTCGATTCCGGCTTGGAAACCTTGACCGAGGGGGACGGGGACGGACGCGCCGACGGCCCCTGCTGCACGGTAGCTGCCTGACTCGTTGGTCCACTTCCACTTGCTACCCGGATCCGGGTGGGACGAGCTGCCGGCACCTCGTCCTCGGATTCGGCCGCCACTGGATGCTGACGGTCGGGGGCCGGCGCTGGTCGGCTGCCGTACTCGTCGTACTCGGGG